>SXGS01733737.1_pt1 | contig 33173 bp, 22 predicted proteins | sample 3174681 | NCBI WGS metagenome assembly SXGS01 (sample SAMN11356861, study PRJNA531348) | freshwater metagenome | isolation source: freshwater sample F1-80 | place: China: Fuxian Lake, Yuxi | collected 2017-12-25
CTCATGAGCCAGGCGTTGCGCAAGCTCACCGCCATCCTCAGCAAGGCCAAGACCACCTGCCTTTTCACCAACCAATTGCGCGAGAAGGTGGGCGTGATGTTCGGCAGCCCCGAGACCACCCCAGGCGGCAAAGCCCTGAAATTCTACGCCAGCGTCCGCATCGACATCCGACGCAAAGAGGCGATCAAAGACGGCTCAGGCGCAACCATCGGCAACCATGTGAAGGTGAAGATCGTAAAGAATAAGGTCGCCCCCCCGTTTGCCGAGGCGGAGTTCGATATTCTCTTCAATCACGGCATCGACAAGGAGGGCTCGCTCCTCGATGTGGCTCTCAGCGTCGGCACCGTTGATAAGAAGGGTGCATGGATTCAGTTCCAGGGTGAACTCATCGGTCAGGGCAAGGATGCCGCCCGGAGGACGCTGGCTGAGAAGCCTGAATTGGCGAAAAAAATCCAAGAGGCAACCCTGGCCAAGCGCCTCGCCGAACTCACGGCCGCCACCGCTTCCAACGGTCCTGCAGCACCTGCGGCCAATCGCTAAGTTCGACCCAAGACCCGCCCTGATACTTCGGGCGGGCTTTGCACACTCCTTCGAAGGATTGAAGAGGGCTTAAGGGCCCTCAGGAGCAGGTGTCGCGAGGGAGGCCTTGAGTTTCTGGAGCGCCATGAAAGCCGCGTTGCTTTCCGCCGCCTTCTTGCTGCGACCCACCCCTCGAGCCAACTCGATGCCGCCGTGCAACACGGCGCACCGAAAGGTACGGTCATGATCTGGCCCTTCGGTATCGAGCAATTCGTAACGGGGGGCCTCAGGCGAACTGGCCTGCAATTGCTCCTGAAGATCTCCCTTGGGATTGTCGAGGTTGGGCAATTCCACCATCTCGGTTCCTCCCTCGCGGATGAGGTCCATCAACCTCTGGCGAGCGGCCTCGAACCCGGCGTCTACATAGACCGCTCCAATGATCGCCTCGAAGGCATCGGCCAAGGTCGAACTACGGAATCTCCCACCGGTCGAATCTTCGCCGCGGCTGAGGATGACGTGCTTTCCCAACTCGAGACGTCGAGCCTGCCCGGCCAGCGATGTTCGATTGACTAACTGAGCCCGCGCCTGCGTGAGAGCGCCCTCACCCAATCCAGGAAACCGGTGATATAACTCCGAAGTGACGGCCAACTGAATCACCGCATCTCCCAAAAACTCCAACCGCTGATTGTGGTTCTGCCCCCCACCCTCCTCATGCGCCACGGACGGATGAGTCAAAGCCAGGGAAAGGAGCTTTAGATCGCGAAAACGGTGCCCCAGTGCGACTTGGAGATCTTCGAGAGCAGACATGGGAATCGTTGAATGAACTGCAGGCGGAACCTCAAACGTGCTGTCAGCCAGCTCAGACCGGAGCCAGTGACGGAATCTCACTCGGCGCGTTGAAGGGTTCTTCGGTGGGCTCCGCAGGCAAGAGTGCGATCACTGGAGCGTCGTCTGGCAGTCCGTGCTCCAAAAGATTGGCCACATCACACTGCACGGCCGCCAATTGGTTCAATTGGAGATCGGGATCGACAATGGTGAACAAGTCGCCCGACTTCGGATGTTCATACACAAAGATTCGGCGACCATTGTCCCGGGACTGCCCCTTGACCTTCAAGATGCGCTTGCGCTCCAGCATCACCGCCAAGATGTAGGCTACGGCCGCATGCCGCTCCTCGCGCCGTTCGAGAAGCTTCCTCAGCAGCGACTCGGCGTCATCCTTGCGGATGGCATCCGGAGGCACCGGAGGCGGGGCCTCATACACACCCTTCCAATGGGAGACCAAGTTGACCTTGGCGAGCAGTTCCGCGGCTGATTCCTTGAAGGCATCCACGCAGAGGTCCATCCGTTCAAAGCCCGCTTTCGTATCAAGAAGCAGGGTGTGATAGGTCTCACCGTCATGGAACTGCCGCCCGGATAGCCTGCAGGCGTGGGCCCGCGACTGGATATGCCATTCAATCATCGAATCAAGTGCCCAAGTATCGGGGGTCCCCTCTACGGTGCAACAGGCTTTTGCACCCGGTGCCTAAACCTGACAGTGTCCGAAGAAAACAACCCCAAGAGATCGACGGAAACCCCGATTTTCAGAACAACCTCTACTGCCCACTTCAAGCCACAGAGGGCTCTCAAAGGCGAGCAACCAACAATTGCTCCTGAAAGACCATTTCCTTGGGAAGGTGTGTGTAGAGCTTCATGAACAACTCGTCCGTCGATAGCAAATCCCGGCGCCATTCCTCAGGGTCCATGCGCTGCAACTGGGCGAATCGCTCCCGAGTGAATCCCTCGAGGCCTTCCGTATCAAAATCTTCATAGCGCGGAACCCATCCCAGCGCGGTCTCGGCCGCTCCGGTTGTGCCGGCGCATCGATCCAAGATCCACTTCAGGACGCGCATATTCTCTCCGAATCCCGGCCAAAGGAATTGCCCCGCCTCATCCTTGCGAAACCAGTTCACGTGAAAAATTCGGGGCGGCTCGGTCAGTTTCTTGCGCATGTCCAGCCAATGCCGGAAGTACCGCCCCATATTGTAGCCGCAGAAGGGCAGCATAGCCATTGGGTCGCGTCGCACCTGCCCGACGGTGCCGGCCGCCGCCGCGGTCATCTCACTGCCCATCGTGGCCCCCAGAAAAACCCCGTGGCTCCAGTTGAACGCCTCGAAGACCAGAGGCACGACGTTCGCACGACGCCCTCCAAAGATGATGGCGGAGATCGGCACCCCCTGAGGATCGAGTGCTTCGGGAGCCATGGCCGGATTGTTGGTGGCCGGCGCTGTGAACCGCGAATTGGGGTGAGCCGCTTTCTCTTTGGAGGCCGGAGTCCAAGGATTGCCCTTCCAGTCCAGACACTCGGCCGGAGGCGGGTCATCGTGGCCTTCCCACCAAACTGTCCCGTCCGGCTTGAGCGCCACGTTGGTATAGATCGTATCACGCGCGATGGTCACCATCGCATTGGGATTGGTCTTGGCATTGGTGCCCGGCGCCACCCCGAAGTAGCCCGCCTCGGGATTAATGGCCCACAAACGTCCGTCCGAACCCGGCCGCATCCACGCGATATCATCGCCCACGGTCCCTATCTTCCAGCCCTGAAACCGTTCAGGAGGAATCATCATGGCAAAGTTCGTCTTGCCGCAGGCGCTCGGGAAGGCTGCTGCGACGTAGCGCCGTTCACCCTCGGGAGACTCCACTGACAGGATCAACATGTGCTCCGCCAACCACCCCTGCCGCCGCCCCAGGTAAGACCCAATGCGCAAGGCTAAGCATTTTTTGCCCAGCAACACATTACCCCCGTAGCCCGAGCCCACCGAGATGATCTCATTGGTCTCGGGAAAGTGGCAGATGAAACGCCGATCGGGATGGCCGTCGAGGAGGCAATGAAGGCCCCGATTGAAGTGATTCGACTGCCCGAGATGATCCACCGCGATGCGACCCATCCGAGTCATGATCCTCATGTTGAGCACCACGTAGAGGGAGTCGGTCAACTCGATGCCAATCTGAGCCAATGGGGATCCTGGCGGTCCCATCAAGTAGGGCACCACATAGAGCGTGCGCCCCTTCATACCGCCGCGCGCCAACTCTAAAATTTTCTCACGCATGGACGCGGGATCGGCCCAATTGTTTGTGGGCCCGGCATCCTCGGCCAACTCGGTACAAATGAAGGTTTGGTGTTCGACCCGTGCCACATCGTTGGAGTTGGACCGGTGATAGTAGCAACCCGGCATCTTGTCCTGATTTAGCAGAACCAACACTCCCTCGCGTACCGCCTCGGCATAGAGGAAATCCTTTTCAGCCTCAGACCCGTCACACCAGAACACCGAGTCGGGCTGCGTGAGAGCCACTGTGGCGGTTACCCATTCCTGCAAGGCAGGATGGGCGATGGGCTGGGTGCCGTGGGGCGGCGTTTGGGTGCTGCTCACTACGTCACCCTACGCCGGTCCTTGCCCGAGGCACTCCGAATCTTGTCGCCCGAAGAACTCATCTTGGCCGCGCCTGCCTTGAGCCCGGCCCCGGCAATTAGCGCCGAGAGAAGCGTCGGTGAAGTACCTCCAGTGAACGCCGACAATCCTCACGTGATCCCAGCACAATGTAGAACCGGAACGATCGATCGCCCGGGCGCAACGGGACGTCAGAAGTCAGACGGAAGACCCAATTCGGCATCGCAAAAAATCGCGTCTGCGAAGCCCAAAAACCCGGTAAATAATAGTATTAGCAGAATCGCCACGGCCGATCGGCAAACGCTCAGAAACGGTCGGCAAAATCTCATCTGTTCCAGGAGAGTGTTGATCTGGACCTTTGTTGTGGAGAGGAACTTTCCGGCCCTAAAATCGGGTGTATCTTTTGACCCGCCCACCTCACCACTCTAAACCATCCATGAACTGTGGATGAACCTAAAAACACCATGCCCCAGCACGAAATCCGATTTCTCGAAGGCCCCCGTTCCCGGTGGGACAATTTTAAGTTCGTCGTCGATATCGCCTTGGAATTTATTCGGGGCTTCCGGGCGCTGCACTTTTCGGGGCCTTGTGTGGCCGTGTTTGGTTCGGCGCGGTTCACCGAGTCCAATCCCTATTATGGAACAACGCGGCAACTCTCCGCGGAGATCGCCAAACTGGGCTTCACCATCATGACCGGAGGCGGGCCCGGGCTGATGGAAGCCGCCAATCGGGGGGCTCGTGATGTGGGGGGCCGCTCGGTGGGTTGCAATATCGTGCTACCCATGGAGCAACATCCCAACCCTTACCTGGATAAGTGGGTCAATATCCGCTACTTCTTCGTCCGGAAGACGCTCCTCATCAAATACTCCTACGCCTTTGTCATCGTTCCCGGAGGGTTCGGCACGCTCGATGAACTCTTCGAGGCCATGACCCTGATCCAGACCGGGAAAATCAAGGACTTTCCGGTCATCATCTTCGGGCGCGAGTTTCACCAAGAACTCTTGGAGCACATCGAAAAAATGCGACACTTCAAGACCATCTCCGAAACGGATCTCCAAATGTTCTTGGTGACCGATTCCATCGATGAGGCGGTGGCGTTGATTCGCAAGACCATCCAGAAGTACGGACTCACGCGAGCCCAACGTAAACCGAGTCGCCTCCTGGGTGAGCGCTGGTAGGTATTGACCAGGTCGGTCTTGGAGGCTGTCTCGAGAAGGGGCTCATCCGGTAAGCGGTCCGAGCTTGCATCTCCGTGTTCACGAACTCGACGGTCGGGGTTCTCTCTGCAAAAAGGCACCCAGACCAGCCCCGTCGGAGAGTGCGCCCTGCCGGGCGCACTAAAAAAAGAGGGGCCGAAGCGAACTTCGGCCCCTCCGTGAATCAGACGCGACCGCTTACTTGCGGATGCGCGCGAACTGGGCGGCCTGGTTGGCCGGCACCGTCAGCGGGCTCACTGCGCCCGCGACATCGGTCCAAGGACCGCTGAGCGAGTTGGCCGACTGGAGGACACCAGCGCCCGTCCAGGTAATGGTGACCGTGCCGTCGGCGTTGGCCTTGATGCCAGTGAAGCGAGGGCCATCGCCGCCGCCCGAAGCCGTACCATGCAAAGCAATCTCGGCGACTTGCATCGAATTCGCCTTGGCGGCGTCCACGACGGTCGGGAAGACCAACTTGTAACTGGTATAGGACTTGGTGTTGGAGAACGCCAGCGTGGTGGTGTTGAACCGCGTCGGGTTGGCAGCCAGCGATCCCGAGGCGACAGCCTCGAAGACGGTGCCATCGTTGGATCCGAGGATCTGCCAGGTGGCCGGATCACGCTCAGGAGCGTCATTCGCGGTCGTGATGGTGATCGCGGAGATGACCGAGGCGCCCGCCTTCGGGGTCACCGTGAAGCCGGTGTTCAGCTTGTCGAAGTTCAGATACTTCGTGTTGGTAGCTCCGTCGATGACCTTCGGAGCAGCCTCGCCGGCCGGATGTTTACTGGAGCTCGGAACGATGGTGTCGTCCTTGCTAAGCACGTTGCCCGCGAGGGCCGGAGTGAACAGTAGGAAGTCGAAGTCACCGTTCGAGGCGTTGTAACGCACCGTCTGCTGACCACTGAGCTTGACCGAGGCCAGGCTGCCGTCGGCATTGCGCATCGGCACCAGAGCATTGTTGCCCCAACCGCCGGTGGACGGCGACTCGAAGCTGCCCACCACCGTGGGGCTGCCGCCAGCGATCGTGGCGAACTGACCCTTCATGCGGGTGGCGCTGGCAGCACCGTCACCGTGGGAGAGACCCGCGTAGACGTTGTAGTCACCCGCCGGGAAGGTGCGGGTGTACTGGTACCACTGGCCGTTACCGATCCAACCCATCTTGAAGTTGACGTCAAGCTCACCCACGCCGCGGTCGCGGTCGCCGGTGCGGTCCATGGGAACCTGAGGGTCTTCACCGATACGGTAGAGGGGCGAAGCGCCTTCATTGCCGCGGGTGTAATCCTTGTTGTTGCCGGCCGATTGGCCCGCGAGGGCGCCGCCCCTATAGGGCATCAGGCTGGTCGCGGCCGGGGCCACGCCGTTGTTGTCGAAGTCTTCAGCCTCGATCGCGAAGACCGGGGTGCGGATGTTGGCCACACCGAAGGTCCAGGAGACGGTGCGATCGATGATCGTGAGGTTGACTGTGTGGGTCGAGCCGCCCGCCCAGCCACCGGCCGGAGCGGCGACAGTGACGGTGGCAACACCGTCCACGGTGACCACGGTCGCGGTCGCAGCAGCGCCGTCCACCTTGACGGAGACGTTGGCGGTGCTGAGGGCCGGGCCGGTGCCTTGGGACACCACCGCGGTGATGGCAGCATCGGTACCAGCACGGAACGGAGCGGCGCTCGAAGCGCGACCGGTGCGGGCCGGAGCGAAGGACTTGACGAAGGGAACGCCCTTGCTGCTCAGCGGGTACTGATAGGCCTTAATGCCGCCGTCGGCGTTGATGAGATTGCCGCTCAGGACGTCACCGGTGACAGGGTCGAATTGACGGGCGCCGAACTCGACGTTCGCGCCGCCGCCGCCCTCGTACCAAACGAGGCGGGCCGGATACAGACCGTCCTTCTCCACGTTGAAGAAGAAGGTGGTGCCGGAGCCGATGCCGCCGCCGTTGCCGCGACCGCCGGAGAACTCGCCAGCCACAACCGGGAAGGTGAATGCCTCACCCGGGTTGCCGAAGTCGAGGCGGAAGCCGTCGTCGCTGTTGACGTTGAAGGCATAGAAACCGGCCTTCAGGTCAAGGACCGTGAGGATCTCTTGAGCGAAGTTGTCGGTGCTGCCGGTGGTGCCCGGGATGCCCGGGACGCCCGGATCATCGGGGAAGTAGCCGCTGGAGGCTGCATCCTGGTTGTAGTTGATGACGCCGGTCTCAACGTAGTAGCCGTTGGCTCCGAAGAGACTCAGGTCGGCCACGTTCTTGGTGCCGATCAGGCCAGCGATGTGGGTCAGACCCCGATAGGTGTCATTGCCCATGCTCTCGCCGTTTTCCTGCTGGACGGTCTTCACGAGGAAGCCCTTGTTGGCAGTGTTCACGGCGGAGGCCGGCAGCGCGAGGCTGCCCGGCACGTTGGCGGCGTTGAGGATGCCGAAGGTGTTGGTCGCATCATACTTCTGGGCACCGGCCGTGAAGCGGACAACCACCGTGTGACTGCCCGGAGCGAAGTTCGCCGAAGGCTTGTATGTGTAGGTGGTCACGCCACCGGCAGAGGCCTTGGTCGGGGTGACCGCAGCGCCGTCCACGAGGAGGGCGAAGGAGGCCTGATCCGCAGCGGTGCTACCATCGGCCACCGACACCACGACGGGAACCGTCGGAACGTAGTTTCCGCCGGATCCGCGGAACGGGTGGATGAAGGACACGGCCGCCGGGGTGGCGCCGCTGGCGGCGCGGAACGCCTTCACAGCATCGGCCGCGGAGTCGTTGATGAGGAAGCGAGCCGAGGGGTTCGGGGCCACGCGCTGGGCGGACCACTCGAGGTTGGCCCCGCCGCCGCCCTCGAACCACACGGTACGGAACGGATAGGCACCGGCCGTCGGAACGAACACGGTCGCATTGACGTCGCTAGCGCCCTTACCGACATCGGCTTGGCTGACAATCAACGAGTCGAGTACTTCCTTGTTGTTGCCACCGACGGTGGTACGGAAGCCGTCATCGCTGTTGAAGGTCAGAGTATAAACGCCGGCCGTCGGGAACTGCAGGTAGGTGGTGATTTCCGCAGCGATGTTGTCGGTGTAGAGGTCGCCGTTGGCCTGGAACTCAGTAGCGCTAGGAACACCCGGGATTGCGTTGTCGGCGATCTGGCGTTCCACGGCACCGACGGTGGAGGAGAAGGCACCATTCTGACCCGGGGTCGCATCCGAACCGGAGGTCGGCTGGCTGTAGTTGATGACACCGGTCTCGGCGAACATGCCACCAGTAAAACCGGTCAAGTCGGCCACGTTGTCACCACGCAGACCGAGGAGTTGCTGCTCGGCGCGGGCGATGGTGTTGGGCTGGTCACGACGGGCGGTCTGATGGGTGCGGACATTGAAACCCTTCTTGGAGGTGTCCACGCTCGTGACGGCGAGGCTTGCCGGGATGGTCACGTAGGAACCCACGACGAACTCGCGGGTGGCGCTCACGGTGCGGCCGAGCGTGTCCTTGATGCTGACTTCGACCTTGTTGGTCGAACCAGAGGCCAAGGGAGCGGCGGCGTCACCGTAAACGATGGTGGAGGTGATGCCATCCTTGGCGACGGCCACCTTCGAAGAGATGTCGGTGCCGTTCAGCTTGACGGAGAGGCCTGTGGTCACGGCGATGGCCAAACCAGAGTCCACCGTGGTGATGGAGAAGCCGATCGGGCTGCCGGTCGCGCCACCGATGATGACATCATTGGCCGGGATGGTCTCCAGGCGGATGTTGTCAACATGGTGCGCTTCCCAAGCGCCACCAGTACGGCCGCCGAAAACGAGGCGACCCGGGGCCGGAGTGAAGGAGCTAGCCAGACCGCCGACCGGGGTCAATTCGACACCTTTCCAGAAAACCTTAACCTTACCTTCTTCGGTCAACACGGCCTTGAACTTTTCCCACTTCAGGTTCTTCATCCACAAGCCCCAGGTCGGGTCATCGAAGCCAACCTGAGCCACGTTGGAGTCATTGCCAGCCGTACCGTCGGCGTTGAGATCATCGGTGGTGTTCAGGGCGCCGGTTTGCATCGAGGATGCATAGTTCGCGTCGGTCGTCGCCAAGTTGCGGAAGGGAACTTCATCGTAGGTGCCGCCGGGCCAGACATTGCCGGGGCGCAGGGGCACCGGGAGCTGAGTGAGCAACTGACCTTCAACGCGGATGCTAATGCCTACGACGTCGGTGATGCCGCCCGGATGGTTACCGGATTGCCAGGTGTCGAAACCGATGCCCAGACCGGTCAAGGAACCTTCCTCGGGGAGGTTGGTTTCACCTTCGGTGCCGGCGTACGGGGAACCATCGGTGGCCAGGGGATCGCTGGCGCGGATGTAGTTGAGCGAGAAGCCGTCCGCGGGTCGGGCCGTGCCACCACCAATGCGGAGGTCGCACTCGAAGGTGAAGGCCTTGACGACGAGACCCTTGTCGAGGTCGTCGAACACCACGGTGGCGCGCTGGCCGCCCTTGGCGTCGGTGATGGACAGATACCCATCGGTGGCGCCGCCAGTGGCACCGCCGCTGGCGCGATATTCTGCCGCGGCCGCGCCCACTTCTTTGAAGGGGAGCTCCGAGGCAGTGTTGAAGTTAACCACGTTGGTGGCGGCATACGCCGAGCTACAGACCAGCCCGGCTGCCGTCATCCATCGCAGCAGATTTTTGTGTTTTTGACTCATAGGACTCGTATTTTTCAGACGACACTTAGCGACGGACAAGGGTTTCGAAACTTTTACAAGTTCGAGATATTTGCCGACGACAACGCGCAGTCGAGTTTGGGTGACCCGCGATCGATACACCTCGTTTGTAACGCCGGCAACCGCTTTTTTTAGTGAACAGCAAGGCCACAAGGAGGAACTCCTTTCACCTTCATTTAAAATTTCCCACAGAGTTGGTTCTTTTTGAAAGGAGGGACGATCTCCCGGCGAAGAAGAGGGGAGACCATGATGTCAAACCCCTCTTCCTCCCTCAGGCTCGCTGCCAAAACCCAAATCATCGGACTGCTCTGTTTGGCTCAGAGTCTGTCCGGGCAAATCCTCATATCCCATTGGGATTTTAATTCTGGATCGCTGAACCCGCAGTCCGGGCTGGGAGAGGCTCGTTTGGTCGGAGGAACCGCTTCAACCTTTGCAGCCGGTTATGAGAGCGAACCCGCTGGAGCGTGGAATATTAAGAGTTTCCCAGCCCAGGGAACCCTCCCGGGGACCGCAGGGGTTCAATTCAACCTGTCCACCGCGGGGTATTCTTCTGTCGGGCTCTCGTTTCAAATCCGACACAGCAACACCTCGGCCAACTCCGAACGCGTACTCTGGTCCATCGATGGCCAACAGTTTACCGAGGCCACTCGCTTCAACCTCGCCCCGGCCAGCACAGGAACCGGTGAAACCTGGTACCAACGGTCGGTGGATTTGCCCTTGGCAGCAGCCAATCAAGCCAACTTGTCGGTCCGCATCGTCTCGGATTTCGATCTGGGGACCGAGGGGCGCTATTTGGCTTCCCGACTGGGCTCCAGCTATTCCACCAGCGGCACCTGGCGTTTCGATAATGTTAACTTCTCCGCAGTCCCGGAACCCGAGGAGTACGCAGCACTGAGTGCGCTCACTTTGGTGGGATTTGGGTTGTGGCGGCGGCGGTTTGCAGCAAACCGAGGCCCCTTGGCTACCACAGAAACGAGTGAGTTTCGGTAACCGGATGCGTGTTATCTAACAATACGGCTTTCCATGCAGTCACAGTTCCCAACCGAGCCGACTGTTTGGAGTCGAGGATCACCCGAGACCATCGACGTCCGAGAAACCCCCGTTTCACTTCCATCTCCACTGTTTCAACAGATCCCGACTCGGTGCCCCGCAGTTCCATCCGGAGGCGCAGCGGACCGGATAATTGACCAGAAACCTTCCAAAGCACCTCAAACTGCATCCCAGCCCGCTTTTCGGGATGATTCCGAAGCAACTCCTGATAGGCATCCCGCTCGTACAAGCTGGGAGAGAGGGTGTGACGGCCTTGAAAATCGACAAAATGCGGCAGCACTTTGATTACCTTGCCCTCGGCACCCAACAGCACACCGGCTGATAGCCCCAGCGCAAACAACAGTGGTTTCATTCAGAAAGGACCGCGTTGCGGGAAAGAAAGGACCGCCGGACGCGGCGTAAAGCTAGGCACAGATCGGAGCGCCGAGGAGGCATCTGAAGCCGGTGCGGTGAAGAGCGAACGCGCCGAACTCTCAAAACTGCGAGCTCCACCTCCGTTGCCAAAGGATCCAAACCCGCCATCGCTGGCCGAGGGCGACACACCTCCACCCGATTTTGAGAAGATCCCTGCATCGGGTGTCGAGATAGGAGAACCCGGCGCAACGGTCGGATCAAAACGGCGACTAGGATCGCCATCAATGCCACCGGCCGGAGCCACGGGATTACCCAGCGGGTTGGCCGCCGCCGGATTGGCAAAACCCGAACCCGCACCTGTACCAGGGCCCGTCGAGCCTGCGAAGCCATCTGCCCCAGATCCACCGATCCCCGCCCCGGACCGGGCAGACGGAGAATTGAACGAAAAAGTCCCACCAGCAGAAGATTCGGACTTTGATCCGCTGAACCACGTCCGGTGATCGGCTTCAGGCGAGAGAATTTCCGAGATGGATCGGGACGGCACCGAATCGGTCAACGTCCCGTCACCTCGGAGCGATTCTGAATTGGCATTCCTAACCGAACTCCCCACAGAACGATCGGCATCGTCCGCCAGCGTTGACGCCTTACGAGGTTTGGACGGTTCGTCGGACCCGCCATCATCGAAATCGGTCTTCTGGGACGCATCGTTGCGGGAACGGCGGGAACGGCCGCGTTCCCGGCTAAAATTGGGAACTTCATCGGTCTCGGCCTTTTTGCCCGACTCGATTTGATCGGACTTTTCGACCTCCCGGGGCTTCACCGAGCCCGGTTCGGCCAGCCAGTTCTTCTTGCGATCGTATTCATCCATCAAGCGCTGCTGCGCCTTAGGATCCATATTGGGAATGGCGGTGGACGGAGTGGGCAAGGACACATCAATGGCCCCTCCCAGCGAATTGCCGGCACGAAACACGTCGAACTGACGGTTGCGCAGAAGCTTGTTCATGGTGCCCACACGTTCAGCCTCCGACTGAAGTCGGTATCCGGCACCTTCTTCAGGCCGTAAGGCTCCGGAGGTTTGCGCCTTGTCGCCCGCCATGATCGGCAACAAGGCCAACCCTACGACGCCGAGCATAATCGATACTCTGCCGCGGTTCATGACCTATAGATAAGGCCGAGACCCGGGATGCGTCAAAGGCCATTGCTAACCTATCCCCGGGCGACCGTGGAACCTATCGCCGGACCTGATCCCCCTCCGGAGCGGGCACTCAGATACGCCTCGCGAAACTGGGAAGCCCGCACGCGAAACCAATCCCAATTGCCGGCGGCCACCTGACGGGAGTCGAACAAGGGGCTTCCGATGCCGAAGGCATCGGCTCCGGCGTCGCAAAAGGCGGCCAGAGTCTCGACCGTGACCCCACCGGTGGGCATCAGCGGAATTTCCGGGAATGGAGCCTTCACGGCCCGGAGGTGATTCGGTCCCAACTGGTCTGCCGGGAACACCTTCACCATCGTAGCCCCGAGGCTCCAGGCGGTGAAGATTTCGGTCGGAGTCATCGCTCCCGGAAAAATTGGAACACCCAAATCAACACAGGCGCGAATAACCTCCGGCAACACCACGGGGGTAACGATGAAACTCGCCCCCGCGTCCAGAGCCAGCTTGAGACCCTCCATCGAAGTGACCGTCCCGGCACCCACATTGCCGCGGTCACCCAACAAATCTCGGGTGAGGCGGATTAGGTCGGCCGCCCCGGGACTGTTCAAGGTAACCTCCAGGTTAACCAGACCCCCGGCCATCACCGCAGGAACCAACTGCTCGACTTGAGCTCGGGGAAAGAAACGGAGGATGCCAACAATGGGCATCGAACGGAACAACGTGTCATTGAAGGGCGTGCTCATTGAAAACGCGGAAGACTCTTTTTTGGAGGCGCTTCACTGGCCGGGGGCCAATCGGCGCCAGATCCGACGCTGCCCCATTTCGGCCAGTCCGTCGACTTCGATGGCATTCCAGCGCGGGCTCAATCCGCATTCAGTAGCGGCCATCGTGTAGGCCTCTCGCAACGCCTCTCCCGCTGCCAGAATGATGGGCGACTTCCCTGCCTCAAGCGAACGCACCTCCGACCCGATCAACAGTCCGCTGAGGAAGGAGCGGTTGGAGGCCCCGGAGCAGCCCCGGAGCACCTGGCGGGTCCTCACCTGAAACAAGTTTGCGGCAAGCCCGGCCCGAGCCGACGCCGCCACACCTTCCCTGAAGCCATCCCAGTCCATCGCTCCCTCTGGCTCGCCGACCGATGCAAGATCCATAGAATGCCGAAGCATACTTTGTGTGCGCAGCATCTCGAAGAGTTCCCCGGTCATGAAGGTCGTGATCGCGGTGAGAGCGCCCGATTCGAGATGGAGGTGTTTTGAATGAGTTCCAGGCAACACCAGCGTGGCCCGAAGTGGAAGGAGGTCGCAGACGTGTTCGGCCCAACCCAGTGCCTGGGTTTCTTCACCGCGCATCATGTCGTTCTGCCCGCGAACCCCTGAAATCAAATACACACCCGGCTCAACCCACTGACCCAGCACGCTCGAACCCTCCAGAGAAAACGGCAGGAGGGCATACGGCAACTCGCGCCAGCCAATGCTCGAACTGGCCATCCCAGAAACCATCACCGGCAGCCCCACCGGTGCACCTAAGCGCAACAGTGCTGCCTGAAGCGCCTCGCGAAACGCCAAAGCCCGATCTCCGCCGCGAGCCGCTAAACGTGCTGCACCGTCCTCCGAAGCAACCTCACGAAGCCCCTCCGGGCCATGCCACCGGAGGCGAAGTCGCGAAGTTCCCCAGTCACAGGCGATAAAATTCATTGCGCTGACTTCCATCGGCTCCATTCCAAACCCGGGCGATCGACCCGGAAGCTCACCAGTCGTTTCTCGTGCGCCTCGGTCACATAGACGGTGCAACCGTCGGCCCCCCCGAAGCAGAGATTGCTCGGATTTGGCCCAAGCACGTCGATCTCCCGAAGAATCTCAGCGTTAGGAGAGAGCTTCACAACGGTACCCTTCCCGTGGCGGGTCGCATACAAGTTGCCATCGACATCACACCGCATGCCGTCGAAGCCATGGTCCGGAAACTCCTTGAAGAGACGTCGATGTTCCAGCGAACCGTCGCTACGGATATTAAAGACCCAGATGCGCCGCTGAATGCTTTCGTTGACGTACAACCGCTTTCCGTCCGGGCTGACTTCGATGCCGTTGGTCGTGCCCATTCCTTCGGCCTCCCGGTGGGCCTTGCCATCCGTATCGATCCGCCACAACTGACCGGTGCTGTCCTTCCAGTTCGGATCGCTGGCGTACAAGGTTCCGTTGGCGGCGATGGCTAGATCGTTGGGCTGATTCATCCGACCCTCGTGAACCACTTGCACCACTTCCCGAGTGACTGGGTCGATCCGATGAATCTTGTGAGCGGTATAGTCGGCGACATACATCCGACCGGAACGATCGAAGCGGATGCCATTGCCGGCACTTCCCTCGGGCAAGGCGACGAAGCGTTCGGCGCGTCCGTCTGGAGTCACCCGTACGATATTTCTCGGATCGCCAAATCCGACACAAAACACAAAACCCTTGCGGTCACAGGCCGGGCCTTCGATGCCGCGGGTGAAACCTTCCGAAGAGAAGGGTTTGGCCAACCACAGCGTCTCGGCAGAGGTCGAGAGAACCCACTGCAATGCGATCACTCCGAGCGCACAAAACCTACGGGAAATCATGGCTCTACGATGGCTGAGTGTTTTTCAAAATACCAGCAACCGCGTGAGGGGATGGCTGCCGAGAACCGTGTCTCTACAAAAAGGGGGATGGATTGCTCCACCCCCCTTTCCTGCGAACTAAACCCTTCTTCAGCGCTTAATGGCGCGGAGGAATCGGGCGGAATCGGTACCTAGAGGCAGTGTGATCGGAGTGTTTACTCCCGACTGCAACACCCACGGACCGTTGAGGCTCGGAGCGACCTCGAGGACGAATCCGGCCGGCAGCGGTTGCGGATTGGAGGTGATCGTGAGCTGACCATTAACCAAGGCCACCGAGATGCGCGGAGCCGTGGTGACCGGACCGCCCACCGGCGGGGTCGGATCATCCTTCGGAGCCGGGTGCGAGATGACCGTGTAGAAGTTGACTTCCTTGGTGGAATTGGCTCCTTGATCCGGCTTGTTCTGCAAGTTGATCTCACCCTTAGCAGCCACGAGGATTTGCTGGGTTGTCATGGCGACACTCATGCCGACCGAGCGGATACCACCCACCGGCGAAGTGTTGACGAAGGGCAGGAAGCTCGGCGTGAGCGGCTTGACCGTCTTGGTGGCCGCCTCGAATTCAAACACACGGGCAGCCACCTGCTGGGCTTCATAACCGTCGGGCTTGGAAACCCAGGCAACCGTGAAGCGACCCAGACCGTCAGCGGCAACCACCGCGCGATCGGCATCGGCTCGGAAACCGCCCTCGCTCACATCGGCCAAGGCCGCGAGCGTGCGAGTGGTTCCATCCCAAATGGCCACGCGGATGGCCGAAGAGCCCACAACCCGACCCACGAGGAACACCCACGGTTGATTGATGTGGCCACCCAGGCGGGTGCCATCTCCGCGACCCGCGTCGAAGTTCTCACCCGAGGCCGTCTGGGCCACCGGTTCGCCCTGAAGTGCGCCGGCATTGTTGTAGAAATAGAACTTGCCCGCGACGCGCACGGCAAAACCACCTTTAAAGGCGGCCACGTTGGCCCAGAGATCGCCGTCGGCGACCTTGAAGGCTTCCTTTACTACCTTGCCATCGGCCGAGAAAATGGTCGCGGTGGCGCAATTGCCGTCGGTGCGCAATTGGTTCGAACGGTCTTCGACCACGGACACGAAGTTGCCGTCACTGAGACACACCACATCGCCACCGAAGCGGGAGATTTGGTTGCCCGGAGCCGTGCCGGATGCGCGGCGGCCGTTGGCCGAATCCTGTGCCTTGCTCAGAGCGGTTTGTGTGAGCGCGGTCGGATCGAGCTTGAAGGTCTGCACCGTCCCGTAGCGACCATCACCCAGGCGATCGAAGCCACCGGTGAAGCGATTGTCGCTGTTGAACCCTTCCACCACGTGCGGAGAGGCCTCGATACCCGTAATGAAGTTCACGGCACCCGGACGAGCATCACCCGCAACACGGCCCGGATTACCATTTTGCCGAGAAGCATTGATTGCCCCCTTGAACGGAACACCGGCGTCGTTGAAGGACGCTTCACCCAGCTTCATGGCTCCGCCGTTGGCTGGCTGCATCGCCACCACATAACGCTGCTCAGTAGTGCTGCCATCGGCAAAAGTGTTGCCCTCAATGAGGAACGTGGAGGTGCCCACCACGGAAGCAAACGGCTCCCAGTTGCCCAGCGCATCCGCCGCCGGAACGATCATCGCGGTGTCAGAGACGATGCGCTTGAGACCGGCCGACTCGATGCTGCCCGGACGCACCGGAATCACGAATTGGCGCAGCGCCACGACGCGCTTATCGGGATCACCGCTATTACGACTCTCCCAAACCACGGCGATGGAATCGTTGCGGAAGGCCACACGCGGATTCTTAGATTCCAAGGTCTCCGGAGCCGGAAGCTCCTTCTCGCTGACATAGAATGTCTTGCCCAAGGCCTTGCCCGTGGCGTCAAACACACGGCCCAGGATGATCCGGCCATTGCCGACCGCACCGGCCGTGTCGGCGAAAACCACCGCAACGCGTCCGAGGGAATCAATACCCACATCGCAGCGTCCCGGAGCCAAGAGCTCCATGTCATCAGCCACCGTCTTGCTCCAACGCAGCGTGCCATTGGCATTGAGGACCGTGAGCCAGACGTGGTTTTTGCCGGCGTCATCTTTACCAACGGCCACCGAAGCGTAGGCATCATTGCCGTTGCCATGGAAACCCACGCCGTCACCGCGTCCGCCATTGCCGGCGATCGGATTGCCCGAGACCGCGGCCAGATTGATATTGGTTGAAACCGCCGTGCCCGCATTGTCGAACAACCGGACCCGGCCCGCGCCGTTGTCTGAAAAACGCACCGCAAATCCGCTCTTGGTGACACCGGACCCATGCCACATTTCAGCCTTGGTGGCAGTAGCGCTGGCCAACTGGGTGGCCTTGATCTCCTTGCCGGTCTTGTCCACCACGCGAACGGTCACGTGATTGGCCGCGGCCTCGCCCTTGTAAAGGGTGACCAAATCATCGCCCTGACGGCTTTCACCAATCACGACCACATTGCCTGTAGAGAGGAACTCCCAATCGCCGATGCGAATGTCTCCCGGACGGGCGCCGTATTCGACAGGGACACCATTCACGATACCCACCGGAATGCCCGCGTCGGTCAACAACTGCACCGCGGGCCAATCGCCAGCACCTTGATAGCCCGCAAACTCCAACACCTCGAGGCCGAGATCGAAGGCCGTCGAGCCCATGCCCAAACCATCACCGAAGAGGTTGGACTTAATCTTGGGTCCCCAACCCGTGCGGCCAGAGATCGCGCTCCCGTCCTTGCGGAAGTAGGAAAGGAAACGCGAGGTGAGCGTTTGTCCGACAAAAGCGGGATCCACCGAAGTGATGGTCGCCTCGGCTGTAACCGGCTTGCTGTCGCGGTCAAACAAAGTCCAAACCGCTTCCAAATCGGCCAGGTCAGAACCGTCATCCTCCCACCCGACCATCACGTTGCCATTCCGGCCAATGGCCACACCGAGGCTCTCAGTGCTGCCATTGTTGAGAATGTCGGAGGTGTTGACATACACAGTCTCGCCCACCGGGCTGACACCGTTGTCTTCTGGCTTAGTTGGAAGCGCTTGGCCGTAAACCTGACCGGCCAGCAGGGCGGCGGTCAGGAATGGTAGTGATTTGGAGGGTTTCATTAGCAGATGACGTAGTGCGTTGATGACACCCCTGGCACGAGACCAGCACCCAGCAGAGCCTTGGAGCGAGTGCGCCAAAGGGGGATGGGTTGTCTGGAGACCTCCCGGGGAATTAGAACGATTGCTACGCCGACCTCGGATTGCCCGCAACTGTTTTCAGGATTTTTCCAAAAAAACGTCAAAACCCAATAAACCATGCAGTTTTAGCCTGATTTAAAGCAACCCAGTCCAGGCTCCGACGATCTAGGTCTAGGCCCCGGAGATGCAATCCACTGCTCCAACACGGGGGCCTACTTGGCAGTCGACCGCCCCACCCGCTTCATGATCTCCACGTAGAAGACCGGCGTCAGGAAGAGCCCGAAGACCGTGACTCCGATCATGCCTGAGAATACCGCAACCCCCATGGCCTGCCGCATCTCAGCGCCCGCTCCGGAGGAAATCACCAAGGGATACACCCCCGCGATGAAGGCAATGGACGTCATCAAGATCGGCCGCAGGCGCAGCTTGCAAGCCTCGAGCGCGGCCGAGACAGGGTCTTGTCCCTCCCGCTATTTCTCCCGCTGTTTCTCCCAAGCATACTCCACGATGAAAAAGGCGTTCTCACAAACCAGACCGCTCCTGCCTCCGATGACCGCGTCGGTTGGATCCAAAGAAGCTGCATCCGATAACCAGGCGACGCAGCCCCTCCTGTTATTGAAGCAAATCGAGCCAACGAAAATAAACTCTGTTCTCGAGGTTTCCAAGCCCTCGGAAGCACCACTTTTACCTCTGGAAGAAGGTCTCACTTAGATTTCACTGAATCGAGCCACGCCTTGAGTTCGACTGGGTGATCGGTTTGCACCCCATCGACCCCCAGACCCAGAAACTTCTCCCAATAGCCCGGCCGCTCGTCGGGACGCTGAATATCTGGCCACACTCGAATGCCTAAATCTCGGCACCAATCCACGAACTCCCGAGACGGCGCCAGATCCACTACCTCAGGGCGATATTGGGAAACAAAGTGCCGCAGTGCTTCCTCATCACGCAGCGCCTCAGCTGGAGGGCTCAGGATCATTCGGACACCGGGCAACGCCTTGCGCCACCGCACCGCACCACCCGGAGAGTCATACACCCAGACTTTCGACTCCATCCCCGCCTGTTTCAAGATGCGCACCACATCGGCCGGATCCCCCGCCTTAAAATCCAAGTAAACCTGGATCCGACCTCGGCACGCCTCCAGCGCTTCCTGAAGGCGCGGAATACGAGAGGAGGCAATATTGGTCCGAGCCTTGTCCGCCACCTTCAGCGCCGACAACTCCGCCCAAGTCTTCTCAGAAACCCGACCCTTGCCATCGGTCATCCGGTCGACTGTGGCATCGTGCATGAGCAAGTACTGCCCATCACTGGAACGACGCACATCCATCTCGACCAAATCCGCGCCTGCCTGGATTGCGCCTTCGATGGACTCGAGGGTGTTTTCGTGATTTCGGACATGTTCCCCGCGATGGGCTACCACCATCCACCGCAGAGCCCCGGGCAACGAATTGGCCGGCCGATCGGCCGCCCAAGCCATTGCAGCCAAAGCCACCCCAAGAATCCCCCATCCAAATATCCCACCCCGTTTCATTGAAAAAAACCCTGACTCACTCCCACTTCCAAGCCCAGCCAGAACCCACCTGCCCCATCCTCCGCACCCACCAGCAAAGCCCTCACAACCGACACCCATTGATCCGCCGGATCGCCGCAATGAGACTGGGCCTGCTGAACACAAAGCGGCAGCGGGACCGGGCCGGAGCGAGCATTGGAACGTCGACACCCTGATCCCCATCGCGCGGCCGCGCGAAAGCCGAGCCTGTCCCCACGTTCCCTGCGAGCGCAGGACCGTTCCCGCGGAGCCTACGCCCAGCAACGCACCAAAAAACCACCCCCCTTCGGAGCCAACTTCTCATTACTAGAAATAATTGAGAGTGGCCCCTTTTGTGTAAATAAGTGGGACCGACCCCGCATGCTACCACCGCAATTCGATCGCGCCCCCAGTTGACGGGACGCTTTCCTATTCCAAGATGAATCCATAGCCTGTCACTGATCATTATGAAGCCCGGTTTAGCCTATTGTCTTGGTTGGCTGTTGGCCTTAGCGGCCATGGCTGCGGGCACAGCAGGCGAGCCCGAGACCCGGTACCTCCGGGAGGTCAAACCTCTGCTGACCCGGCACTGCGTCAGTTGCCACGGAGCCGAACATCCCAAAGCCCACCTCCGCCTAGATACCGCCGCCGGTGCTCGGAAAGGGGGCGAATCCGGACCCGCAGTCCGCCCTGGAAAACCCGCCGAAAGCCTCCTCGTTCAGGCACTGGAAGGTTCCCACAGCGACATCGAACGGATGCCCTACCACAGGCCTCCGCTTCACCCCCCCGAAATCGAGACACTCCGCCGTTGGATCGCCGACGGAGTCGCCGCCCCAACCCAAGAAGTCCCAGGCGTCTTCGTTCACTGGTCCTTCATTCCACCCCAACGCCCCCCAACGCCCCGAACCGCCGCCACACACCATCCGATCGACGCCTTCATTCGCGACACCTTGCAACGCCTCCGCGTTCGACCCTCGGCCCCGGCCGACTCCGCCACCTGGTTGCGCCGGGTCCATCTCGATCTCATTGGCCTGCCCCCCCAACCCGAGGTCGCCGCCCGGTTTGTCACCACCGACAGCCCAACCGAACGCGACCGCATCCTCGAACACCTGCTCGCCTCACCGCATCACGGAGAACGCTGGGGCCGCTGGTGGCTCGACGTCGCCCGATATGCCGACTCTAACGGATACAGCGTCGATGCCCCTCGATCCATTTGGCCTTACCGCGATGGCGTCGTCGCTGCTTTCAACGCCGATCAACCCTTCGATCAATTCCTCATCGAGCAACTCGCCGGAGACCTCCTGCCCCAGGCCACCGTGGCTCAGCGCGCAGCCACCGGCTTCCACCGCAACACCCAGATCAACCAAGAAGGCGGTATCGATCCGGAACAATTCCGCATCGAATCGATCTTCGACCGAGTCGCCACCACCGGTTCGGCCCTGCTCGGCCTGAGCGTCGGCTGCGCCCAGTGTCATGACCACAAATTCGACCCCATTTCCCACCGCGACTACTACGGCCTGTTTGCCTTTTTCAACAATCAGGACGAACCCACCCTCGAAATCGAAGGACTTCCCTCCGGCATCAGCGAACCCAAAGCAAAGTCTCCGGGATGGGCCACCACGTTGGTCTTGAGCGAACGCACCCAACCGCGCGAAACCCAACGCTTCATCCAGGGAGATTTTACCCGCCCCGCCGAACCAGTGCTGCCCGCGACACCAAAAGTCCTGCCGCCCCTGCCTCCGAAGAATGGCCGGTACCAGCGCCTCGACCTCGCCCGATGGCTCGTGTCACCCAATCATCCCCTCACTGCCCGCGTGCTCGTTAACCGAGTGTGGCAGCAATACTTCGGGCGCGGCCTCGTGGAGACGGAGAACGACTTCGGGACCCAAGGCACCCCGCCCACCCATCCAGAACTGCTCGACTGGCTGGCCGTTGAGTTCCAGGAATCCGGCTGGAGCCTCAAGCACTTGCACCGATGTATCGTGAAGTCGGAGACCTACGGGCAGTCATCCATCGCACGGCCTGACCTGCGCGAAATCGACCCCCTCAACCGGTGGCTGGCGCGGCAAAACCGCCTCCGCCTCGACGCCGAAATTATCCGCGACGTGGCACTGGCCGCCTCCGGTCAACTCGACCGCTCTCTGGGAGGCTCCCCGGTGCAACCTCCGCAACCCGCCGGCCTCGGCGCCTTCACACAAAGCAACCGCGACTGGATGGCGAGCAGCGGCGGGCAACGAGTCCGACGCGCGCTCTACACCCGGATCCAGCGAGCGACGCTGCATCCCGCCCTAGCCGTCTTCGACGCACCGGACACCTTCACCACGTGCACCCGCCGACTGCGGAGCAACACCCCGTTGCAGGCGCTGACATTGCTCAATGACACCCAGTTCCACGAACTGGCCCTGCACATCGCCCGTCAAATGGCTTCCACACAGGGAACAGATGCCGATCGGATCGCCGGCGGGTTCCTCCGATGCACCGCACGGCACCCAGCGCCCGCGGAATCACAGCGACTGCTGCGCCTGCTCCGCGAAGAGCGGTCGGCCGGCGGATCCAACGGAGCCCCACCTGAGGGCGGCTGGCTGGCCGTGGCCCGCGTGTTGCTCAACCTCGACGAAACCATCACCCGGGAGTGACCCAACCCGTTGCCGCCATGGATAACCACCCCCTCCCTCAATCGCTGCAAGACCTGACCCGAAGGCACTTCTTCGGACGTTGCGCCATGGGCTTGGGCAACCTGGCACTGGCCTCGATGCTGGCCGAAGGGCAAACCGGCCCAACTTCAGGCTCAACTTCAGGCCCAACTTCCGCGCCGGCCGCAGCGGAATCGCTCAAGACCCCGGCCACGCATCACCCGGCCCGCGCCAAGAGCATCATTTACTTGTTCATGGCCGGTGGCCCTAGCCAACTCGAACTCTTCGATGCCAAACCGCGGCTCAACCAACTCAGCGGTCAACCCATTCCCAACTCGTTTCTGGAAGGCAAACGCTTCGCCTTCATGGACTCGTCCTTCAAGAACAAGTCCACCTTGCTTGGGTCCAAGCGCACCTTCCGCCAATTCGGACAATCCGGAGCTAGCGTCAGTGATTTGCTGCCGTACACCGCTGGCATCGTCGACGACATCGCCCTGGTGAAAAGCTGCGCCACCAACCTGTTCAACCACGCCCCGGCCAAGCTCTTCATGAACACCGGCAGCGGACAGTTCGGCCGGCCGAGCATGGGATCGTGGGTGACCTACGGGATCGGCAGCGAATCGCGCGACCTTCCTGGATTTGTCGTGCTTCAAAGCGGGCCGCGCGGGCCGCGAGGTGGGGCTGTCAATTGGTCCAGCGGATTCTTACCCACCAGCCATCAAGGGGTTCCGCTGCGGGGCTCGGGCGATCCCATTCTGAATTTGAGCCGACCTCCCGGAATTAGCGCCCAATCGCAGCGTCGAACCCTCGATGCCCTCGGCGACCTGAACCTCCGCCGAGCCTCCGAAACTGGCGACCCAGAGATCGCCACCCGCATTGCCAGCTACGAGATGGCCTACCGCATGCAATCCAGCGCGCCCGAACTGACCGACCTTCAGGGCGAGACCGATGCCACGCTGGCGCTTTATGGCTGCACCCGCGACACCCCCAGTTTCGCCCGCAACTGCCTGTTGGCCCGCCGACTCGTCGAACGCGGCGTTCGGTTCGTGCAGCTCTACCACACCAACTGGGATTCCCACGGCGGCCCCGGCGAAACCCTCGAGAACGACCTCGCGAAGGTTGCTCACCAGGTGGACCAAGGCTGCGCGGCCTTGATTAAGGACCTAAAATCCCGTGGCCTGCTCGAGGATGTGCTGGTCGTTTGGGGCGGCGAATTCGGTCGTACCCCCATGGGCGAAACCCGTGAGAAGACCGGACGCAACCACCACATCGATGCCTTCACCATGTGGTTTGCCGGCGCGGGCATCCGGGCCGGGCAAGTTCTGGGCGAGACCGATGAACTGGGTTTCAACCCCGTGGTCGACCGCGCCCATGTGCATGACATTCACGCCACTCTGCTCCACCTGCTCGGATTGGATCACCAACGCCTGACGTTTCGATTCCAAGGCCGCGACTTCCGGCTCACCGACATCCATGGACAACTGCTGCACAAGCTTCTGGCGTGAGCCAGAGTTTAAATTTCCCTCGGCTCCTGGATCGACTATTTCCAACTCAGACACTGCATGAATCCCCTGCGTCAATTGCTGCCCTTGTTGGTCGCCGCCGTGCCTCTGGCCGCTGCCATTGAAGAACTGCGTCCCAAGAGCGACTTAACCCCTCTGCCCTACCAACAAACCCCGCATCCGATGCCCAACTATCTGGCGGGTCAGCGCTGGGGCATCGAGGGCGAAAAAATCACCCGAATGCAGGAACCCTTGGCACCCGCCAAATCCGCCGAACGGATCGTTCTGCGTTCGGGTTTCCAAGCAGAACTATGGGCGGCCGAGCCCCTCCTCCTGAAACCCATCAGCATGGCGTTTGACGGACGCGGACGGCTGTGGATCGCCGAGACGGTCGATTATCCGAATGAATTGCAGAAACCCGGCGAAGGACGCGACCGGATCAAAATCTGCGAAGACACCGACGGCGATGGCAAGGCAGACAAGTTCACCCTCTTCGCCGACAAGCTCTCAATTCCGACAGGCCTCTGCCACGCCAACGGTGGACTGATCGTGATCGAGGGCGGGCAGACGCTCTTCTTGCGTGACACCAACGGCGACGATCAGGCCGACGAACGCACGGTGCTCTTCAAGGGGTGGAACATGGGCGACACCCATGCCACGGCGAGCAACATCCGCTACGGGCACGACAACTGGGTCTGGGGCGTGGTCGGCTACAGCGGGTTCGACGGCGAGGTGGGCGGCAAGCGCGTCAAATTTGGCATGGGCGTTTTCCGCTTCAGGCCCGACGGATCGGCCCTTGAGTTCGTCCGCTCCAGCAACAACAACACCTGGGGTCTGGGCTTGTCCGAAGAAGGCTACGTGTTTGGCTCCACGGCCAATGGCAATGCCGCGTGGTACATGCCCATCCCCAACCGATACTATGAGGCGGTCAACGGTTGGTCGGCGGCCCGCATGGAATCCATCGCCGACAATCAACTCTACCACCCCATCGCCCAGAACGTCCGCCAAGTAGACTGGCACGGCAAATACACCGCGGGCGCCGGCTCAGCCTTATATACCGCCCGAAGCTTCCCCAAGGACTACTGGAATCAGGTCTCCTTTGTCACCGAGCCGACGGGCCACCTCATCGGGCAATTCCGTTTTCAGGGATCCGGGGCCGACTTCAAGGCGATCAACGAAAAGAACTTCCTGGCGAACGACGACGAATGGTTCTCGCCCATCATGGCCGAGGTGGGGCCGGACGGTGCTCTGTGGGTGCTCGATTGGTATAACTTCATTATCCAGCACAACCCCGTGCCCAACGGGTTCAAGAACGGCAAGGGCAACGCCTATGAGACTCCGTTGCGTGACAAGATCCACGGCCGAATTTACCGGGTTACCCACCGCGACGGCCAGACCGCTCCGAAGGTCAACCTGTCGGGCCGAGACAGCACTCGTTGGCTGGAGGCTCTGGGATCGCCCGTCATGGAGGTTCGCCTTCAGGCCCAACGCCGGTTGGTCGAAACGCAAGACCGCTCCCTCGTACCGGAATTAGTACGGATGACCTCGAACACCACGGTGGATGAGTTGAACCTGAACCCGCGGGTGCTCCACGCGCTCTGGACCTTGCACGGGCTAGGCGCATCGGACGCCGTGTCTCTGTCCGTCCTGCGCCACGCCTCACCCGCCGTGCGTCGGGCCGCGGTCATGACACTTCCTGCCGACGGATGGACCGCCGCCGATTGGAAACAACTTCTCGTCTCAGAAACCGACGCCCAAGTCCGTCTGACAGCGCTCCTGACGGTCGCCGACCGGGGCAACACCGCTTCGATCTTTCCGTTGATCGAAGCCTTCCAAAACGCGCAGAACACCACCGATCCCTGGCTCAAGGACGCCCTCACTGCAGCAGGAACCCAGCACCATCAAGCCTTCCTAACTTCTTCCCTCTCGGTGGCCCCAACAACCTCCGGTGCACTGGAGGTACTTCGCACCGTGGCGCGCCATCACGCGGCCACTGAACCCAATGCCCTGAGGTTAGCACTGGCTGCTGCGGGCGCCCCTCCCACCGTCTCCGCCGCCATCCTGGAAGGATTGACCGCCGGATGGCCCGCCCAACGCATCCCGGCGCTCACGCCCAGTACCATCGCCCAAATTCAGGCCGCCGTGGCCAAGGCCCCCGACGCAGGCAAGGTGGCTTTGGTGCAACTCACCACGCAGTGGGGACGGAGCGACCTTCTCGCCCCCCAGATTCCCGCAATCTCCGAACGGCTGGTCCAGGCTCTTTCACAAGGCACCGCCACGGATTCCGACCGGATCGAGGCCGCCCGTCGCCTGGTCGCCATCAACGACTCTAAGGCCTCGGTCACGGCAATCTTGGGCCAGATTCATGTGCTCAGCACCCCAGGCCTGGCCAACGGGTTGATCGGAACGCTGGCTGCCTCGCGGATTGCCGAAACCTCCCCGGCGGTCTTGGCTCATTGGACAGAGCTTTCACCCACCATGCGCCGTAACGCCACCGCCCTGCTGCTGCGGCGCAAGGAATGGGCCCTGGGACTCCTGGGCACGGTGGAAGCCGGCACCTTGCTGGCTGGCGACCTCAGCCGAGATCATTGGAGCCAGCTCAGCGGCCATTCCGACGCATCGGTGTCGGCCAAGGCTCGATCCCTGCAGAAGGCCGGTTCACCGAAGTCTTCGGCGGCCATGGAGACGTTGATCACCCAACTCCAGCCGGTGGCCCTCAAAGCGGGCAAAGCGGACCACGGCCGGGAGGTTTTTGAGAAAAACTGCATCGCCTGCCACGTGCTCGATGGCAAGGGCGGCCGCATCGGGCCGGAGTTAACCGGAATCGGAGTCCGACCAAAGACCGAAATTCTCACCGAGATTCTCGATCCGAACCGCTCGGTCGAGGCCAACTACAAGCTGTGGACCCTCACCCAGAAGGACGGTGAAAGCCTGTCCGGGCGACTCGACGCCGAAACGACCACCTCGGTGGAGATCCTCGATACCACCGGAACCAAGCACGTCATCCAGCGCAGCACCATTGCCAAGCTCGAATCATCCGGGCAGTCCATCATGCCGGGTGGCTTCGAACAGTTGCCGACTCTAGACCTGACCGATTTGCTGGAATATCTGGCCACGGCCGGGGCCAAACACTGAGCCATCCCTCGAAAACTCGCTCGACGGGCAAACAGGGCCTCAAAAGGGGCCTCAAAAGGGGCCTGACAACAAAAACGGCTCCCGGATAACGGGAGCCGTTTTTCGTTGGCCCGGGATAAAAAACCCGAGCGTGCCTGAAAGCAGGCGGTTACTTAGCTGCGACGTCGGCCTTCTTCCAAGTGCGACGCGGAGCCTTGGTCACCATGCCGGCCTTCAAAGCCTTCACGGAGACTCGCATGTAGCGAACCTCTCCACTGGGCAAGAGCGCCTTAACGCGCTGCAAGTTCGGGTAGAACTTGCGCTTAGTGATCGCGGTGACGTGGGTACCGATACCACCTTTTTTCTTGGCCTTACCCGAGCGCCAGATGTGATTGCCTTTCACCGGGCGGCGACCCGTCAGCGGACAAATGCGTGCCATAATCGAAGGATTCTTAAATTAAAGGAGCAGATGACCTACCAGCCCGAGGAGCCTTGGTGCAAGCAGCATTTTCGGATACCTGAGCACTGACCCAATAATTTCAAGTCGTTTTGAACCAATAAACCGGTGTCCTAAAGAGCCCTCAAGGGCCTCTGAGCCGGAGTAATTTCTGTTGGATCGATCCGACGGAGCAGTCTTGAACCGTAATGATTCATGGGGAGGAAATTAATGGCGTGGCTGATTCTCTGAAAGCGCCAACGTCTGCGGTGCCGGACCGCTCGGAGATCGGTCCCTACCTCGGAAGTCTTCGGGCTACATCCGGGGGGTTTACCATAAACCCAGCCTTGCCTGGGCACCTCCGAGGTAAGGCGATTTCTCTGAAAGCGCCACGTCCACAGACATGGACCACCGCAGAGCCGGACCGCCGCAGACACGGACCGCTCGGAGATCGGTCCCTACCTCGGAAGTCTTCGGGCTACATCCGGGGTGTTTACCATAAACTCAGCCTTGCCTGGGCACCTCCGAGGTAAGGCGATTTCTCTGAAAGCGCCACGTCCACAGACATGGACCACCGCAGAGCCGGACCGCCGCAGAGCCGGACCGCTCGGAGATCGGTCCCTACCTCGGAAGTCTTCGGACTACATCCACGGTCGTAACACAGGGTCGTACCACAGCCTTAGCCAGCACGACCGATCCCACTCAAAATCGTTTCGGCTTAAAATGGCCCGGGGGGGAGGCAACTTGAAAGCGACAGCAGCGAGCCCGAGGGTTATGGTATCACCATGCGTGAGACCCTGCGGTGGATTGAAGTCCTGGCGCTGTTTCTGGCGCTCTTTTTGTCACCAAGACTCCAGGGCGATACGCCGTCCTCGACGACGCGCCTGCCGGAGTTGATCCAAGTGCTTCGAACCCACCTCGACCTAGGCTCGGCGGAGTTCGAGGCCCAAGCCTCTCAGGCGTTGATCGAGCGATTCGGTGCACGACCGGTGCAAGGAATCTCGACCGCCGGATCCACAAACAGTCCAGCCCAGGATCTGATCGCCCGGCAGGAGCGACTCGACGGAGGCATTCTTTACCTCCGAATGAGCCGGGTAGACTTGGGATTGCCCGCGGCACTCCGGGCTGCTTTGAATGACAAAACTTGGAACACCAACGCCTCCGGTCTGGTCCTGGACCTCCGGTTTGCTTCGGGCGACTCCCTTCCGGCTGCTGGCGAGACCGCCAGCCTCTTCTCGGACCGAACCGAGGCTCTCCTCCACTGGGGAAGCAATTCGATTCCCGGCTCGGGCGCCCAGCGCCTCTGGAGCCTCCCCATGGCCGTCTTGGTCAACCACCGGACCGAAGGGGCAGCCGAAGCGTTGGCAGCCGTATTGAGGCAAGAGACCGGAAGCCCTCTAATCGGACAGGCCACCGCCGGACGGCATGGAGTCTTCCGTGAAGTCGGCCTTGGAGACGGCACCCGCCTTCAGGTACCGGTAGGGCGCATCCGACTGGGCGATGGATCGCCCTTGGTTGCGGGGCCTATCCCGCCGGACATTCGGATCCTGATCCCGGAAAACACCGAACGTGGATTCGTCAAAAACCCCACCGCGGCCCTCAAACCCAACGGAACCAACGGTATGAGTGGTTCCATGGGTTCCGCACCCCTTTCACGACGGAAAGTCACTGAAGCCGATCTGGTTCGCGCGCAACGGAGTGAAGCCAACGACTCAACAACCGAGACCCACACAGTCGAAAAGGCCGCGGTGCCCATCCGGTTGGCGGATCCTGTCTTGGCCCGAGCGACGGACCTGGTCCGCGGGTTGACCGCCTTTCAGAAGGCTCGTTGAAACAGGCTTCCGGCTTACGGGCGCAAGGCTTACGGGCGCAAGGCCCGACTCGGACCCACTTATTCAGGGCCGGGCCGGCAAGACTTTCCAGCGCCGGGCCTTCAACTCGAACCGGGGCAGAGATCCGGCGGAGACTGCGGTCACAGACATCCGCAACGCCAACGCCTGTTGAAGGCGGTCGGCCAGATCGCGACAAACCGACTCCGAGGCCTCAGCTTCGATAGACACCGCCGCCAGATCGCCCGTCTGGTCCACCGTCACCTGGTACTCTCCCACCGAATCCAAGGATCGTACGACCGCCTCCACGGCTGAGGGATAGAGATTCACACCGCGGACGACCACCATGTCGTCCACCCGCCCCAAAATTCCACCCTCGAACGTCCACCGCCCCCGCCATTGTCGCGGGCAGACCCAATCTCCGGTCCGGTAGCGGATGAGAGGCGAACCCACCCGCTTCAAGGTCGTCAGCACCAACTCACCGCGCGTCCCCTCGGACACCGGAAGCAACGTCTGAGGATCCACAATCTCGGCAAAGAACTGGGAATCGAGCAGCAGCAGGCTTCTCGGCCGTTCGGCTGATTCATAAGTCACCGGGCCCGTCTCGGTCATCCCGTGGTGGTCGAACACTTGGGCACCGGGCCAAGCAGCTTCGATACGCGAACGAACAGTCGCCTGACTCCCCCCCGGCTCGCCGGCCACGATGATCCGCCGTACCCGACACGGACTTAAATCAATGCCTTCGGCGCGGGCCGTCTCGGCCAAGTGCAACGCGTAAGTCGGCGTGCAGCACATCACGGTAAAGCCTTGTTCCATCAAGACTCTCAAGCGGAGCACAGAACTCATTCCGCCCCCCGATACTGAGAGCACACCCAGGCGCTGGGCCGCCTCGAAGGCCAACCAAAAACCAAGGAAAGGCCCAAAACTAAAAGGGAAGAACGCTCGGTCGCTCGGACCCACCCCGGCCTGCCTCAACACCTCCACCCAACCGTCGGTCATGGCCGACCAACTCTCCGGGGTGTCCAACCACCGCATGGGAGCTCCGTGGGTCCCGCTGGTTTGGTGGCAGCGCGTGTAAGCGGTGACCGGAAAGGTGAGGTTGGACCCGTAGGGCGGAAAGGCCGCCTGATCGGCCACCAGTTCGGCCTTGGTCGTTAGCGGAAAGCGCGTTCGAAAATCTTCCAACGACGAAGGCAAGGCCGAACACCCCACAGATGCGTACTTACGCCCATAAAAGGGGTTGGTGGGAAAAACTGCCCCCAGCAGGGATCGAATCGCATCCAACGGGGGTATTCCCACCAAGGCGGCCCCAGTGGACAATTGTCCGGTATCGCTCACGTGCTTGGGTTCTCAGCCACGAGGGGGCGCTGGATGAACCGTATTTAATGAGCGTTGGTAGATCCGCCCGCGGGAATAGCGGGAGAGATAACACCGGCTGCCGGCTTGGCCGGACCCCCTGTGTTCGACGGCGCGTACTTGGCCACCATGAACGCACCGGTCGCCGCCAGAACGCAGCCCAGAAGGAACGGCAGCGGAAGGGTCTTAATGCCTCCCTGCGGCGGATGCAGCAGCATGGCGACCAGCGTGTTGATGACCGGAGCCCCACCGAAGACGATAGGCATCACCGCCGCAGCTGCGGCCCCCTTATAAATGGGCGCAGCGGCCCCCAGCGCGAGCACCAAGGTGAATGCACCCACGGCACCGGTGACACCCGCGATCAGGCTCCATTGAATACCCATCGGGGTGAGGCTCCAATCCGAACCACGAACCTTCAGCAAGACCGCCGAGGCGACGCCAATAATAGCATAGGCGATGCAGACAAACAGGAAGGCCTTCAGACCCGCATGCGGGGTTTCGGACCCCATCGGCATATAGCCGCGACCCTTGTGCAGGATCACTCCGTACACACCCCAAGAGAGCACCGTCAGGAGTGCGAAAATCAGCCACGTATTACCAGGACCAGCCGCCGCAGGAGCAGGATTCATTATTCGAAGATCCTACGCGCAGCTGCTGCAAACGGCAACAAGTCCGGTATCCGACAGGTGACACGAAGGGGTGTCTCCCCGCACCATCCGGGCCCGATGCAAGAATTGATCTCCAAGGCAGCGGCCTTGTTGGAAGCCCTGCCCTACATCCAACGCTTCTCCGGACAGACCTTCGTGGTGAAGTACGGTGGCAGTTTCATGGACTCGCCCGATCCGTCCATCCGCAACGGCGTCGCCCGAGACATCGTATTTCTAGAAGCGGTAGAGATTAACCCAGTGGTCGTCCACGGAGGTGGCAAAGCCATCACCCGAGCCATGGAAGCCGCAGGCTTGAAGGCCCACTTCATCCAGGGACAACGCGTCACCGACGCCGCGACCGTCGAAGTGGTGGACCAGGTCTTATCTCGGGAAATCAACCCCGAGGTGGTGAAGACCCTTCAGTCACTGGGTGGTGTGGCCCGAGGGTTTGCCGGGACCGACATCTTCACCTGCAAAAAACTCTGGCTTCAAGATGCCGCCGGGAACCCGGTGGATATAGGCTTCGTCGGAGAAGTCACTGCCGTGAACACTGAGCCCTTGATGGACTGCATCCGACAGGGAATCACCCCGGTCATTAGTCCCACCGCCCTCGGCGAAGACGGACATGTCTACAACTGCAACGCCGACGTCGCCGCCGCCATGGCCGCCATCGCCCTCAAAGCATGCCGGTTAGTCTTCATGTCGGACGTCCCGGGCTTGATGCGCGACCCGAAGGATCCCGCCACCGTCATCCCGCACCTATCGATCTCCGAAGTTCCCGCCCTCAAGGCCGCCGGCGTAGTCGACAAAGGCATGATCCCTAAGGTGGACAGCGCGGTTTCGGCGCTAAAATCCGGTATCGAAAAAGTCTCCTTCGTGGACGGCCGCGTGCCGCATTCTGTCTTGCTAGAGATCTTCACCGACGCCGGCGTGGGCACCGAAGTGGTGCTGCTGTAATTGGGCGATTTCTCAAGCACTGCACGGAGCGAGAATCGCATCGCTCATGCCGTGGATGATTTTTTTATCGGCCGGATTGAGCGTCGCTAAGATGCCTCCGAGTTTCGGACGGGCCTGATCCCCATCGCCAGACACGAAGTAATACGGGCACAGGCGGGCACGGACTGGCTGGCGAGTGACCTCGCCCGTATCGAGGTCCAAAGCCTCGGCCTCCAGCAGTCGCGGTTTGTGGTACTGCTGCAACAAGTAGGGCGACCCGGGCCAAGCCCCGAGAGCCCGATCTACCGCCGAACCCCATTCACCGGCGCTCAAATCGGACCCCAGATAAACGCCCCGAGAGCCCCAGGCCTGCGGACTGAACCCAGAGATCTTTAACACCAGCGCCCGATCTCGCTGGGATAGCCCCTTCAGCTGAGACCACTCGGTGATTTCTAACCCGGGATAAGCGCCATGGGGCGGCAGCGGCATGGGATCGAGCAACCAACTGCGCGGCACGATCTTCAGCAGCCGGAGGTAAAATCCCTCCCCCAATTCCTGCCGCCAGAACTCCCTCAGGTTTCGATTCCACAACAGGGCAAAGAGCAGCTTCTCCTCGAAAATGGGCCTCGGCGGCGGCGTCAGCCGGATACGCTTTTCCAAAGCCTTCTGAATCAACGCGCCCGATCCCTGCACCTGAGGTAAATCGAACAACTCGAAGAAGCGGTACACCGCCTCACCATCGGCCGGTGCATCAAAATCCCCTCCGTGCACCTGGAAACGGCCCGATCCCAACTGTGCAGCCAGCCAAGCCATTTCCGGGCGATAAGACGCAGCCTCCTCGGACACCACGATATGAACCTTCGAGGCCTCCCCAAAAATGGACGCGAATCCGTCCTGCATACCAGAGCCGCCCCCAATGACCGCATCACCCAGAGCCGCGTAAGTTTGGTTCAGCCACTGAGTCAAACCGATCCCCCCAGGCACCGAATCCAACTCGGAGATGATGAACCCCTCCTCGGTGAGC
>SXGS01426439.1_pt1 | contig 33171 bp, 25 predicted proteins | sample 3174681 | NCBI WGS metagenome assembly SXGS01 (sample SAMN11356861, study PRJNA531348) | freshwater metagenome | isolation source: freshwater sample F1-80 | place: China: Fuxian Lake, Yuxi | collected 2017-12-25
ACCTTGCGCCAGATCTCCAAGGCCTTGAGATACAAGGGTTCTGCCCGCTCATAGTCCCCTTTGGCCTGGTAGAGCGCTGCGAGGTTGTTGAAGGAGGTGGCAGTGTCGGGATGCTCTTCTCCCAATACCTTGCGGCAGATCTCCAAGGCCTTGAGATACAAGGGTTCTGCCCGCTCATAGTCCCCTTTGGCCCGGTAGAGCGATGCGAGGTTGTTGAAGGAGTTGGCAGTTTGGGGATGCTCTTCTCCCAATACCTTGCGCCAGATCTCCAAGGCCTTGAGATACAAGGGTTCTGCCCGCTCATAGTCCCCTTTGGCCTGGTAGAGAAATCCGAGGATGGAGAAGGATGTGGCAGTGTCGGGATGCTCTTCTCCCAATACCTTGCGCCTGATCTCCAAGGCCTTGAGATACAAGGGTTCTGCCCGCTCATAGTCCCCTTTGGCCTGGTAGAGCGATGCGAGGCTGTAGAAGGAGGAGGCAGTGTCAGGATGCTCTTCTCCCAATACCTTGCGGTTGATCTCCAAGGCCTTGAGAAACAAGGGTTCTGCCCGCTCATAGTCCCCTTTGGTGTGATAGAGCACTCCGAGGCTGGAGAAGGATGTGGCAGTGTAGGGATGCTCTTCTCCCAATACCTTGCGGTAGATCTCCAAGGCCCGTTTGGCCAAGGGTATGGCATCGTCGTAACGACCCTGAGCGTAGAGTTGGTTGACCTGGGCATTGAGTTCATAAGCCTCTTGCTGGGTTCCATGAGGCGCTGGTTGAGCCATCGCGCTGGCAGCCAAGCCCACGACAGCTACAAAAGCCCAGCACGCCGATGAGCCCACGATCCATCGCCTTGCCTTCATCTCTCCACCTTCAAGCCTTCGGTTTACGGCTACCCGCAACCATGTCAGAGTGCTCAGATCATCATAACTTCATCCTCGCCCATGTCGTCAAGGCTCTGCTCTGCTCGGCGAGGCCGTCGCAAAGCCGCGCGGCGTGGACTCGGGTTGCCAACACGGGGTCGTGGGGAGGGCGTACGGGCGCTCAACGGAGCCGACCCATCGATCTCGACGTTTCCTCTCGCACGCTCCCAGGGTCGGGAGGGTCGCATCACAACCCTGCAGAGCCGACGCGACGATCTTGAGGTGTGCGATGATCGATCCCCTTGTCGAGGGGATCGGACGTGTACCCATCGACGCTGACCTGTCGTGTTCGACGTGTCCCTCAACGACGCAGACCCGTCGTCTTCAGGGCGCCTTTGGGCGCAGGCGGGCGAGGAGTCGGCGGACGAAGGCGAGCTCTTCGACCTTGAGGAGGGCGGCGAGGGCGAGGGCGAGGGAGGCGAAGACGATCCCGGCGGCGAGGAGGAGGGCGAGGGCGTGCCAGGGGTTGTCGAGGGAGAGCCAGGGGGTCAGGAGGGAGAGGGTGGCGTGGGCGGCGGCGGCGGCGGGGATTGAGCAGGTGAGGGCAAGGGCGAGGGTGCGGGCGATTGCGGTGATGTCGATGGGGGCGCAGCGCCAGCGGAAGAGGGCGAGGAGGGCGGTGGCGTTGAGGGTGATGCCGGCGGCGGAGGCGATGGCGAGGCCCTGTCCGCCGAGGAGGTTGGACAGGCTCCAGTAGAGGGGGGCGCAGAGGGCGGCGACGGCGGTGCCGAGGATCATGGGCTGGAGGGTGTCGTGTCGGGCGTAGAAGCCACGGGCGATGATGTTCTGGACGCTCCAGGCGGCGACGCCGAGGGCGAGGATGGAGAGCAGGGAGGCGGTGCCGGCGGCGTCGGCGCTGGAGAAGCTGCCGCGTCGGAAGGCGGCGAAGACGAGGGGCTCGGCCAGGGTGAGGAGGGCGGCGGAGGAGAGGACGGCGTAGAAGAGGACGGAGCGGATGGCGCGGGTGAGGGTGTCGGCCATCTCGTCGCGCTTGCCCTCGGCCCAGAGGGCGCTGAGGAAGGGCATGGCGGCCTGTCCTGCGGCCTGTCCGACGATGGCGACGGGGACGAGCATGAGGCGGCGGGCGTTGTTGAGCCATGAGATGGTGCCGCGATCGAGCCTGGAGCCGAAGTGTCGCAGGAGCCATTCGTCGAGGCTGATGAGGGTGACGCCGAGCATCAGGGGGAGGGCGAGCTTGATGTAGGCGCGGAAGCCGGTGGAGTTGAAGTTGAAGCGGGGGCGGTAGCGCAGGTCGCGGCGGGTGACCCAGAGGGGGACGCCGAGGGGGCCGATGAGGGCGCCGGCCAGGGCGCCCCAGGCGAAGCCCTCGACGCCGAGCCAGGGTCCGAGCAGCAGGCCGCCGGCGATGATCGCGACGTTGTAGATGATGGGGATGGAGGCGACGGCGGCGAAGCGCTCCTTGGCCAGGATGGTGGCCTGGAGGAGGCCGCCGATGGTGAAGCAGAGCATGCCGGGCATGACGATCCGGGTCATGCGGGCGCACAGGGCGATCTGGTGGTCGTCGAAGCCTGGGGCGATCAGGGGGACGAGGTCGGGGGCGGCGATCATGCCGAAGATCATCGCGGCGACGACGAGGACGCCGGTGCCGGTGGCGATGGTGGAGAAGAGGTCCCAGCCGCCCTCCTCGTCGCCCCGGGCGAGGTGTTCGGAGAAGAGGGGGATGAAGGTGATGGTGAGGGTGCCGCCTGCCAGGAAGTAGTTGAGCATGTCCGGCAGGGTGAAGGCGGTGAAGTAGGCGTCGGTGGCGCCCGTGGCGCCGTGCTGGGCGGCGATGACGATCTCGCGCACGAAGCCGACGACGCGGCTGAGCAGGACGGAGGCCGCCATCAGGAGGGTGGCGATCCCGAGGCGGCGCATCAGGGGCGCTCTGGCGTCGGTCTGTGGGGTCAAGGGGCAACACCTGGGCGCGGTCGGCGAAGCGCGCCCATTCTACCGCGGTTGTGGGGTGGGAGGGGGGGTGTCGTGGTCGTGTTTTTGAGAATGCCGGAGGCGGGACTCGAACCCGCACGCCCGAAGGCCAGAAATTTTAAGTTTCCTATGTATACCTGTTCCAACACTCCGGCGTGCTCGCCGCTGGGCTGCTCGATCCGATCCCGTGTGGAGGGGCAGGGGTTGCCTCGTCGGGTTTCGGGCTGTCGGCGGCCGGGAGCGGGCGATCTGAGGGGGGAGGTTAGCGGAGGGGGCGGGCTTTGGCAACGCTGGAGGCGGTGCGAGGGGTTGGGGAGAGGGGGGATCAGGTGGGTGTGGGGATGAGGCGGGGGAGGACGAGGAGGGTGAAGAGGGCCAGGATGAGGAAGATGGCGCGCAGGGCCTGGGTCATGCGGATGAGGCGGTCGAGGCGCAGGGCCATGTCGGGGTCTGGGGGGGTCTGGGCGTCGACCTTGAGGGTGGGGATGCGGCGCGGGAGGGCGGCGTAGGCGAGGGCGAGGGGGCCGAGGCTGAGGAGCCCCCAGTTGTGGGCCTCGGGGCCGATGAGGATGGCGTTGACGTTCATGGCCAGGAAGGCGACGAAGAAGAGGGTGGCGGCGCCGAGGCGAAAGTAGAGGCGCTGGGCGCGCTTATGGAGGTCGGTCATGGGGGAGCTCCGGGGGTTGAGGGTGAGGGCGTCAGGGGCGCCTTGAGGGGGTGAGGGCGCGCTGCCCGGGGATGGCGCGCCGGGCGCCGATGTGGACGGTGGCCAGGGGGTCGTCGGGCTGCGAGGTCTGCTGGTGGATGCGCATGCGGGCGACGCGGCCGCCCTTGCCGACGCCGGCCAGGAAGGACTCGACCTGGGCAGGGGGCATGCGGACCTGGATGGCCTCGTCGCCGTTGGCCAGGATGGTGAAGCTGGCGCCGAGGGCGCGGATCTGGGCGGAGAGCTGTCGGATCTTGTCGGCGGGGTTGGGGGCGTCGAACTGGATGGTGTAGATGACGCGCTCGCGGCGGATGGGGAGGACCTCGCGCTGGGGTGGGGCGTCGTTGGCGCGGGCGGGCGGCGCCTCGGAGGCGGGGTTGGCGGCGGGGGTGGGGGCGACGAGTTTGTCGGCGGGGTCGAGGGCTGGATCGGGCGCGGCCGGGTTGAGGGCGCCGTGGCCTGCGTCGGCGGGAGGATCGGCGGCGGGGGAGGGGCCGGCGTCGGGTGGGGGGGCCTGAGAGGGCGCTTCGGGGGCGTCGGGGGCGTCGGGAGGGAGCTGGCGAGGGCGGCCGGCGTCGGGATCGGTGGGTTCGCCGCCCATGGCGGCTTGATCGCCGTTGATCTCGGGGGCGGGGGGCTGGCCGAAGAAGTACATGGCGGCCATGATGGCGATCATGAGGGCTGCGAAGGCCTCGTAGGGGATCCGGGTGCGGTAGAAGAAGTCGTCTTCGAAGAAGCGGCCTCGGGTGCGTGTGCGGATCGCGCCCTCGACGCCGAAGACGAAGGCGGGGGGGGCGGGCTGGGTCTGGAGGTTCTTGAGGGCGCCGAAGGTCTCCTTGAGGGCGTCGAGCTCGGCGCGCAGGGCGGGGTCGGCGGCCAGCTCGGCCTCCAGGGCGGCGCGCTCGTGGGGTGGCAGCTCGCCGTCGAGGTAGTCGATGAGGCGGGCCTCTCGGGCGTCGTCGCCGTCGTCCTGTGGGTCATCGAGCGGTGCGTCGTCGATGCTGGGATCGTCGATGGGGGCGTCGTCGCCGCCTTCGTCCTTTGGGTCATCAGGCGGGGCGTCGGCTTCAGGAGCGTCGATGGGGGCGTCGTCGGTCCTGGGATCGTCGGCGGGTGCCGGGTTGAGCTTCGGGTCGTGGTCGTTATTCATAGAGGCGCCTGACTTGCTCCTTCAGCGCGACGCGCGCGCGGTGAAGGCGGCTCTTGACGGTGCCGGGGTTGAGGCCGGTGATCTCGGTGATCTCGTTGTAGGGCATGTTCTCGATGTCGCGCAGGACGATCAGGACGCGGTGTTCCTCTTCGAGCTGTGCGATGGCGCGCTGCATGATGCCTTCGAGCTCCTTGCCGATGGCCTGGTTGTCGGGCCGGGGCAGGTTGTTCTGCAGGGGAGACATGCCGATGGTCGCCTCGGGGGTGTCGTCGAGGGTCTGTGTGCGGCCGCCGGCGCGCCGCCCGAGGTACTTGAGGCGGTTCTTGCAGTGGTTGATCGCGATGCGGTAGAGCCACGTCGAGAAGCGCGCGTCGCCGCGGAAGGCGTCGATGTTCTTGAAGACGGTGATGAAGACCTCCTGGGAGACGTCCTCGGCCTCCTGGGCATTGCCCATCATCCTGAAGACGAGGTTGTAGATCTTGTCCTGATACTGCCGGACAAAGGTCCTGAAGGCCGCCTCGTCGCGGAGCTTCAGGCGTTCGATGAGCTTCTCCTCCTGGGCTGGCGTCATAGTGGGGCTCGACACCTCCTGCGCGCAGCGAGTCTGACACCGGCAGCGGCCAGAGGTTCCCGTGGGGTTGGGGGCATGGTCAGAGCCTCGCGGCCAGGCGGGCCATGCGGCGCTGGATGGTGCGCCCGGCGATCAGGGCGATCTCGGCCTGGAGGTTCTGGGCCACGGGGTGCTGGGCCGAGAGCAGGCCGGTGAGGGAGGTGCGGTCGATGGCCAGCATCGTGCTGTGGCAGGCGGCGCGGTAATGCTGGGTGGGGATGCCGCCCATGAACATCTCCTCGAGGCCGAAGAGGGCGCCGGGCGGCAGGAGCCAGCTGCCGAGGATGACGTCCTCGATCCGGACGAAGCCCGAGATGATCAAGAAGCACCAGGCGGTGGTGCCGCGCGTCGTCCCGATCAGCTCGCCGGGGGTCGCCCAGACCTCCTTCATCATGTGGAGGAGCATGTCCTGTTCGCTGCCCTTGGCGGCGCTGAGCAGATCGATGCGTTGGAACATGCTCCCGGGTCTCCTCGGCCCTCAAGGCCGTCAAATGCGCAAGTACTGTGCGGGGATGGCGCTCTGGATCAGGCTCATGTGCTCGAAGGCCCCGAAGGAGAGGACCATCAGGAGGCGGGCGAAGAGCGCGTCGCCGCGCTTGCGCGCGTCGACGAAGTGGGTGCGGTTGAGCATCAGGACGTCGGTGCGGCGCTCGGCGCGCACCTCCAGGATGTGCTGTCCCTCGGCGATGAAGGCGATGAAGCCGACCAGGTCGCCGGGAGCGAGGCGCAGCACGGGGACGTCGCGCTCGGCGCCGGGCAGCACGGCCAGGGCGGAGCCGGCGAGCACCCAGCCGAGCTCGTCGGCCCACTGGCCGCGCTTGAAGATGAGGGCGCCGGGCTCGAAGCGCTGGAGGTCCGCGTCCTTGAGCAGGCCGTGGCACTCGGCCGACATGAAGGCCTGCAGGAGCCCGCGCTCGCGGATCTGATCGATCTGTGTCTCGCTCAGCAGGAGCGCCATTCGAGCCTCAGCGCACGTCGATCCCGAGCTCTTTCTTGAGCCTGGCCACGATCGCGAAGTAGGTGTTGCGGTTGTAGGGCTGGTTGAGGATGTGGAAGTCCTTGCGCACGAGCCCCACGCAGCCGAAGCAGAAGGTGCAGTCGGCGCAGTTCTGGCTCAGGATGAGGTAGGAGGAGCCGGTGCAGCCCTTGGACTGGACGCAGTAGCTGCTTTTGTGGGTGTCGACGCAGTCCTGGCAGTGGGTGCAGTGGGTGCAGTTGGCGCAGCGTGCGCAGTAGGTGCACTTGTAGCAGAGGGTGCAGCTTGTGCAGAACATGCACTCGGTGCAGCGCTCGCAGCCCTCGCTGCGGTAGGAGCCGGGGTTGTCGCCGCTGGACTTGAACTGCCGCTCAAGCTCCCCGAGCGACTTGAGGAAGTCCCGCTTGTTGATCTCCATGGTCTTGATGCTGGCCTCCGTCGCGCCTGTCCTGCGCGGTCAAGGTATCGCAAGGGTGGCAGGGGCGGCAAGCCGATCCGAGGGCGTCGCGCCCAGAAGATCGCCCTGGTCGCCGCTCGGCGATCAGGGCGCCACGTCGTGGAATTGAAAGAGGCGGCCTTCGAAGTTGCGGAAGGTGACCCAGGGCCCGTCGGTGGCGACGCGGTACTGGGGCAGCAGCGAGACCTTGCCGCCGCCGCCGGGCAGGTCGATGACGAAGTGGGGCACGGCCATGCCCGAGGCCCAGCCGCGCAGGCGGTCGATGATCTCCACGCCGCGGGCCAGCGGGGTGCGGAAGTGGGTGATCCCCTCGGCCATGTCGCACTGGAAGATGTAATAGGGGCGGCATCGGTGCCGCAGCAGCCACCGGTTGAGCTCAAGGACGGCCTCGGCGTCGTCGTTGACGCCCTTGAGCAGGACCATCTGGTTGCCCAGGACGCAGCCGGCGTCGGCCAGGCGCTCCAGGGCCAGGGCGGCCTCCGGGGTGCACTCTGTGGGGTGGTTGAAGTGGGTGTGGACGTAGAGGGGGCGGTGTCGGCGCAGCACCTCGGCCAGCGCCGGGGTGACGCGCTGGGGCAGCGTGACGGGGTTGCGCGTCCCGATGCGGACCAGCTCGACGTGATCGACGGCCAGCAGCCGGCCCAGGATGTCGTCCAGGCGCTCGTCGGACAGGGAGAGGGGGTCGCCGCCGGAGAGCAGGACGTCCTTGATGGTGGGGGTCCTGGCGATGTAGTCGAGGCCGGCCTCGATCTGGAGCCTGGAGGCCGCCGTGGTGGGGTCGGAGACCTTGCGCTTGCGGGTGCAATGGCGGCAGTAGACCGGGCAATGGTGGATGACGTAGAAGAGGACCCGATCGGGGTAGCGGTGGGTGATGCCCGGCGCGGGCATATGGTCCTCTTCGGCCAGCGGGTCGCGCAGTTCGAAGTCGAAGACCTCCAGCTCGCCGGCCTGGGGGACGGCTTGCTGGCGGATCGGGCAGCGGGGGTCTTGTGGGTCCATCAGGGCCGCGTAGTAGGGCGTGATCGACACGCGGAACTGCCCCTGGCTCTGGATGAAGGCCTCCCGCTCGCCCTCGGTCAGGTCGATGAGGGCTTCGAGCTGGTCCAGTCGGGTGATCCGGTTCTGCTGCTGCCAGGTCCAGTCGTCCCAGAGGGCCTCTGGCACGTCGCGCCACATCGCCGGGCGCTCAGAGTCTTGCATGGGTCTCACGGGGTTGAAGGCGCGGTGGCCTTGGGGGCGTTGTCTGGGCTCGGGTTGGCGGCGCAGCGGAAGCCGACGTCGGTGCGTCGGGCATCGGCGGGCACCCAGAGGCGAGCGGTGACGCGCAGATCGAGCGGCCCGGAGCGCCAGGAGCCGCCGCGGGCGGCCCCCATCAGCGCCTCGTCGCTCTGCTCGGCGGCGACCCACTCGGCGACATTGCCGGCGGCGTCGAGCAGCCCGCTGGGGGAGGCGCCGCGGGGAAAGGCGCCGACGGGGGCGGTGTCGACGTGGCCGTCGAGCTTGCCGGCGATGGAGACTCTGGCCATGTCGCGCTCGCCCCAGTTGGCCAGCTCGGGGTTCCAGTTCGTGCCCCAGGGCAGGGTGTAGCCATTGCGGCCGCGGGCGGCCTTCTCCCACTCGTCGGGGGTCGGCAGCCGCCCGCCGGCGAAGGCGCAGTAGGCGGCGGCCTCCGAGCGCGTGACGCACACGACCGGCGCGTCGGCCCTGGCCAGCGTCCTGGGGACGCGGCGGAAGGGCATCTTGCCCTGGAGCGTCCAGTTCTCGCAGGCGTCGGTGTTGACGGGCTTGCAGCGGCCGGCCTGGACGCAGCGGCCCCAGTCGTCGTTGGCGACCTCCACCCGGTCGATCTCAAACGCGCCTACATCCACCGCCTTCTGAGGCACCTCGCCTTTGAGCGCGATCTCCTCCTTGCACTCGGTCTCGGGGTTCTCAGCCATCTTCTTGCAGCTCTGGCTGAACATGAGCCTGTAGTCGTTGGCGAGGCCGCGCAGGTAGGGCCCGGCGGGGACGAGGACGCGGCCGCGGGGGCGCTCGGCGGCGCGCTTGTCGCCGTCGCCGCTGGTCTGGAGGGTGAAGAAGAGGGCGACGGTGGCCGCCAGCAGCAGGACGAGGGCGCCGAGGAGCCCGGCGAGCGCCCTGTTGGAGAGGGCGCGGGCGGGGGGGGTGGGCTCGGGCTTCGGGTCGGGTCGAAGGGCGGCCTCCGGAGAGAAGCTCATGGGCTGCGTCCTGCGGAGGTCGCTGATCGCCCTGGCCGAGGCCCGAACATCACCGGGGGGGGCTTCGGAGGCGGGCTCGGGCGGCGTCTGGACGGCCTTGAGGCCCTCGACGAGGGTGTTGCGGGCGCTGGCGCCGCGCAGCGAGCCGCCGACGCTCAGGGGGTTGAGCACGTCGGCGTCGGCGCCGTCGGTGTTGCCGCTGATCCTGGCGTCGAGCGCGCCGGAGATGCTCTCAAGCCGGATGCCTTGCGGGGGCTCGTCGCGGCTGAGCTCGGCGGCCAGCGCGATCTCGTCGATCGCGGGCGTGGTCTCGCTGGCGGGCCTGAGGGGGAGGAGATCGGTGAGGTCGACGCCCTGGTCGAAGGTCACCGTGGGAGCCTCGTCGAGCCCTCGGGACTTGAGCGGGCGGCCGCAGCGCGTGCAATGGGTGGCCCTGGTCGTGTTCTTGAGGGCGCATGTGGGGCAGAGGGTCATCGCGGGAGGCTCTCGAAGGGCTCATCCATTGAAGGCAAGCCCTGTATAGCGCAGGTCGGGCGCCGTGTCGCCTCTGAGTGGGGCGATCGGGGACTTCAACGTGTCGGGAGCGGCGGCGCGTTGACAGGCGAGATTTCAGGCCACTATCATCGCGCTCTTGACCCGGCGACACTTCGGAGCGGGAGACATCGAGAGGATGGTGACACGATGAAGCGATTTTTTCTCTGCATGAGCCTGGTGGCGTGCCTCGGTCTGGGGGCAGGTTGTGACAAGAAGACCGAGGCGCCCGTGAGCGCGCCCGAGGCCGACAAGCCGGCGGAGCCCGCCGTCGATGCGGCCAAGGCCGACGCGGCCAAGGCGGCCGACGCGGCCAAGGACGACGCGGCCAAGGACGGCGAGGTCAAGGACGCGCCCGAGGAGCCCGCCGCCCCCTCGACGCCGGACGGCCAGGGGGGCCAGCTGGTCCAGAGCGAGCTTTACAAGGTGAAGTTCACGGTCCCGGCCGACTGGAAGGTCAGCAAGGGCCCGACGGGCGTGTCGGTCAATTCGGCCGACGACGGGGTGCAGATGCTGGTGGCCGGCTCCCAGAGCCAGGACGTCCTTGAGGCGGTCCTGCGGGATCTCAAGACCAGCGTCTCCTTCAAGGATCTCAAGATCGAGAAGCAGGGCGCGACGGTGGTCAACGGCCTGGCGGGCATCCGCGGGGAGGGCGACGCGACGCTGGTGGACGGCGAGAAGGAGTCGCCCATCCACTTCGTCGCTTTTCTGGCCAAGGTCGACGAGCTGTCGGTCTCGATGGTGATCTTCTCGTCCCAGGAGCGATACACGAAGGACCTGGAGATCATCGAGGGCGTCCTGAACACGTTGGACAAGCTCTGAGCCGCCTGAGGGGCGGCCCTGCGGGCGCTTTGCGCCTCGGATCGCCTTGACATTTGTAGGGGGGGCGTCGTAGCGTCTGGTTTGTCCTTGAGGCTCGATCCGGGGCACTTCGGCCTTCGCCGCGGCGCCCCTCCGGAGACGTCGATGATTGTTCATCCTCTTGATTTGATGGAGGTTTGAGTGCGTCTGCCGCCTCAAAGTGCCGAGGCCGAGCGCTCCCTGCTGGGTGCGCTGCTGCTTGATCCTGACGCCTTTGACGAGATCGCCAACGAGGTGACGCCGGAGGACTTCTACAAGGAGTCGCACCGGCACATCTTCCGGTCGATGCAGAAGCTGGTGGCGAGGCAGGAGGCGGTCGACGTGGTCACGTTGACGGCGCAGATCATGGACGAGGGGCTGATCGAGGCGGTCGGGGGCAAGGCCTACCTGGCCTCCTTGAGCAACGAGGTGCCGACGGCGGCCAACGTGGGCTATTACAGCGCCATCGTCGCCAAGAAGTCGATGTTGCGCAAGCTCATCGGGCTCTCCGGCGAGATCTCCGAGGAGTGCTACGGGGAGGTCGATGAGCTCGAGGCCTTCTTGAACACGGTCGAGTCCAGGCTGCTGGCGCTCAACAAGGAGCGGGCGGAGTCGCGGGTCAAGAGCCTCAAGGAGGTCGTCAAGGCGGCCTACTTCCACATCGAGCAGCTCTACGAGCGGGAGGAGAAGATCACGGGGGTGGCCTCGGGCTTCCTGGATCTGGACAACAAGACGGCCGGCTGGCAGCACTCGGATCTGATCATCGTGGCGGCGAGGCCGGCGATGGGGAAGACGGCCTTCTGCCTGAACATGGCGGCCAACGCCGCGACGCGCTTCGGCAAGGTCGTGCTCTTCTGCAGCCTGGAGATGAGCGCCCAGCAGCTGGCCATGCGGCTGCTGGCCAGCGAGGCGCGCGTCGACGTCAGCCGAATCCGCACCGGCCAGCTCAAGGAGCACGAGTGGAGGCGGCTGATCCAGGCCACCGCGACGCTGTCCAAGGCGCCCATCTACATCGACGACACCCCGGCGCTCAACCCGCAGACCTTGCTGTCGAGGGCCAGGCGGGTCAAGGTCGAGGCTGGCCTGGACATGATCATCATCGACTACCTGCAGTTGATGGGATCGTCGGCGCCGATCAGCAGCCGGGAGCAGCAGATCTCGGAGATCTCCCGGACGCTCAAGCTCATCGCCAAGGAGCTCAACATCCCGGTCATCGCCCTGGCCCAGCTCAACCGCGGGGTCGAGAGCCGCGCGGACAAGCGCCCGATGCTCTCGGATCTGCGTGAGTCGGGCGCCATCGAGCAGGACGCGGACATCATTGCCTTTGTCTACCGCGACGAGTATTATAACGAGGATTCCGAAGCCAAAGGCATTGCTGAGATCATCATCGGCAAGCACCGAAGCGGATCGACTGGGACTGTCCAGTTGCGTTTTTTTCCAGAGTTCACCCGCTTTGAAAACCTCGCCCGCGAAGGCGAGGAGGACTGAGCGCGTCACCGATTTTTCGGCGCGCCGCAAGGACGCAGCGCGCCCCCTTGACCCTGCCGCGACGTGCCATGAAGGGCAGCGGCAACTCACAACCCTATGAAGGGAGGATCCCCCATGTACAAGTCCGATCTCGTCAAGCAGGTCTCCGAGGCCACCGGTGTGAGCAACAAGGACGCCGAGGCGGTCCTGAACAGCGCCATCGACGCCATCATCAAGGCAGTCGCGTCCGGCGACAAGGTCGTCCTGACCGGCTTTGGCACCCTTGAGCGCAAGACCCGCAAGGCCCGCAAGGGCCGTCACCCCTCGACCGGCGCCGTCATCGACATTGCGGCCAAGAACGCCATCAGCTTCGCGCCCGGCAAGATCTTCAAGAGCTCGGTCGAGGAGGGCTGAGCTCTTCCTCCTGATCCCGGGCCTTGAGCGCGGGGGACCTTCAAGGCCCTCCCCAGAGCGTCTCTCGGGCAGGCCCGGGCCGAAGGGTCACCTCAAAAGTCGCCGGAGAACATGAGCCCTGCGGCGGAGGGGGCGAGCAGCGGGGAGAGGCGCAAGGAGCCCTCGGCCGGGGAGCCGCCCTCGGTCGGCTCGGCGGGGGTGACCTCGTCGTCGGCCATCAGGTCGACGACGATGAGGGTCAGGCCGCCGGCGATCAGCAAGCCCGAGACGCCGTAGCCGATGGTGACGGTGGACTCCCGGTTCTGGAGCTTCTTCTTCTCGGTCTCGAAGGCATCTGAGTCGGCGAAGCCGCCCTGCTCGTTGAGGTCGAGGAAGGCCTGCTTGTCGTCCTTGAGGCCGAGGTCGAGGACGAGGGTGATGACGGAGGCGACGACCCCGGCGCCGCCGACCCCGGCGCCGATCCAGGTCAGCGTCATGTCCCGATCCGGGGTGAGGCCCGGCGTGCCATTGTCCTTGTCGTCGACCTTCTCGACGCAGGTGCTGATGATCTGCTGTGCGGCGTCGCGGGCGCCGGGATCGATGTCCTGGGAGTCGATCGCGGACTGCGCGAAGGTCCTGGCGTTCTTGCAGTCGCCCTTCTCCGAGTAGGTGAAGGCGATGTTGATCATGTAGTTGGGGTGGGGCGACTTGAGGTTGACCCGCAGGAGGCAGTCGATGGCGGTGTCGTAGTCGCCCTTGTCGTAGGCGGCCTTGGCGACGGCCTCAAGCTCTTCGATCTTCATGTCGGCCTTGCAGTCTGCGTCGGCGAAGGCGAGCGAGGGCAAGAGCGTCAAGAGGAGGAAGAGGGCCATGGGGGGCAGCGCGGCCCGGATGCGGTCATTCATGGTCGATCGGTGGTCTCGGGTGGGAATGTGGAGCAAGGCCTCAGCCCCCGTTCATGAGCAGCTTGGGCGTGTTCTTGGGCTTGAAGAGGCCAGGGGAGTCCTGCTTGTCGCCCTCGCCGCCGGTCTTGTTGCCGCCGTTGGTCTTATCGCCGCCGTTGGTCTTGTTGCCGCCGTTGGTCTTGTTGCCGCCGTCGTTGACCTTCTCGGCCACGGGAGGGGTGTCCTTCTCGCGCTCGCCGGTGGGGCGGGTGTTGGTGCGACCGCGCAGCTGGACGGGGTAGTTCTGCCCGTCCTTGAGGCTCTCCCACTCGATGGTGACCGTCTTCTGGGTCTTGCGCTTGCGCAGCTCGATCTCGGTGGTGGTGTCGTCCTTGGGGCGCATCAGGTCCATGGGCGTGACGCCGACCTTCTTGCCCTGGTGGTAGACCAAGGCGCTGGAGGGGTCCGAGACGAGCCGCACGACGCTGGCCAGCACCTTGTCCTCGGCGAGGGTGGGTGGGGCCTGCTCGACGGGATCGGCGGCGATCTCGTCGGACTTGGGCTCGGGCTTGGGCTCGGGCTCGGCGGCGGGCGGGTCCTCGGGAGCCTTGACGGGCGCTGCGGCGGCCTTGTCGATGATGGGGTCGTCGCCGAGGAAGAGGTTGAAGCCGGCGACCCCGAGGATGACGCCGATGCCGAGCAGGAAGAACATGGCGACGATCCCGGCCAGGATGACGCGCGATCGAGAGGCGGCGGGCGCAGGCGTGACCGGCAGCGGCGTCGGGAGGCCCTCGGTGTCGTCGTCGGGGAAGGAGAACGACGCCATGACCCTGGTCGGCGATCCTGCGTCATCCTGGCTGGAGTCGTAGTCGTCGACCGTGACCGACTCTCGCTCGTCGGTGGCCATCAGCTCAAAGCTGCTCTCACCGAGGTTGCCGCTGCGCAAGACCTCGGCGAACTGGCTGGCGTCCTTGAAGCGGTGCTCGGGCTTCTTGGCCATGGCCCGTCGGATGGCCTGTTCGACGAACTGCCCGGCGTAGGGCGGCGGCAGGTGGGGGATGGGATCGGAGATGTGCTTGATGGCGATGTCCATCGGGCTGTTGCCCGTGAAGGGCACCTTGCCGGCGAGCATCTGGAAGGCGAGGCAGCCCATGGCGTAGACGTCGAGCGCGGGCGTGATGTCCTTCTCGCCGCTGGCCTGCTCGGGGGCCATGTACTCGGCCGTCCCGGCCACGAAGCCCGTGCGTGTCAGCCGCTCCTTGGCCTCCGGATCCCAGTTGCCGGCGATGGCCTTGGCGATGCCGAAGTCAAGCACCTTGACCACGCGGTGATCGACATTGCGGTTGCAGATGAAGATGTTCTCGGGCTTCAGATCCCGGTGGATGATCCCCTTTCTGTGGGCCTCACCCAGGCTGCTGAGGGTCTGGAGCAGGAGATCGAAGGCGTCATCGATGTGGAGCTTCTTGTGGCGGTGAAGGTAGACCTGGAGCGTCTCACCCTCCAGGTACTCCATCGCGATGTAGGGCAGCTCCTTGACGTTGGGCTCGGGCTTGTAGACCCCCGTGTCGAAGATCTTGACCGTGTTGGAGTGCGACAGGCTGCCGGCCAGGTGCGCCTCGCGCTTGAAGCGCTCGATGACCCCCTCGTGGCTCATCGCGTGGGGCAGGAGCATCTTGATCGCGACGTCGCGGTTGACGCCGTTCTGACGCGCCTTGAAGACCACGCCAAACCCCCCCCGCCCCACCTCGTCGGTGAGCAGGTATCGACCGGCGACCGTATCGCCGATGCTGGGAATTCGAATGATCTCGCTCATGGCCCCCTTTGGGAGAGTTCGCGCGGGTCTGTGGCCAGGCCCCACACCCCGCCTCGACAGCGTCCCCTCCTTCCTCTCAACTTAACACGGTGCGTCTGAAAGCTCCAATCTCGCTCGCGCCCCAGGACCCCCTTAAAAACCGTCAAAGACCTTGGGCTTGTCTTCCTTGGGCCGAGCTTCGGTCGGCTTGTCCTCTTTCTTGTCCTTCTTGTCGGCCACGGCGGGCGTCTTTTTGGGCTCCTCCTTGGGGACCTCGGCGACTGGAGGGTCGATGTCCTTGGGAGCCTGGACCACCTCGACCGGCAGAGCCTTGTCCTCCCCCGCCTCCTTGGGGGGCTCCTGGCCTCCCTTGGCCGCGATATCCTCCTGGGGCGCGGCGTCGCTGGCTCTGGCGTCCTCCTTGAGCGCTCGACCTCCGGAGCGCTCGCGGCCGGCTTTGTCCTTCGAAGACCTCATCGCGTCGGTCGTTGAACCAGCGAGCCCGGGAGCGTCTTCCTGATCATTGCCTGGGGCCGACGCCTCACCTGGGGTCGCCGCCTCGCCTTGCGCCGCGGCGGGCTCGCTCGGCTCGATCTTCACCGGGGCCTCCGCGCGCTCCTCCACCTCGATGGCCGCAGCCTGGGGCGAGACCGCCTGGTCCTCGCTCGCGTTGTCCATCATCTTCCAGATCAGCGCGGCGACCAGGATCGCCAGCACGCCGAAGGCCGCCCCGGCCATCGCCGCGACCTTGCGGCCTGAACCAGAAGCGTCCGGGGACGCCGTTGGCGCGGGGATCGAGCTGGAGGCCATGGGGGCAGGGAGGGGCGTCGAGGGGGTGGCCAGCGCCCCCGAGCCCGGCGCCGCAGGCCAGCCGCCGTAGCTCGGCGTCGGCAGGGGCCTGGAGGTCGGCAGTCCTTCGGCGCCGGGGGCCGCGGCAGGCTCCAGGAGGCCAGACTGCAAGACGGCCAGGAAGGCGCTGGCGTCCTTGAAGCGCACCCTGGGGTCCTTGCTCATCGCCCTCATGATCACTCGGCCGAAGAAGGTCTCGGCCATCTCGGCCGGCAGCTCCGGCAGCGGGTCGTAGAGGTGCTTGATGGCGATCTCCACGGGCGTCGAGCCGTGGTAGGGGAAGCGCCCGGTCAAGAGCTGGTAGGCCATGCAACCGACCGCGTAGACGTCGATCGCAGGCGTGAAGTCGCTCGTGCCCATGACCTGCTCAGGGGCCATGTACTCGGCCGTCCCCGTCACCAGCCCCGTCTCGGTCAGCCGCGTCCGGTTCTCCTGGCCCCAGTCCTGGGTGAAGGCCATCGAGATGCCGAAGTCCAGCACCTTGATCACACGCGGGTTGCCCTCGGGCTGGTGCAAGAAGACGTTGTCCGGCTTGATGTCCCGGTGGATGATCCCCTTGCGGTGCGCCTCGGCCAGGCTGCCGAGCACCTCCATGACGGCCGCCTGCGTCTCCTCCACGCTCAGCGGCCCGCGCCTCAAGAGGTGATCCTGCAGGGACTCGCCCTCCAGAAACTCCATCGCGATGTAGGGCAGCCCCAGCGTCTCCTCATCCCCGGTGTGGTGGACCCCGAAGGCGTAGATGATCACGGAGCTCGGGTGCGTCAGCGAGCTGGCCAGCCTCGCCTCGCGCTTGAAGCGATCGACCACCCCGCGCTGCTCCTCCAGCGCGCGCGGCAGCAGCATCTTGACCGCGACTCGGCGCTCGACGCCCGTCTGGTGAGCCTCGAAGACCACCCCGTAGCCGCCCCGGCCGATCTGTCGGCCCAGGACGAACTGCCCCCCGACCACCTCGCCCTCTCCCGGTATCCTGATGATCTCAGCCATGCCCTCTTGCTCCGATGGCCTGCGGGTCTATCTCGCCGCAGGCCATGACCTGCCTTTGCCCCTCTGGCGACGATATCATCACGCTCTCCGAAAACCTAAGCCGGGCCGACGAGGATCGCCAGCGATCACACCCGATCCGCCAGGCCCGCTCTCGAACGACGGTCCCCCCCCTAAGATCTGAACCCGCGTCGATTGGCCTCTCGGACCCGGGCCGCTCAAGGTTGCAGACACAGCTGATCCCCGTCCCGGTTGAAGAGCGCCGTGAGCAGAGACTCGGCGTTCCTCCCCGCGATGTTGACCGATGAGCCCGTCAGGAGGCCAAAGACCGGCACGCCTCCGAGCGCCAGCGCCGAAGACGCCGGGAATTGCCACCGACCACCCTGGCTCATGCCCAGCGCGCTCGGCGCCGCGACGATGTTGTAATTGCCGTCGAGCGTCGCGGTCATGATGCTCTCGTCTGCCCCCACCCATCCCACGATGAGCTGGCCCTCACGCACGATCATCCGGACGTTGGTGATCGACCTCGCGTCCTCGGACGGCAGCGCCTGATGATCGACGAGGTTGCCGTCCGGGCCAATGGTCCCGACTCGGATCACCGGGCTCCCCCCCTCCTCGTCGGGGAAGGCCAGCACGAACTGTCCGTTGAAGAAGGCCGCGGCGGGATCGGCGCGCTCCGGCGCGGCGGCCAGTTCGAAGGTCCCGATGCCCTCCAGGCCGTGGGTGATCTGTGACAGAAAGGGCAGGGCTGGATCTGCCAACGATCGGATATTCCACTGGATGTTGTTACTGTCGGCGTCGTCGGAGACGTCGTGCCAGGCCGTGATGAACCCTGGGGTACCGACCGCCACGGCCGGAGGCCCCACCTGGCCGTTCAAGCCGAAGTTGCGCTTGGGATCCGCGGCCAGCGGCTGACCCTCGGCGCCGATGCCCTGGACCTTGACGCAGGTTTCGGCCCTCTCGTTGAGGCAGTCGTCCGTGACCCAGGCCACGGCGCTGACCCCGGAGGCCCCGTCGGATCCCATGGCGACCTGATCAAGGCGCAATCCTGGCCCCTGGAGGACGACGGCGAGGGTGTCCGTCAAGATCGCCCCGCTGCTGTCCAAGCGCGCCCAGATGAGCTTGCGCAGGCCGTCGCTGGCCGGCCTGACCCAGACCATCGCGTGGCCGAGGCCGTCCCAGGCCATCGCGGGCGAGGTCGTCTCTCCGTTGAAGGTCTCGTCGGGGTTGATGGGGTTGGCGTTTGACGTGCTCATCAGGATGTTGAGGACCGAGAAGCGGACCTGGCCCACATCCCTGGCGGTCACGTCATCCCGATTGGTGATCTGGTAGGCGATCAGGGGGGTCAGCGGCGAGGCCGGGTCGAAGGACAGGCTTGGGAAGAGCAGGCGCTCGGTGACGACCCCGAGCACGTCCCGAAAGCCCTGCCCCGGCAAGCAACATTGCTCGTCCTCTCGACCGTCGCAGTTGTTGTCGGCCCCGTCACAGCGCAACTCCAGAGCGCCGATGGGGGTGAAGGAGAGCCCCGCTTGCTCGGCGGCCTCGATGAAGTCGCGCTCCTCACAGGCCACCGAGATCCCCTCGACGCAGCGCTCGCGCGCCAGCGCGCAGACCCCCAGCGTCTGGTCGCAGGCCTCGGCTGCGAAGCCTGGATCGTCCGCGTCGATCAGGTCATCGCAGTCGTTGTCCACCCCGTCGCACACCTCCTGCGACGTCTCGCAGCCGCAGGCACGATCGTCGATCTCGCACTCGCAGCCGTCGCCCTCCTCTCGCAGCCCCAGATCGCCATTGCGATCGTCGAGGCCGTCCTGGCAGGCGTAGCGGCAGACCTCGCCCTCGCAAGCCTCGAAGCGCGCGCCGGTGACGGGCGGACATTGCTGATCGTCACACGCGCCTCCGCCGTCCGAGCCTTCGGGCTCGGCCTCGGGGCTCGGCTCGGCGTCTGGCTGGGCGTCGCCGTCTCGTCGAAAGTCCTCTCCTTCAATGTCGACGGCCGCATTGCAGGCGCCCGCCGTCAGGGCGAGGAGCGTCAACCAGGGGAGAAGTCGGGTCGGGATCATCGGTCCACGGGGGTCTGAAGGTTGACGTGGCGAGGCGCGCAGGATCGATGCCTTGGAGAACGCCCCTCGCGCGCGACTCATGCCGAGGGAGCAGTATTGCACAACCCGGCGTCGGGTCCACCTTTGCGCCCCGGCGCCAGCCCGCGCCCGCCCTCCAGGCGTCGACGCGCGCCGCGCGGAGGCGCCCCGAGCCCCAAGAAAAAGGTCGCGCTCTGGACCTCTGGCGTGTAGAAATCCATCGTGGGCGCGCAACCGAGGACCCTCGTGAACGAAGCACAACGAGCCGTCGACCCGCCCTCAAGGTCGTCGGAGGGCTCCCCGATCCCCCTCATCGGGGCGACGATCCTCGCGCTGGTGCTCGCGATCTACGCGCCAGCCTTGAGCGCCGGCTTTGTCTACGACGACGTCTACTTGATCGAGCAGCAGACCTGCTTTCGCGGGCTGTCCAAGATCCCGAGCTTCTTCGTGGCGCCCTACGACGCCTGCGACTACCGCCCCATGCGCTACGTCACCTACGCCTTCGACCATGCCATCGCCGGCACCGCGCCCTGGATCTACCACCTGACCAACGTCGTCCTCCACGCCCTGAGCGCCGTGATGGTCTGGGCGCTGCTCCTGCGCCTCGGCGGCTTTGAGCGGATCGAGGATCGGCACCGTCGGAGCCTCCTGGCGCTCGGCGCGGTCATCGTCGGGCTGTGGGCGCTCCACCCTGCGCTGGCCGACGCCGTCGTGCCCGCAGCGGGTCGCCGCGACGTCCAGTCCACCTTCCTCTTCCTGCTGGCCCTGTGGGCCTGGCTGCGCCGGGACGAGGGGCGGCGCGCCCTGTGGCTCGGGCTCTGCGGCGCCGCCTGGGTGGCGGCCTTGATGACCAAGGAGATGGCCATCACCCTGCCTGCGATCCTCGTCCTGGTCGAGGCCCTCAAGCCGGGCAGCGGCGACCCGCTGCCCAGGCTGCGGGCGCTCCTCAAGAAGTGGTGGCCCTTGCTGGGGATCTTCGGCGTCATGGCCCTCAGCTACGGGATCTATCGCGGCTTCATCGCAACGCACACCCGCATGTCCGGGCGGTGGTGGGGGGGGACGATCTGGACGAACCTGCTCAACACCCTGGCCCTCCAGGTCGAGTACGCGCGCCTGACCCTCTGGCCGGCCTCGCTGCTGGGCGATTACGCCCCGCACACCGTCCCCGTCGTCCGCGATCCCTTCCATGGGCGAGTCCTCGTCGGCGCCGCGATCTGGGGCGCGCTGCTGGCCTCCGTGCCGCTGACCTTCAAGCGGCGGCCGCTCGTCGCCCTCGGCCTGAGCTGGTACCTCGTCACCCTCCTGCCCGTCTGCCACCTCATCCCTCACCACGAGCTGATGGCCGAGCACTTCCTTCACCTGCCCATGGTCGGCCTCGCGCTGGCCCTCTACGGCGCCCTGGAGCCCACGGCCAAGGCGCCAGGGACGCCCCGCAAGGCGCTCGCCGTGGCGCTCGGGCTCGCCTCGGCGGCCGTCATGGCGCGCCTCCAGTGGCGGATCCCCGACTTCACCAGCGACGAGACCTTCGGGATGAACATCCTCGAACAGGCCCCCCGCAATGTCCGCAACCTCGGCCGACTCGCCGCCTTCTACCTCGACGAGGACCACCTCGACCTCGAGCGCGCCGAGCGCCTCGCCTGGATGCAGCGCGGCGCCAGCCCCCCCGGCACGATCTACCACCGCGCCGCCACCCTGCGCCTCGCGCGCATCCTCGAACGCCACCGCGGCGACCCCGAGCGGGCCGCCAGCCTCCTCGCCCTCACCATCCAGGAGACCGGCGACGACGCCGAGCTGACTCTGGCCCTCGCGCGCCTCTACCTGCGCCACGAGCTGCCCGACGACGCGCTGCCGCTGCTCGACGACCTCATCGAGCGCGACCCGCTCCATTGGGAGCCCCGCCTCGACAGCGGCTTCGCGCTGCTCATGAAGCGCGACGCGGACGGCGCCGGCCAGCGCGCCCTTGAGGTCGTCAGGCTCGCGCCCGGAGAGGCCGAAGGGCACTTCCTGATGGGCAACGTCCGCGCCGCCCAGGGGCAACCCCGCGAAGCCTTCCTCGCCTACGAGAACGCGCTGGCCAACAAGCCCGACCACGTCGGGGCGCTGATGGCCACCGCCGACATCCTCTGCGCGCTCGGCCAGCAGGCGGAGGCGGCGGCCAGGGCGAGCCTCGCGCAGCGCGTGGATCCTCGCTCGGAGGCGGTCCAGCGGGTGGTGACGGCCATCGAGGCGGGGTGCCCTTGATCCGGCGACGCCGCTAAAGAGGTGCGCAGGCAGTTGTACGACCTCGATCTGACGGGATGGGCGGATCGCACACTCCACCCCCTGTCCCCCTCCTCTCCGGAAGGAGGGGGAACGCTCGTATTACGGGCTGGGGGGATCGAGTCCCGCCCCAACGACTGTTCCCGACGGGGTCTCGCCACCCGCCCCAGGCGGCCAGTGATCCCGGCAATGGCTCCTGCGGCCCACCCCCCAAATTACCGTGCCCACCCAACGAGCCCACCCCCGATCCACCGTGCCCGTAATTCAAGCGTCCCCCCTCCTTGCGAAGCGAGGAGGGGGACAGGGGGTGGAGTGCCGATCCACCGTGCCCGTAATTCAAGCGTCCCCCCTCCTTGCGAAGCGAGGAGGGGGACAGGGGGTGGAGTGTGGGGGTGGAGTGTGCGGGCAGACAGCTTCTCAGTCGACGTAGATGGGGTTGGCGTAGATCCAGATCGTGTCCTTGATCAGCGCGTCGGCCAGATCGCCGAGGGCGGCCCGCAGGTGTTCGGGGCGCATCCGGATCTCGGCGCGGTAGGCGCCTGGGACCGTCGGGGTGAAGGACAGCTCGTCGTCGCCAGCGGCGACCTCGACGGCGCCGTCGGCGGTTGCGCGCAGGATCCGCAGGGACATCGGCGGCGCGACGTCGAGGCCGAAGACGCCAGGGCGAGCCAGGATGAGCGTCGGCGAGGCGGCCAGCGACACCCGGTCACCCATCTCCGTGATGTCGCCGGCGGCCTCGGCCCGGAAGTCCATGCCGACGGGCGAGCCCAGGACCTCGAAGACGACGAAGGAGCGGCCCTCGCGCAGCGCCGTGCGGGCCGTCGCCGGAGCGCGATCGCCGCGCAACATCAGGTGATTGCTGAAGAAACGGGCCATTCGGCGGAAGCTGTCGGCGCGCTCGCCGTCCGGCAGCTTGAAGGGCAGGGCGTTGCGGTGGGCGTCGGTGCCGCCGGTCCCGACGAGGTGCTGGCCCTCGGCCAGCAGCGTGTCGAAGGCGCGCAGCGCGGGGCCGCTCTCGGAGAGAAAGCCCAGGATGACCAGATCCGAGGTCGGGCCGCCGCGGACCAGGAAGGGGGCCAGCGCCTCGGTGAAGCCGAAGGCCTCAAGGCCGAGGAACTCCTCCCGGATGTCCGGATCGATGTTGGCGTGCAGGTTGTAGATTTCGAAGCCGTCGAGCCCGAGGCGCCTCAGCTCGTCCACGCCCCTGGACTCGGTGTGGGCCTGGAGGACGACCGCGTCGAGCTCCTTGAAGGAGGCCACGCGCTCGGGGGTGACCTCGGCGTAGAGCCTGTCGCGCTCCTGGGCGTCGCCCGGCAGGTGGCGCCGCATCCCCACGGGCATGACCCCGAACTCGCCGCCCGGCATCAACATCACCTGGTGGCCGTCGGGGCAGCGCAGCAGGGAGGCGACCGGCTCGCCGTCCTCCTCGATGATCTGGTCGCCCTGGCCGACCAGCAGCAGCGTCTCGAAGTCCTCAAAGGCGGCCAGCTCCTCGTGATCGGTGGTGAAGACGATGTCCTGGCGCGTCGCGCACACCCCCTCGCGCCAGTCCGCGTCGCAGAGGGCGTTGGGGAGGCCGTCTTCGAGCCTGGGCTGGCCGTCGCAGGCGTCGTGGGAGTGGATGGTGTGCATGTGGATGAGGGAGCGGGCCTGCGTCATCCCGCGAGGCGCGCCGAGCAGCGCGGTGTCGGGCAGGGTGCGCTCGACGGCGTAGGGCTCGGGCTCGTCTGGCTCGAGTTCGGGCTCGTCCGGCTCGGGGGAGGGTTCGGGCTCGGGCTGGGGGGAGGGCTCAGGTTCGCCGGGAGAGGGATCGGGGTCCTGGGCGGGCGGATCGGCGTCGGCGCAGGCGATCATCGGCAGCAGCGGGAGCAAGGCGATCAGGTACTTCATGGTGGTGCCGTGTCGCTCAGAGCTTCGCCCCGAGGATGTAGAAGAGGTGCGAGATGGGGAAGCGCGCGAGGTTGGGGATCGGCAGGTCTTCGATGCGGCCGAGCACCCTCAGGCCGGGGTGCTTGCGGCCCGTGGCGTAGACCTGCTCGATGGGGGCGGTCCAGTCCTTGGCCTCGACGTCGTCCCCCCCGGTCCTGTGCAGCCGGATGTCTCTGAAGCCCGGCGGATCTGGCCAGGGCGGCATGTCGAAGAGGCCAAAGCCGACGGGCTCGATCCCCGCCTCCCGGTAGGTCTGGCGGACCTTGTGGGGGAAGAAGTAGGCCGTCTCGCCGTGGGTCCAGGGCAGGTTGAAGACTCTGTGGAGCAGCCTGTGCCAGGGGTAGCCGATGTTGTAGCCGTTGCAGTGGACCGTCATCACATAGCGCCTCGACACCCTCGCCATCTCCTTGATAATAGAGGGGAAATTCGGATCGAAGCCCACCGTGACGAAGTTCCACACGAGGTCATAGTGCGCGTCGGGCAGCCCGGTGGCGCTCGGATCGCCCTGGTGAAGCGTCAGCCGATCCGAGAGCCCGAGGCGCTCCCAGACGGCCAGCCCCTGGGGGGCGGCGTTGAAGAGGTGGACGTCGCGGCCGCGCTTGCCGAAGGGCAGGCTGTAGAGCGAGGGCATGGCCTTGGCGCCGCCTGCGGGCAGCTCAAGGACGCGCTGGATGTCGTGGGCGTCGAGCAGGCGCGCCACGGTGCGGTCGAGGCGGACGCGATCGTAGGTGATGCCGAAGGGCTCTACTTCCTGAGACATGGGCTCCGACGTGCGTGCGGGTTTCTTCGCCTGAGCACAACATACCCGATTGACCCGATCCCTGGCTATAGGCGCATGATGGGCGCTGCGGGCGAAGGCGGAGGGGCCACGGGAGGAGATCGGGCGGTCAAGGGGCCGGGGAGCGTGCGGTGATCGAGTCGAGGTCGAAGGTGCGCTGGGCGCTGGGGGGGATCGCCGGGTTGGTGGCCGCGACGATCGCGGCCTGGTGGGCGCTGGACGCGCCGAGGCCGCAGGGCGAGCGCGGCCCCGCGGCGGACGCGGCGGCGCGGCGCGTGATGGCGGCGGCGGGGGTCGATGGGTGGGCGCGGACCGGGGCGGTGTCGTGGCGCATGGAGGGCCGGGACTACCTGTGGGACAGGCGGCGCTCGCTGGCGCGGGTGCGGGCCGAGGGGGAGGTGGCGCTCGTCGACCTGACGACGATGCGGGGCAAGGCCTTCCGGGGCGGGGCGGAGGTGCGCGGCGACGAGGGGCTGGCGCTGGTGGCGCGCGGCTACTCGGACTGGGCGCGGGCGTCCTTCTGGCTCTACCCCTTCGCCTCATTCTTTGATCCAGGGGCGCGGCGCGCGCTCGTCGGCCAGGACCTTTGGGTGGGCTACGATCCTGCGCCGCCGCACAACCCGGCGGATTACGACGGGCCGGTCAAGTGGCACGGGGATCCGAAGGGGTGGCGGCAGGGGACGCCGGTCAACGCGCCGCTGCGAGGCCTGACGCCGGGCGACGGCTACCTCTGGCGGCTTGGACCGCAGGGGCTGCCCGTGTCGTGGCGGGCGTGGGCGGCGATCCTGCCCTTGGGAGGCGTGCAGGCGAGCTGGGAGGGCTGGCAGGCGCTCCCGACGGGGGCGCAGATCGCCACGCGCCACCGGGGGCCCATGGGCGGCGATCTGGATCTGGAGGAGGTGCGCGGCGCCGAGCGCCTCGATGAACTGGAGGTCGGGGATCCCTTCTGCCCGCTGCCGACCGCCAGGTGTCGGTGACCCTCGGGCCCACGGCCCCAAGGAGCCCAGCCTCGCCGCCCGATGATCGAGGGCACGGCCTGCGGCGCCGCCTTGCCCAGGACGGAGGCGGGCGGGGTCAGAGCTGGCCGGAGGCGCGGTAGAAGTCGTAGGTGCGGCCGAGCATCTCGAAGGGATCCTGGTGCCGGGGGTTGAAGCCAAGCTCGCGCCGCGCCTTGCGAATATCGATGCGGCGGCTGGTGATGAAGAGCCTCAGGCGCTCGGGGGAGAGGGGAGGGGGGCGCCTCAGGAGGTCTGCGACGGGGGTGGTGAGCTGGGCGGCGAGCCAGGCCAGGGGCAGGGGGACGGGGATGGAGGGGCGCGGGTTGCCGACGAGGCGGGCGGCGGCGCGCAGGATGTCGCCGAGCGTGTGGCCGGCGTCGGAGTGGACGAGGTAGATCTGCCCGGGGCGGCCGCGCTCGGCGGCCAGCTCGAGGGCCTGGACGAGGTCAAGGACGTCGATGAGGGGCTTTTCGACGTCGAGGCTGCCGCCGATGGCGGGGAAGCGGCCCTTCTGGCAGAGCTTGAAGAGCTTGAGGAGCTCGCCGCCCTCCTTGCCAGGGCCGGTGACGAGGCAGGGGCGGACGATGACGGGGTTGAGGCCCTCGGCGCGGTGCAGGTCGAGCAGCGCGAGCTCGGCCTCGCGCTTGGAGCGCTGGTAGGGGTTGGAGGGGCGGCAGGGGGTCTGCTCGTCGACGACGGCGGCGTCCGGCGTGCCCATGGCGGCCGTCGAGGAGACGAAGACGAAGCGCGGGACGCCGGCGCGGATGGCCTCCTGGGCGAGCAGGCGGGACCCCTGGCGGTTGACGGCGTCGAAGGCGTCGGCGCCGGTGCCGTCGTGGAAGGTGTGCAGGCGGGCGATGGCGCAGTGGAAGACGGCGTCGAGGCCCTCGCACAGGCCATGGAGGGAGGCCGGGTCGGTCAGATCGCCGCGCGCGGTCGACAGGCCCGGGGTGTCGGGGTCGAAGATCGCGTGGAGGCGCTCGGGGTCCCGGACCAGGGCGCGCACGCGGGTGTCGCCTCGCCGCAGCAGGCTGGCGACGAGGTGCTGGCCGACGAAGCCGGTGGCGCCCGTGACCAGGACGTTGCGGGGGGGGGCTGCGCGATCATTCATGGCGTCGGTCCGGGGCGCGGGTGTCGATGGCGTCGGGCTCGAAGGCCACAGGCGGGGACGTTGACGCCATGGGGTAGCTCTGGTAGCCTCACCGCGTCAATGTCTCTGACAAGGCGCAAGGGCGTACAGGGTCATTGGGCGGCGATTCAAGGCGAATCACAAGTGTCTGGGTCAGGAGCAGGGCGAGGCAGGACCTGAGGGTCTCTGGCGCGCCCGAGGTGGTCTGCGACAGACCACCCTCTCTTTATGTTTGAAGGAGCGCGGTTACGAGATGAGCAGTGGCGGCAAGCTTGGGGAGCTCCTCGTTCGGGAGAACATGATTTCGCTGGCGCAGCTTCAGCGCGCCCAGCAGATCCAGAACCGTCAAGGGGGTCGCCTCGCCTATCACCTGGTGAGGCAGGGCTTCATTGACGAGACGGAGCTGACCTCGTTCCTTTCGAAGCAGTACGGGGTGCCCAGCGTCAACCTGAACGACTTCGAGATCGAAGGCAGCGTCATCGAGTTGATTTCGAAGGAGGTGGCCGAGAAGCACACCGTGATCCCGATCAACAGGATCGGGTCGAGCCTGGTCGTGGCGATGTCGGATCCGTCCAACATCTATGCGATCGACGAGCTGAAGTTCATCACGGGCTTCAACATCGAGGTCGTGGTGGCCAGCGAGGTGGCCATCCGGGACGCGATCGAGCAGTATTACGCCGCCGACGAGCTCGACATGGAGGACATCCTGGCGGACATCGACCTTGACGAGTATGTCGAGGTCGCCCAGGAGGACGACGACGCCGTCGACATCATGGAGCTGACCAAGGCCTCGGACGAGGCGCCGGTGGTCCGGCTGGTCAACCTGATCCTGATCGACGCGATCAAGAAGAACGCCTCGGACATCCACGTCGAGCCCTACGAGAAGAGCTTCCGGATCCGCTACCGCATCGACGGCGTGCTCCACGAGGTGATGAACCCGCCCTTGAAGCTGCGCGACGCGGTCATCTCGCGCTTGAAGATCATGGCGAACCTGGACATCGCCGAGCGGCGGCTGCCTCAGGACGGCCGGATCAAGCTCAAGCTCGGCCGCGACAAGGAGATGGACTACCGCGTCTCGGTCCTGCCGACCCTCTTCGGCGAGAAGGTCGTCATGCGGCTGCTGGACAAGTCCAACCTCCAGCTGGACATGACCAAGCTGGGCTTCGAGCCCAAGCCCCTCAAGGACTTCAAGACCGCCATCCACCTGCCCTTCGGCATGGTGCTGGTCACCGGCCCGACGGGCTCGGGCAAGACGACCACCCTCTACTCGGCGCTGGCGGAGCTCAACAAGACGACGGAGAACATCTCGACGGCCGAGGACCCGGTCGAGTTCAACCTGGCGGGCATCAACCAGTGCCAGATGAACGACTCCATCGGGCTGAACTTCGCCGCGGCGCTGCGCTCCTTCCTGCGCCAGGATCCCGACATCATCATGGTCGGCGAGATCCGGGACTTCGAGACGGCCGAGATCGCGGTCAAGGCCGCCTTGACGGGCCACATGGTCTTGTCGACGCTGCACACCAACGACGCGCCGAGCACCATCAGCCGCCTGCTCAACATGGGCGTCGAGCCCTTCCTGGTGACGGCCTCGGTCAACCTCATCGTCGCCCAGCGCCTGGCCCGGCGCATCTGCCAGGAGTGCAGGCAGCCGGCCAACACCCCCCGGCAGGTGCTCATCGACCTCCAGGTCCCCGAGGACACGGTCGACACGGTCCAGGCCATGATCGGCGGCGGCTGCAAGCGCTGCAACGGGACGGGCTACAAGGGCCGCGTGGCGCTCTACGAGATCATGGTGCTCGGCGAGGAGCTCAAGGAGTACATCCTCCAAGGCTACTCGACGGCCGAGCTCAAGCACGAGGCCAAGCGACTCGGGATGCAGACGCTGCGCATGTCGGGGCTCAACAAGCTGGCCGAGGGGATGACGACCGTCGAAGAGGTGTCCCGCGTGACGGCGCCGGATTAAAGGGCCACGGGAAGCCCCGCGCGGCGGGGCGCGTTTCCCCTGGCGGCGCACAAGTCAGCCTGCCCCCCCGAGAAATTGCCGGCGGGGCGGAGTGTGGTAGTTTTCCAGAGCCCCACAGGGCAAGCCCCCGTGCGAGCGCCACGGGCTGAGGAGGGTGGATGCCGAATCTTCACCAGCTGCTCAAGATCATGGTCGACAAGGACTCGTCGGACTTGCACCTGACGGTCAACAGCGCGCCGCAGCTGCGGATCGACGGTCGGCTGCATCCGCTGCGGATGCCACCCTTGAGCGGCGCCGAGACGCGCCAGCTGAGCTACAGCGTGCTGACCGACGCGCAGAAGAAGAAGTTCGAGACGACCAACGAGCTGGACTTCTCCTTCGGGGTCAAGGGCCTGGCGCGCTTCCGCGGCAACATCTTCATGCAGCGCGGCGCCGTCAGCGGCGTCTTCCGCCGCATCCCGCTGGAAATCCTGAGCTTCGAGCAGCTCGGCCTGCCGCCGGTGCTCAAGAGCCTGTCGGAGCGCAACCAGGGCTTGATCCTGGTGACGGGCCCGACGGGCTCGGGCAAGTCGACCCCGCTCGCGGCGATGATCGACTACATCAACTCCGAGAAGCACCATCACATCCTGACGATCGAAGACCCGATCGAGTACATCCACGTCCACAAGAACTGCATCATCAACCAGCGCGAGATCGGCGCCGACACCTCCGGTGTCAAGGACGCGCTCAAGTACGTCCTGCGGCAGGACCCCGACGTCGTGCTCGTCGGCGAGATGCGGGACCTCGAGACGGTCGAGGCGGCGCTGACGATCGCCGAGACGGGTCACCTTTGCATGGCGACCTTGCACACCAACGGCACCATCCAGACGATCAACCGCATCCTGGACGTCTTCCCGCCCTTCCAGCAGGATCAGATCCGGGCGCAGCTCTCCTTCGTCCTCGAAGGGATCGTCTCCCAGCAGCTCATCCCGAAGGCCTCGGGGTCTGGCCGCGCGATGTCGATGGAGATCCTTGTGCCGACGCCCGCGATACGCAACCTTATCCGGGAGGACAAGCTCCACCAGGTCTACAGCCAGATGCAGATGGGGCAGTCCAAGCACGCGATGCAGACCATGAACCAGTCGCTCCTGGATCTGATCCAGCGCCGGATCATCACGTTGGAGGACGCGCTGACGCGCTCTCCGGACACCGAGGAGCTCCATCAGATGTTCAGCGGGGGGCGCGCGGGCAAGGTGGGCCGCTAGGTCAGAGTGAGGCAGGGTGAGGATCAAGGCGCTCGCGCGCAGTGCGCGGGGCCTTGAAGGCACGAGAGGTTTTGAAGATGGCGACCTTTGTGTGGGAAGGCCGGACGGCCGCAGGTGAAGTCCGCAAGGGCGAGATGAAGGCCGAGAATGACCGCGAGGTCATGGAGAAGCTCCGGCGCCAGCAGATCACGCCCAGCAAGGTCAAGAAGAAGATCGGCGGCAAGGAGTTCAAGCTGCCGGGCCTCGGCGGCGGGGTGACCATCAAGGACATGGTCATCTTCACCCGGCAGTTCGCCACCATGATCGACGCCGGTCTGCCGCTGGTGCAGTGCCTCGATCTGCTCGGCGGCCAGGAGCCCAACAAGACCTTCCAGAAGGTGATCTTCGACATCAAGGCCTCGGTCGAGTCCGGATCGACCTTCGCCGACGCCCTTCGGCGACACCCCACCGTCTTCGACACCCTCTTCGTCAACCTCGTGGCCGCCGGCGAGGTCGGCGGTATCCTCGACACCATCATGAACCGCCTCGCGGTCTACATGGAGAAGAACGAGAAGCTGCGCCGCAAGATCAAGAGCGCCTTCACCTACCCGTCGGCCATCCTCGGCGTCGCCATCCTCGTCATCATGCTGCTGCTCGGTAAGGTCATCCCCACCTTCGAGGAGATGTTCGCCGACTTCGGCGGCACGCTCCCGGCGCCGACGCAGTTCGTCATCGACATCTCCCACGGCTTCGTCAACAACTGGTACCTCATCATCGGCGGCCTCATCGCCTTCGTCTTCGGCTGGTCCTTCATGCTCAAGACCGAGGGCGGCCGCAAGGCCTTCGACAAGACGATCCTCAAGACCCCCGTCTTCGGCGATCTGGTCCGCAAGGCGGCCGTGGCCAAGTTCACCCGCACCTTCGGCACCATGATCTCCTCCGGCGTGCCCATCCTCGACGCGCTCGACATCGTGGCCAAGGCCTCCGGCAACAAGACCATCGAGGCGGCCATCTACCATGTGCGCGACCGGATCACGGAGGGCAAGAGCCTCAGCGAGCCCTTGATGGAGACCAAGGTCTTCCCCTCCATGGTCGTCCAGATGATCGGCGTCGGGGAGGCCACCGGCGCCCTGGACACCATGCTGGGCAAGATCGCCGACTTCTACGAGGAGGAGGTCGACGTGGCCGTCGACGCCCTGACGAGCTTGCTTGAGCCCGTCATGATGGTCTTCATCGGCGGCATCGTCGGCGGTATGCTCATCGCCATGTACCTGCCGATCTTCGAGATCGCCGGCAGCGTCTCCAAAGCCGGCAAGTAGCCCCGGCCTTCCCAAGAGGCCGCCCTCCCATGCCCGAGAGCCCACTACCGGCCGCTCGCCTGCGCGAGAAGCTTGAGCGCCTGATGCTCTTCCGGGTGCTGATGGTCACTCTCCTGCTGGGCTCGGCCATCGTCGTCAACATCAACGACGTCGAGAGCTTCGCCGACCCCTCCTACATCGCCATCTTCACCCTCATCATCGGCACCTACGTCGCCACGATCTTCTACGCCGTCCTGGTCACCCGCCTCAAGGCCCTGGCCGCCCTGGCCCACGCCCAGCTCGTCGGCGACGTCCTGCTGGCCGGCGGCCTCGTCTACGTCACCGGCGGCACACAGTCCATCTTCGCCTTCCTCTTCTACCTGACGATCATCAACAGCGCGATCCTGATGGGCCGCAAGGCCGCCTTCATCACCGCGACCCTGTGCAGCGTCACCTTCCTCCTGATGCTCTCCTCCCAGCTCGGCTGGGTCCAGATCGCCTGGGGGCCGCCGCTGGGCCGCGGCGTGGCCGCCAACCACGTCTACAGCGTCATCGTCAACATCGTCGCCTACTACCTCGTCGGCCTGCTGGCCGGCTACCTCGCCCGGCGCCTCGAAGAGCAGGGCAGCGAGCTTGAGCGCAAGCAGCTCGACATCCGCGAACTCCAGGCCCTCAACCAGCACATCCTCTCCTCGATCACCTCCGGCGTCGTCACCCTCGACACGCAGAAGCGGATCCTCTTCCTCAACCGCGCCGCCGAGGAGCTCCTGGGCTGCACCATCAAGGAGATCTACGGCGCGCCCGCCGCCCAGATGCTCGTCGAGCTCTCCACCGCCATCGAGTCGCTGCTGGCCCCCGGCGGCGGCGAGCGCTGGGAGGGCTGGGTCGACAGGGCCCAGAGCGATCCGGTCTTCTTGAGCGTGAGCCACTCGCCCCTCTTTGACGGCAAGGGCGAGCACTACGGCCACATCCTGACCCTCCAGGACCTGACCCTGATGCACCAGATGCAGCGCAGGGTGCAGCGCCACGAGCGCCTGGCCGCCGTCGGCCAGCTCGCCGCCGCCATCGCCCACGAGGTCCGAAACCCGCTGGCCTCCATCAGCGGCTCGGTCGAGATGCTCCAGATGTTCGTCGACCAGGGCGGCGACGAGGATCGGCTCATGCGGATCGTCCTGCGCGAGATCGACCGACTCAACATCCTCATCGGCGACTTCCTGGACTACGCCCGCGACCGCCGCCGCTCCTTCGAGCCCGTCCAGCTCGACGCCATCATCGGCGAGACCCTCGACCTCTTCCTGCACGACGAGAAGATGGCCGGCGGCGTGGTCCTGCGCCGGGACGTCGAGGCCTGCAAGGGCCTCGAAATCCAGGCCAACGCCGACGGCATCAAGCAGATCGTCTGGAACCTGCTGCGCAACGCCTCCCAGGCCATGGACGGCAAGGGCGAGATCGTCGTCCGCGTCAAGATCTGCATCGCCGAGCGCCAGCCCGACGGCCAGTGGGAGGCGCTCGAAGACGTCGATGACCCAGCCGACGGCGTCGTCGTCCGCGTCACCGTCTCCGACAGCGGGCCAGGCATCTCGGACGACATCCGCGACAGGCTCTTCGAACCCTTCTTCACGACAAAAAGAGGCGGCACTGGCCTGGGACTTGCGACCATCTACCGGATCGTCGAAGATCACGACGGCGTCATCGGCGTGGAGACCTCGACAGAGGGCACGACCTTCATCATCGATCTGCCCATCCGCAGGCACCCCAGCGAGGTGCCTGTAGAGAGCGCGCCGAGCATGATCCCGCTGGCCAGATCCTGGGCTGAGCCCACCGGCGAGGTCCTGCTGCGCGGCGCGGTGGCCGCGGTGGGACAGGAGGCGCCCGTGGGGCGTTGGAAGTAAGGGGGGGGGATGGGAAGGATCCTGGTCGTCGACGATGAGTTGAGCATGCGCGAGTTCCTCTCCATCCTGCTGCGCAAGCTGGGTCACGAGGTCATCTGCGTCGACTGCGGCGAGCGCGCCGTCGAGATGGTCGAGGAGGCCGATCTGGACATCGTCCTGACCGATCTGAAGATGGCCGGGCTGAGCGGCCTGGACGTGCTGCGCTGCTACCAGGACAACGCCCCCGGCACCCAGGTCATCATGATGACCGCCTTTGCCACGGCCGAGACCGCCATCGAGGCCATGAAGCTCGGCGCCTACGACTACCTGACCAAGCCCTTCAAGGTCGAGGCCGTCAAGGTCGTCATCGAGAAGGCCCTGGAGAAGGTCGAGCTGGTCCGGGAGAACTTCCGCCTCAAGACCCAGATCGCCAACCAGCACCGCTTCGAGAAGATCGTCGGCCGCTCGGCCCTGATGCGGCGCGTCTTCGAACTGATCTCCCAGGTCGCGCGCACCCGCGCCACGATCCTGATCGCCGGCGAGTCCGGCACGGGCAAGGAGCTGGCCGCCCGCGCCATCCACGCCCGCTCCGAGGTCAGCGACGGCCCCTTCATCCCCATCAACTGCGGCGCCATCCCCGCGGACCTGATGGAGTCCGAGCTCTTCGGCCACACCAAGGGCGCCTTCACCGGCGCCTCGCGCGACAAGCCCGGGCTCTTCCAGGCCGCCAGCGGCGGCTCCCTCTTCCTGGATGAGATCAGCGAGCTGTCCTTCAACCTCCAGGTCAAGCTCCTGCGCGTCCTGCAGGAGAAGCGCGTCAAGCGGGTCGGCTCCGTCCACGAGGAGGAGGTCGACTGTCGCATCATCGCGGCCAGCAACAAGAACCTGCGCGCCCAGGTCGACGAGGGGGCCTTCCGAGAGGACCTCTACTACCGCCTCAACGTCATCCAGATCGAGCT
>SXGS01196892.1_pt1 | contig 33160 bp, 25 predicted proteins | sample 3174681 | NCBI WGS metagenome assembly SXGS01 (sample SAMN11356861, study PRJNA531348) | freshwater metagenome | isolation source: freshwater sample F1-80 | place: China: Fuxian Lake, Yuxi | collected 2017-12-25
GATAAACGGGCGACGGGGTGGAGTGTTCGGGTACCGTGTCCCATAACCATGACCGTTAGACACCGCTTCTTGATACTGCACGGCCCCAATCTCAATCTTCTTGGAACCCGGGAGCCAGAAATCTACGGGTCCCTCACCATGCACGACATCAATGAACACATTCGGAGACTGTCAGTGGAGCTTGGTGTGGATGTGGAGTGCAACCAGTCCAACCACGAAGGTGCGCTAATCGATTTCATGGTCAGCGCAATCGGCCGTGTCGACGGGTGCATCATCAATGCCGGGGCTTACACGCACACCAGCATCGCCCTTCACGACTGCATCAAGGCGGTGCCGTACCCCACTATTGAAGTGCACCTTTCGAACATTCATGCGCGGGAACCCTTCCGACATGTCTCGCGTCTTGGTCCAGCGGTGCGTGCGTCGATTGCCGGGTTCGGATGGCGCAGTTACACTGCCGCGTTGAGGGCCTTGGTCGAGCAGTTGCGTGATACCGACGCTTAGCGACGCGTATTGCTAGGAGGTGCGATCGGGTGGGGAGAACACCGGCACCCTCCCGCCTCATGCGGAGACCGTCACTACCCTGTCCATCCGTACCGTTCACGCAGGATGCGCTCCAGATCCGGTGGTTGCCACCCGGCGGGTTTGAGCCACTTTCCGTCGGCCCGGCGCGAGCCACCATACTTAGCCATGTTGGAACGGTGGACTTCCTCAAAGAAAGGTTCAATGTCTATGCCAAGGGAGACCGCCGCGCCATACGTGACGTAGAGAAGATCGCAAAGCGCGTCAATCGTGCCAACAACATCGCCCGCACGGGCCGCCTCGCCAAACTCGGATGCCTCCTCCTCAATCAGCCGGATCCGGAGTTCGGCCGGAAAGTTGCCTTGATCCAGAGATCCCGGGGCACCAAGCTCGAACGCTTCGTGGAACTCCGTCACCTGCCGTTGCGCCTCGTTCATGGGTCCATCTCTCCGTTCATGACCGGCCCGCTAGCCTCAACTCGGAAACTGCACTAGCGAAGCGTATTGCAATCAGTGACGATGGGATCGGGTTTGAAACGATTGGCACCGGGACCGTGCCACGCACTCCCAGTGCATCAGGGTCCGCGCCACATCGGTACCATGAAAAGCAAACCCACTGGGGGACGCGCCCGAAAGCGTCAAGGATCAACCGACATGACGACATCGTCGACACTCGCGGGCGCAACGGCCCTGGCAAACCTCGACAGCCTCTACAGCCAGATTGCCGCCCCACTTCCGCCAGTCCAGTTCACCGGGGCGACGGGTGCGCGCTATAACATGGGCGCCGGACAACCCGATCCCGCCTCTCTCCCCAAGATGGAGCTGATCGAAACGCTTGAGGGAATCTTCTCCGGACCTGAAGGCGACCTTGCGCTGATGTACGGCGATGCTGCCGGTTTCATTGGCCTGCGGGAGGTCCTGGCCGCGAAACTCAAGCGGTGGGAAGGCATTGAGACCAACCCCAAGGAATTGCTGATCGTCAACGGGTCGAACCACGGCTTGGCAACCGTTGCCCAGGCCTTCCTGAACGTTGGCGACACTGCCATCTGTGAAGCCCCGACGTTCATGGGTGGCCTCCGGCCATTGCGCCAGTTGCAGGCCAAGGTCCACGGCATTCCGCTCGACGACGACGGCATGCGCATCGACCTCCTCGAAGCCAAGCTCAAGGAACTCGTTGACGCCGGAACACCGGCAAAACTCGTCTACACCATCCCGAACTTCCACAATCCGGCCGGTGTCAATCTTTCCCTTTCCCGCAGACACCGTCTCGCCGAACTTGCCGACCTGTTCAACTTCGTCATCCTCGAGGACGACGCGTACGGGGAACTCCGCTTCAGTGGGGACCACATAGCCGCCGTCTACACCATGGCGACCCCGGGCCGCGTCGTTCGTTCGGCAACTCTCTCGAAGATCCTCTCCGCAGGCATGCGGGTCGGCTACCTCCTCGCCCCCGAACCGGTCATTGCCCGCCTGAACGCAATGAAACTGGACGGTGGTGCAAGTCCGTTCACAAACCGACTGGCCGCCGGCTATTACTCGCAACACGGCGACGCGCATGTCCATCAACTGATCGGCATCTACCGGCACAAGCGTGATGCACTGGTCCGTGGTCTCGAGGAAGGTTTCGCCGATGCGCCCGCCCTCAAGCCAGTCTGGCGCATCCCCAACGGCGGCTTCTTCTTGTGGATGAGACTTCCGGATGGCGTTGACCCAATGAAAGTCGCCAAGGAAGCCGGCGACCGAGGTGTAGCGTATGTCGGCGGTCCTACCTTCTTCGCCGACAGCAGCGGAAGTGAGTACATCCGGCTTGCTTGGAGCATGCTATCTGAACCCGACTTGGTGACCGCGGGCCGCCTTGTGGCCGAAAGCATCAAGGTCGCCGCCCATTCGTGACGCAATCGGCGTGTGCCTTCACTCACTCCCGGTTTGACTGCAGAGTTTCAACTTGGACGTACCAACCGGGACCAGCGGATCAATCCGCGGGTCCCGATCTGCCTCATGCGCGCATCGCCGTGAGGTTCCCGGACCGGTATCTGCGCAAGCCGACGGTGAATGTTGTCACGGCAACACCGATCGACGCGATCGCCCCCGCAAGGAGAACCAACGCCCATCCCCAATCCCACTGATGCAACAAGCTGACTGGGATGTACGCCACAAACCCTGCCGGAACCACCGTGTAGAGAATTACCTTGACGGCGCCGGTGAAGAGTTTCTCGGGATAGGTCGCAAACGTGATCAGTCCAAAGATCAGTTGACCCGACAATGTCTCGGCACGCCCGGTCCAGAACGCCAGTGAGTTCACCGCAATGGCGTACGAAACAATGATCGTCATGGCAATTAATGACAATCCCACAAAGGCGACGGCATCCATCGGCGTCGGCGAAGCAAGGAAGGCAAACACCGCTACTCCAAACAGGGCATCTCCCCAACCTGAGGTGTCCATTCGGCTAACCACCAGATGCAGGATCACGGGTTTGGGTAACACGAGGTAGAAGTCGAGTTCACCACGAGCTATTCGAGAGGCCAACGTGAACGCGCCCCCTGCTAGACCAACGGCCAACCCGAACGCCGTCGCACCGACACTCCACACAATCACGATGTCCCGGAACCCATAGCCGTCAACACTGGGGAACCGCGTAAAGAAAAGCCACCAGAACAAGACCCAGATTGCGTCGTTGATGACCATCCCGAGCACCGCCGAAAAGAATGCACCGCGGTAAGCCAGTGCGATCCGGAGGTTCGCCCACACGTAGGCCCCAACGAACCGTACGACGTTCATCACTAGCGTCACCCACCCTGGGCCGTGACCCGACGTCGTGCCACGCCATATTCCCACCAGACCACACCCCCCGCGAGTGCCAGTGATCCACCGAGCATCGTGAAGAGAGCGGGCACCTCCCCAAGACCAGACGAAAGAACCAAGCGCGCGGGCCCGTGGATCATTGCCGCGAATGGCAATGCCCGTGCAATGGAACCCATCGTGTCCGGGAAGAGGTCGATGGGGATGAGAAGTCCCCCGAGGATCATCGAGACCCGGGTGTAGATCAGGTAGATCGAACTCGTGTCCTCGATCCAGAACGCGCCCAATCCGATGCCGAGAACGATCACGAAATCGAGAAGCATGGCCACCATCGACGCCACCAGACCGACAATCACCGGCACCGGCCCGACCGAGATGGGACCGACTGAGACCAGGGCAAACGTCCCGCCAACCAGTAGGGCGAAGGCAAATCGAACCAACCGCTCGGCAAGGTAGGCTCCAAAGTGAGCGCTCACGTAGCCGCCCGGACGCACGAGCGCGTAAGCGAGATCACCAGTGCGAACATCGGTGTCAATATTGCGTGCGAATGCCACCCGAGAGGTGACGAACGCCTCGGTAAGAACGAGGTACCAGATAACTTGCGCAAGTGTGTACCCGCCCAATGTGGCAGCACCCTGAAAGCGAAAGGTCACTTGCCAGAGCTGCGTCAGCACGAACAGGAATACGGCGAGGATGATGCCCCCGAGCGCGACTTCGCCAAGGTAGCCCATCTGATCACGCAGATGGATCACAAAGTAGGCATGGATCACCCGCACCCGATATGGCGCAATCCCGACGACACCAAGCCCACTGCGACCCCGCACAGGCGTCACGACATCACCCCCGATGAAGACGCCTGCCCATAAATCGCAGCGATCACATCCTCCATCGGTGGATCGGTGATCGTGAGATCGGCAATCTGCATCCTGCCAATCAGCCCGGCGAGAACGGTTTCTACCGGCATGACGGTCGTGTCGACCTGCAACTGCCACCTCATTGGCGTCAACTGCGCGGAGACCACGCCGGGCGTGATCGGAATTTCCCCAGCAAATGGCGAAGAGAGTTCGAGTGAAATGGTCTTACGCCGGACAAAGTCACGCCGGAGTGTCTCGATAGACCCGTCGAATGCCACGCGACCGGTGTGAATCACGATTGCCCGGTCGCAAACCCGTTCAACGTCACCGGCGTCGTGCGAGGTCAGGAAGACCGTGACACCATCGCGCTGGTTCAATTCCCGGATGACCGATCGCAGCTCCTGACGCGCGATCACGTCAAGTCCGATCGTCGGCTCATCGAGGAACAGGACGCGCGGCGAGTGCAAGAGCGCCACCGCGACTTCGCAGCGCATGCGTTCACCGAGGGACAGCGTGCGCACCGGGCGATCGAGCACCGCTTCAAGCCCGAACCGTTCACACAAGGCCCCGGCACGTCGCCTCGCCTGATCAGCATCGAGGTCGTGGATGCGTGTCAGCAGGGTGAACGAGTCCCGCGCGGGAAGGTGGTACCAGAGTTGCGACTTCTGGCCGAAAACCGTAGCGATTTCTCGCGACAGCGCGTTCCGATCCAACCATGGGACATGCCCAAGCACCGTTGCCATCCCCGCCGTTGGGTGAAGAATGCCGGTCAGGATCTTGATGGTCGTGCTCTTGCCTGCACCATTTGGTCCGATGAACGCGACTGACTCGCCAGCGTTCACCTGAAAGGTGGTTGGGTGGAGCGCGACGGCTTCTACAGTCGGCTGACGGGTCCAGAGCCTACGGATCCCCCGAACGGGCACGCTGAGGTCCGGCCTCTCAAACGTTCTCGACAGCCCTTGAAGGGAAACAGCTATCTCGCCCCGCACTCCCGTCGTCATTGACAGTTCGTTCCTGGCACACGTCATGGTGCCTGCTCCGCAAAAACCCAGGCCGCACTCCGACCCTTGAGCCACCGATTCTAACCGGGTCATGACGCGAGGACTTCCCGGAACGGCAAGATACAATGTCAACTGTGGCCCGAGAAGCACTTGCACACCTGATCCGGCACGCCGCGACCGTCGCACAGACGAGCGGACTGCTTCCAAAGGTCACCCTGCCGGAATTCAGCGTTGAACCGCCGTCAAGACCTGAGCACGGCGACTACGCAACCAACGTGGCCATGCGCCTCGCCCGGGCCGCCCGGATGGCACCAAACGCGATCGCCCAGGTCCTGATCTCTTCCATCCCACCGAACGACATGGTGGCAACTGCGGAAGTCGCAGGGGCCGGCTTCATCAATATCACGCTGAAGCCGGATTACCTTGGCCATCGCATCGCATCGATCATCGACGAGGCGGGGCACTACGGAAACAACAATCAGGGTGGTGGTCGCCGGATCCAGGTTGAGTTTGTATCGGCCAACCCGACCGAGCGCCTCCACGCAGCAAGTGGACGGGCCGCTTCGTTGGGTGCTGCGCTTGGCAACCTCCTTCGAGCATCCGGGTGGCAAGTCGAACTTGAGTACTACGTCAACGACGCCGGGAGCCGCCTCGCCGCATTCGGGCAAAGCATTCTCGCGCGGTACCTGGCGGCACGGGGCCATCTTGGACCTGAAACCGAGGTGCCGAAGGACGGCTATCACGGGACTTTTATCGCCGAATACGCGCAAGCGCTCGCTGTGTCGGTCGGAGACCGCTACGAACTCATGCCGATGGCGGATGCCGTGGCTGAACTTGCCCGAAACGGTGCCGAGCACATGGTGGCGTTGCACCGTGTCGACATGGAAGCGCTCGGCGTGCACTTCGACGTGTGGTTCCGTGAACAGGCACTGCACGACCGTAATGAGGTCACCGCGATCGTCGATGAACTCCGTGATCGCGGATTCGTGTCGGAGCGAGACGGAGCCGTCTGGTTTTCAAGTACCGCGCTTGGTGACGACCGAGACAATGTGCTGATCCGGAGCAATGGCACTCCTGGCTACATGACCTCCGACATTGCCTACCACCGGGACAAGTTTGTCACCCGTGGCTTTGACCAGGTCATCGATATCTGGGGGGCCGATCATCAGGGTCACGTCGGACGCATGAAGGCGTCCATGCAGGCCATTGGCATCGATCCAGACCGATTGACCATTATCCTCCACCAACTCGTGGTCCTGCGCCGTGGCGATGAGATCGTCAAGCTGTCCAAGCGCACCGGGAACATCATCGCCCTCTCCGATGTCATCGAAGAGGTTGGCAAGGACGCCTGCCGGTTCTTCTTCCTGGCACGGTCGTCCGACAGCCAGATGGATTTCGACCTCGAACTCGCAACGCGTGAGGCCGCGGAGAACCCGGTCTACTACGTGCAATACAGCCATGCACGCACCGCCAGCATCATGCAGCTTGCCGAGGAACGAGGTGTCGCTCACCTCACCGTCGACGGACCGCCTAGCTACACCCACCCGGCGGAGGTTGCACTGGTGCGCTCGCTGATCCGATATCCGGAGGTCGTTGCCGACGCAGCGACAAACCTCGAGCCACACCGCCTCACCTTTATGGCACAGGAGATCGCTTCACTGCTCAACGCGTTCTACCGCGACTGCCGGGTCCTTCCGTCCGACCGCCAACCGGTTGAGGACGCCGTGATTGCGGCCCGCCTGACCCTTGTAGCTGCTACCCGTGCCGTTCTCGCACACGTCCTCGGCCTGATCGGGGTCAGTGCCCCGGAACGCATGGACCGCCTCGACCGACCCGAATGACGCGACAGTCTCCTCACCCGTCGCAACGGAGGAGGGGTTCGCGCATCGCCCCACCACCGTCACGCGGTGTAGTGCAACCATGAACCCGCCGCTTCATCCAGGATGAAGGTCACGTCTGGATGGAGTTGGAGGAACGACGCGGGGTTGCGTGGTGTAATCGCACCACGAACTGCACTCGCGAGGATCGAAGCCTTCGCCATGCCACTGGCAAGCACAAGAATTTTCCTCGCCCGAAGGATTGTCCCGATCCCCACGGTGTACGCCGTCGAGTACCGCGCGCGGAGTTCAGGTTCATCCTTGAGCCGTGGCGCAAGTGCCGGGAAATTCCGCAACCACGTGTCGTCAGCGAGCGCGGCCACGTGCGTCGGCCCGGTCAGGGTGTCACCCGGTTCATTGAACGCCAGATGCCCATTTGCTCCAACACCTAGGATCGCAAGGCCGATCCCTCCCAAGGCATCAATCATGCCCTCGTAACGACGAACTTCGGCGCCCGCATCGGTCGCCAGCGGGTTGGGTAGGTGCCACGACCCCCGCGGAATATCCACGTGGTCGAAGAGGTGCGACCGCATGAAACCGTGATACCCCTCCGGGTCATTGATGGCGATACCCACATACTCGTCCAGGTTGAAAGTCGTCACGCCAGCGAGAGACAACCCTTCTCTACGATGCTGCCACACGAGATTTGCGTACAACCCGATGGGCGTGGTTCCGGTCGGCAGCGCGAGGACGATCGATGGATTCTGTCGAACCGCTTCACCGACGATGCCTCCTGCCCGGAGGCTCATCGCGTTGTAGTCAGCTTCGAGAAGGATTTTTGGACCGTGCACCGTGGGCCTCTCCAGATTCTCATCACATGCCTTTGCGCAGGCGACGCGTAAACGAACCAAGCAGCGAAGGTGTGCACCGCGCGCATCCCTGCGCGCTTCGGAGGCACCGTATGTCACGGACCTGACCCTGCCAGGCCGTAATGGTGCCATAGCCAATCCCCCACCCCGCCTCAACGGAAGTGTTCAACGAAAGCGCCCTTTCACTTCGCAACAAAGCGACTCATATTCCAACCAAGGGCGATGGGGTGGCCAAGCGAAGCGTATTGCAACCAAGGGCGATGGGGTGGCCAAGCGAAGCGCTCTCTTGCGTATCGAAATCCACCCAGGTCAGTCGATCACCCGTCTGAGAATCCCGCCCGCGTCCGCCAAATGCCGGTCGGCCTCCGCAACCGAGCATCCGAGCCTGGCCATCACGATTGCGGGCTTGACCCGGTTCCCGGAAGCCACGAGCGCAGCGTCCGCCCCCGCGGGGTCAACATGCCCAATCCGTGCCACCAGATCAAGCGCGCGTGCTCGCAACTTCTGGTTCGTGGGCAGCACATCGACCATCAGGTTTCGGTACGTCTTGCCAGACTTGATCATGCTTGCTGTCGAAAGCATGTTCAGGACCAGCTTCTGTGCAGTTCCCGCCTTCATGCGTGACGAACCTGCCACAACTTCCGGCCCGACAATCACCTCTATCGGGATGTCGACCACACTGGAAAGCGGGGCATCTTGGTTGCAGCACACGCCAACCGTGATCGCCCCACGAGCCCGGGCTTCGCGCACGGCACCCACAACAAAGGGCGTCGCACCGCTGGCGGCGAGACCCACGACAACGTCTGATTTGCCGACACCTAATCCAACCATTACCGACGCACCGGCATCCGGGCTGTCCTCGGCCGACTCTATGCTTGACCGCAACGCAACATCGCCACCAGCAATCACGCCCTGCACGAGACCGGGTGACACGCCAAACGTCGGCGGACACTCCGACGCATCAAGCACTCCCAAGCGTCCAGACGTCCCGGCACCGATGTAGAACAGGCGACCACCCGCGGCCCACCCCGCCACAATCGCGTCGACCGCAATCTGGATGCCTGGAAGTGCTTCCGACACCGCATTCGCGACCTTGCGGTCCTCGTTGTTGATGATGGCGAGAACTTCCGCGGTATCGACGACATCAATCTCTGCCGAAGCCGGGTTCGAGGCCTCGGTCGTACGCGATGCCAACGGCAGTGTGACCAATGCGTCGGCGTCGTTGGGCAAAGTTGCATCCCCTCTGGTCACGCGCCATCTCCCGATCGTATCGCAATCAGGGACGATGGGGTGGCCGGGAGTAGGCCCGCCTGATGCCTCGCAAGCCATACTGCGCCCTCAACCGGCTCGTGCGCAGATACCGACGGGCGAGCGTTCGGCACGTGTTCTGACAACCGCGATGCAAAGCCATCCCGCAGGCGTGCCGATGCGGGCCACAACCCGCCCGCAAGGACAATAGGCAGGTCGCGCGACCTTTCGAACGGCAAGGCATCAATCACCGCACGCGCACTCGCGACCAGTTCGGAGGCCGCCTCATCAACCAGCTCGGAGGCAACCGCATCACCGGCCTCTGCCTCCCGGACGACGACCGGAGCAACCGCCGCCGTCTCTGCAACACCCCACGTCTTCGCTGAAACGATACCGATCAGGTCCGGTGGCGTCGACGCCCCGACCTGCGCCAGGACCGCACCTGTGAGCGACGTGGCGGGCGCACGCCCGTCATGAGCCCGGCAGACTGCACGCAGGGCACCGATGCCTAACCCAAATCCACTGCCCTCGTCACCCAAGATGGATCCCCACCCTCCTGCACGCGCCCGCACGCCATTGCACACCCCGAAGGCTATGCTTCCAGTTCCGGCAATCACCACCACCCCGTCAAGGGTCGATGCACCGGCGGCCAAAGCGGCCACGGCATCGTTCGTCACGATGGGCAGTCCACCGGGAAGTTCCCACAACGGTCCGTGCGGCGCCCGGCCCTGACCGTCGTGATCATTGGCGTCGGAGGACTTGAAGCGTGTTGCAACCAAGGACGATGGAGTAGCTGCGGTTGATTGTCCCGAAGCCGTAAAGTCGGCGATCGCACCGAGGATCGCTTCAGTCGCCACCGGCACATCAGCCGGACGGTCGACCCCAGCGAGCGAGACGGCAAGCCCCCGGACAGTCGACGCACCTGTCACACCCGACAGGAGATCCCCGATGAGAGCACCGATCCGTTCCCGCACGACCACCGCCCCGACGGTCTGGAGATTTGCCCCGGCGCCCACTGAACGCGCCAGTTCGCGACCATTCGCGTCAGCTAGGACGGCGACGGTCTTTGTTCCACCCCCGTCGATCCCGATGACCACAACCGGGCTGTCAGCAAACCCGTTCACGATGCTCATGGATAACTCCCCCAGACCAACTCACAGCATGTCAATTTTCCGCCAATCACCAAGCAAAGACACATTCAATCACTCGGGATGGAGTGCGACACCATTAGCGAAGCGTATTGCAATCAGGAGCGAGGGGGTGGCCCGAGGCCGAAGAGGTTCGACAGTAGAGCCTGATAGTTCGACCCCGGCACAATCTTGCCCATGACCGTCGCGTGACGAGCGCCCGTGCTTGACGCCACCGTGTTCTCGTTGCCACGGATAGCCGCATTTCCAAGCATCGCGAACAGCAGCGCCTCCTTGGCTTGCGAGGCAATCCCGTATTCATCCACCGTCGAAAGCCTGACCCCGGGCATTCGCGCTGCGATTGCCCTCATGATCGCCGGATTGCGAGCCCCACCGCCTCCTGCCACTACCTCGACCACCGGGGCACGATCAGGCGCGTTCCGGATGATGTCCGATGCAACCGTCGCTCCGGTCATCGCGGTAACCGTCGCCAGGATGTCGTTGTTGGGTAACGCGCGACCGCGCCCTCTAGCCAGCACCCTTGCAGCGTACTGCGCCCCGTAGCGTTCCCGCCCGGTCGTCTTCGGTGCCGGCGCTCGAAAGTAGTCGTCGTCGAGGATTTCCGACAAAAACCCCTCATCGACGCGCCCTGCCGACGCCATTCGCCCACCCTCATCGAACCGACTGGCCCCGCCAGTCAGTTCGGACACGATCCAGTCGAGCACCATGTTGGCGGGCCCCGTGTCACACGCGATGCGAGGAGCATCAGCACCGTGGGCAAGAGGTGGAAGCACCGTGATGTTGCCGATGCCCCCAAGGTTGAGAAGCACCCTGGTGGTGTCGGCCAGGCGGAACAGCCTGTCATCCAGGAACGAGACGAGCGGCGCACCGTGGCCACCAGCTGCCATGTCCCGAACCCGGAAGTCGGCAACCGTCGTCACACCCGTCCGTTCGGCGATCACCGATGGCTCACCCAATTGAAGTGTGCTTCCTGAATCCCCCCGGCGGACGGGCGGGTCGTGGAAGACGGTCTGCCCGTGTGATGCCACAACGTCGATATCACCCGGCGTCAGTCCCGCGACCGCAATCGTTGCCAGCGCCGCTGACGCGAACCACTCTCCCAGGTCGGCATTCAGGCGACACAGGACATCTGCCGTCGCAGTTGCTGTATCGAAGGACGCGAAGACGGCATCGCGCTGCTTGGGCGTGAACGGTACATGGTGATGCACCAAAGTGCCGACGTCTGCAAGTGACGGCGACGCGGGCAACTCGACGGAGACACCGTCAATCCCGTCCGCCGAAGTCCCGGAAATCAGCCCGATCACCCGCAAACGTCGTGACGCCATCACATATTGCCCCCCGCTCGAGACCCTGTCCGCATATCGCGACTCCCGCCGGAGTATGCCAATCCGAGTTTGGCCCGAATGCCTAGTGTCAGCAAAGCGGATTGCAATCCGGGGCGATGGGGTGGCCATGCGATGCGGATTGCAATCAGTGGCGATGGGGTGGCCATGCGATGCGGGTTGCAATCCGGGGCGATGAAGTGGGGATGAAGCGCAGCAGGCAAGGCGTTGCGAGAGCACGTGTCATGAAACTTTGTTCTAGAACTCACGTTCTAATCATGACGCCAGGCGTGGCACGACGATCGAGCCACAAAATCTCATCAAGGACCAAGCGCCCATGAACATGACATCTGCGCCACCAACGTCACCTCCGCCCCACAACGGACTGGTGGCCGGCCGAAGAGGACTTCCCAAAGAGCAGACAGCGCGCCGGGCGTTCAGCGCCACCACCACTCGCCAGCAGCCACAGTCACCGGTCACCGGTTCGTCACATGCCGGCACCCCGCGCCACGACCACGAAGACAGCGCTTGGCTGGACCACCTAGTACAGCGTCACGAAACCGGGCAGAAGCTGATGAATATGTTCGAAAAGGCGGAACCCGCATTGCGGTTTGGCATGACGGTCGCAATCGTATCCGGTTGGAGCCTGAGCTTCGTCGGACGTCACCCGGTCATTGGCGGAGGACCGATGGAACTTGCGAATAGCGCTCTCGAAGCGTGCACCCTGAGCCTCATATGGATGGCAATCCTCGCACGCGCGGCTTGCATCACCTTGATCGAGAACCTACCAGTTGACACGACATCATCTCCAATGCGCTAGACGCCGAGGTTGCATTGCAACCAAATCACGAAAACCGTGCACGCCAAGCGCAGCGTATTGCAATCAGGGGCGATGGGGTGGCCAAGCGCAGCGTATTGCAATCAGGGGCGATGGGGTGGCCAAGCGCAGCGTATCGCAATCAGGGGCGATGGGGTGGCCAAGCGCAGCGTATTGCAATCAGGGGCGATGGGGTGGCCGGGGAAACTCGCCCCGACGCATTTCGCCGGATACAAACCATGCATCGCCGTCGCCCATCCAACTGGGCAACGGTCACGGTTCGGAAATAAGCGCCTGAAGGTGGCGGCCTGCGACAACCGGACGCGATCCAATGCCATCAATCTCGATGCACGTGGCGAAGACCTCTACCTCAGACGGCAGTTGCACACTGTAGGGAAGCACTCCGGTCACCCGGACCACACGGCCTGCACCCGGACCGTTCCGGACCCTGGCCGTCGAGATACCTCCAACTGTCACTGGAGCCGGCATTCCGCCAGAAGGTCCGTCCAGGGTTGCAAGCAATTCCGGCGCTGAGCCAGGTTCGTACCCAAGGAGCGAGACCGGCCTTCCGTTCAAGGACGCAACCCGCTCCCAGATCTGTGTCGGACACGCATCCTCACCTACCGCGAGCAAGACAATCGTGAGAGGAGGCGCCGGATCGTAAGCAGGTGAGCCAAAACGTGGACGCGCCAGGGGCCACAGCACGTCATCCCATCCTAGACGGGATACCGCGCCCGGGACGATTCCCGAGGCCAATACACCGACGGCGCCGCGGGTCGGCAACTGCCTCGCCGTCGTCTCGTCAAGGGGAAAGGAACACGCCACGATTGACCCGGTCAAGTCCATCGGGATTTGGGTCGGCGTCGCTGCCACGATAAGTCGGCCGGCAACCGCCCGTCCTGCGCCTGTCACCCCGGCAATCGAGACGGCATTTCCTTCAACGAGCACACTGTCGGCAAAAACACCGACAACCTGGCCTCCAACGTGCGCATACACCTGTGTCTCGGTCGGCGACCCCGCGACATACGCAACCCCGGAAGTTGTGGAGAAGTAGATGAACGTCCCGGTTGCCGGCGAACCAATGCGTCGCCGCCTTTGCCCGAAGAACAGGCGCTGTTCCGCCAGAAGGTCACCTTCAACCAGTTGCTCGCCGATGTTGCGGACAAGCATCTTCACGACCTGCTCGGGCGCGACACCAAGCGCACCGGCAACATCAATTGCGCGCACGCGCCCATTCCGGAAGATTGTCGCCACATTGTGGCTCGCTGCGACTGTCGCCCCATTCTGGACGACACACGCACCGCGCTCGCCAGTCCACCGACGCCACCGGCGCAGGCGCCCACGCTCCACGACTGCCCGACGCCGAGGCAGATCGTCACGCACCGGTTCGGGTGCCGTGCCCGCATTTGTCTCGAGAAATCGCGCCAGTTCCTGAGTTGTCGCGGTCATCGATTACCTTCCACGTGCGCCGGACCCAAAATCGGCAGGCGGGCGGAACCCGCTCCCACAACGGCCGTCGGGGGGCCGGTTCTCGTAGCCCTAGGTGTCTGCCTTGCCATTTTCAACGAATGAAAGGGCAGGATACGCGCGCAACGCCTGGTACCACTGCAAGAGTTTCGCCTGACGCTTCTCATTGTCATCGGGCAGCACTAGCGGACGTCCCCGGCAGTCGATGACGATGCCTACGGCACCTCCCTGTACCTCGACCCGTGGCGCAGCCGCTTCTCCCTTGCCCAACCCCACGTCGAAGTCACGGGATGGATAGAGCTTGAGGGCCGCTCGCTCACCAATCGGCAAGGGCAATATCTCGATCACGCCAAATGGCACATCCACGTGCAGCGGCGCCCGATCACTGTAGATGACCTCAACGCGGATCGCGGTATCTCCCTCGTGACCCTTCCCCTCCGGCGCCACACAAATGCCGAGGCTCAGCAATACATCGTGTTCAAGGTCGGTTCCAACGGCAAGGCTGCCACCCATGTAGCCAAGCACACCGAGCAACGCCATCGAGGTGGATCGATCAAGCGCGAGTTGTGTCAGACGTGTCGGTTCGGCCGCGTCAAGCATCTGCAATACCGCCTGGGCCAAACGCGGCGTGCGGGCCAGGGCACCACCACTCCCGATCAGCAGATCTGGCGGCGGAATCGAGGCTAACGCGCGCGTTTCTCCACGCCACGTGCGGTCAGGTTCAAAGCGGCGGCCAAGACGCTCAAGTGTCGCCCGCATCGCTTCCCTACCGAAGGCATGGTCGATCAGTAACTCGCGCACGGTCACCGGCACACGCCAGGGCGTCATCTGAGCCTGTCTCGCATGTGCGAGCAACTGCGCGTCATCGATGTCGAATGGAAGCCACCGGGATATTGCCGATGCGCCAACCTCTCTCAGGAGCGCAAGGCGCCCGGTGGCAGCACCAACGTCATCGCGAACCACATTGACCCCACGCCTTTGGTTGAGCATTCCGGTGTAGGTGGAAGCCATCGTATATGTGGCACCACTGTGGACCGCAAGGACATCGACGTCATACCGGTCGGCAACGTTTCGCGCCGCCACGAAGATCCCGTGCAAAGACGAGTGGATGATCATGCCGCCAGATGGACTGGTCAGCGGTTCACGATCCACGGGATCTGACCATCGCTGGTACAGGGATTCCATGATCCGGCGACCAACCGCCTGCAGGATTGGTTGCGGCTCCGGCCGTGTCAACTGATGCCTTCCCGGCAAATAGTTGTCGATCATCAAGTTGAGCGAGGCAAACTGGCTGATATCGCCGGCAAGGATCAGATAGGGAACCGTTCCCGCCATGCCGAGACCGACCGACTCCGCAACCGCGCGTGCACGCTCGTGGTCGAGACCCCGCGAACCCGACATGAGCACGACGATGTCGGGTGAACCGCTCTCCAGAAACGCACCGATGACATCCGGGTTCAGGCCGGCGCCGTCAAGGACCATGGGATCCAGCAGGACAAGAGGCAAAGTCTCGAGTTCTGCAGTCGCGACGGCAGCATCCTCTGGAGACGGCGCAATCACCGCCACCCTTGGGAGCGACCCGGCTGATGTGATCAGCGCGCGTTCCCGTGGCGCATCCGCCCAGGTGCGACCCCCCATTTCAAGGCACTGGTTGAGTGCCCGGGCGAGCGCACCCCGGATGTCGGGCAGACCATCGTCCCCGAGGGTTGAGCATTCTCCGATCGAAACAAGGCGCCGTGAACCCGCAACCAATTCGAGCAGGTAAGCCCGAGTGACTACTGTACCCACGTCGACCGCAAGGATCGGTTCCCGGGTTATGACTGGCTCCGCGACGTTGTTTACCGCCGTCAAGCGTGTTCCTCCGGCGTCGGCCGACGCGGACGTCCCACCGTCGCTGCCTCCGGCCGCCTCCGTGCGAGGATATCACCAGAACCCGGGAAGGCAAACAGGCCCGGGACCATCAGTTCCGGCGCGCCTGCTGTTCGAGTTTGTCGAGCACCTTCGACAGGTGGCTCAGGGTCATGGCGCTCCGTCGCCGTCCGCGTTCTACCTCGGCGACGAGACCACGCGAACAGTGAGCTGCGTGTGCCACGGCCGCTTGGGAAATTCCGAGCGTCTCGCGCCGGCTCCTGAGGCTTTCACCAGTAACCGCACCATCTGGCGCAGTCCAGTCGCCATCCGGAAGCGTCCACTCCCCACGACTTCGGGCCGCTCCACGTCCAGCAGCGGCCCGCGCCGGCGGTGCCTCAATGATGGGCAACACGCCATTCGTCGATTGCACACCAACTTTCACCTGGATTGTGGCAAGCCTGACCACCGCGGCCTGCAATGCCTCGTGGATTGCCTCGAAGACCGAGCGGAGTTGCCGGAGCTCCTGAGTGATCGATTCGGTGTTTTCGGTGTCGTTCATCTTCACGGGCTGCGCGATTGCCACGGACGGAGTTCCTTTCATCAGGACGGACAAACCGGGCACCGCGCCAGGTCCAAAACACAGCATCAAAGGAACGGCCGTCTAGACCGGGTGCGGATGACAAGCCAGCGATCAACCCACCGGGAAGCACCCATTCCGCGTATCTCACGGCGGACAGGAATGCCTGCACCCGGTCACGTCACCACATACCCAAGCCAGCAGACGCCAATGGCCCGCACATTATGTCGCATGGCGCGGCACTGCCGCTAATGGCCGCGGCACAATCCGCAGTGCCTACAAACCCCGCTCCAACCATTCCAACCACGCATGACAATCGGTTGGCTTGGCCACCTCCACGTAAGACCGCACGGTGTCGTGGCCGGGCATCCGTCACAGCATGGAACGCAGGGTTTCCTCGTCAATTACCGGAACGCTGTGCTTGGCCGCACCCTTTATCTTGCTGCCACCCGATTTCTCCCCGGCCACCACAAAGGAGGTCGCACCTGAAACTGTGTCGGAGACCTTGCCTCCTGAGGCCTCCACCATGGCCGCGATTGAACCTCGGGGTTCTGACATCGTTCCGGTCAGGACGAACGTCTTGCCTGCAAGTCGCCCCTCCCCCGCAGTCTTGGGAGATTGGGCCGCCGGAACCGGTGACATGCCTCCCGACGAAAACCGTTCGAGCAGTTCCAGCATGGATGGGTTGGAAAGCGCGTCCTTGACCGACTGCGCCACAACCGGACCAACCCCCTTCGTCTCAAGCATCTGCATGCTGAATTTTCCTAGGAAGTCGTCTCGATCAGTCCGCAAACGGTGGGTCAGGGCGTCCAGAGAACCAACCAACGGAGCAATCAGTTCGGCCGTCTCGCTGCCAACATGCCTTATGCCAAGACCGAACAGGAAGCGCGCAAGCGACGTCTGCCGGCGCGTTCGCTCGATCGCATCACACAACTTCCGCGCCAGGGTCTCACCCATGCCCTGCCCATCAATCGCAAGCAAGTCCGGAAGCGTGACGTGATACAGATCGGCCGCGCTTGCGATCAAACCGGAAGTGATCAAACGGTCAATCCAGTTGCCACCAAGACCCGCGATGTCCACCGCTGATCGTCCGGCAAAGTGCCGGACACGAGCGGAGAGCTGTGCCGGACACGACGCTTTCGAACATCGCGCAACGGCCTCGTCACCTTCGCGCACGATTGGACCGCCACACGCCGGACAGGCCGTAGGGAATGCCCATTCGATTTCCGAACCATCGCGACGAGATTCAAGGCGACCAAGAATTGCCGGGATCACCCCACCGGCTCGTTGCACGCGCACCCAGTCCCCAATCATGAGATCAAGCGCGCGGACCTGATCGTCGTTGTGCAACGTCGCACTTGAAATGGTGACGCCACCCAGCCTGACCGGTTCGAGAACTGCCAAGGGAGTCACTGCACCAGTCCTTCCGACTTGAACGGTGATGTCAAGGAGGCGCGTGACCACAACTTCGGAGACAGCAACCTTGTACGCCACTGCCCACCGTGGATCCTTCGCTACGTTGCCGAGCCTCTCCTGGGTGGCAAGGTCATTGACCTTGACCACAAGGCCGTCGGTCTCCTCATCCCAAGTCGCACGGAGTTGAGACAATCCGGCAAGGGCGACAACTGTCTCGTCAAGATTGACGCACTGGCGGTTATGGGGGTTGGTGCGAAACCCCCATTCACGCATCGCCATCAACGCTTCCCAGTGGGTTGCAAACGGGCCAAATGCCACTCCGAGTGGGCGAAGCCGGTCGAAAACACGTTTCACCACATCCTGGTCTATCAAGTCCGAAGCCAGAAGGGCGGAAACATCAGCCTCAAAGGCGAGTTGCTCAAGCGGAAGCGCGCTCACGCCTTCGTCGAGTGTCAACACTGTCGCGGTATACGCGGTAAACCTGAGCGCTCGACCCGCGGTGATCCGGGGATCAAGCTGTCGGACGCTGCCGGCCGCGGCATTGCGCGGGTTCTGATAACTGGCCTCACCGGCGGCGTCACGGGCTTCATTGAGCCGCGCGAACGCGTCGAGTGGCAGCGTGACCTCTCCCCGGATCATCAAGAAACGGGGAACGCCCTGCACACCATTCACACCCGTGGACAGGGCGAGTGGAACTGTCCGAATGGTCGTTGCCTGGGCGGTGACCTCTTCACCGATCTCCCCATCACCTCTCGTAGCCGCTCGCACCAACCGTCCATCTGCGTAGAGGAGTGCGAGGGTCAGGCCATCGAGTTTCGGCTCAACGGTATAGCGAGCGATATCCGGCCTCGGACTTGACAGCCCAATCCGGCGATCGAATGCCACGAGGCCGTCGTTGTCAAACACGTTCGCCAGACTGAGCAACGGTGCCGGGTGTCTCGCCTTCCGGAAACCCGCTAGTGGGGGGCCACCAACCCGCCGTGTCGGACTGTCGGGCACGACCCATGCCGGGTTCCGGGTCTCGAGCGCTTCAACTGTTCGGTAGAGACCGTCGTACACGTCGTCAGTGACGAGCGGCGCGTCGAGCACGTAGTACGCATGCGCGAACTTCGAGAGGCGCGCGACGAGTTCGCGGTACTCAGCGAGCGCAACTGTGGGGCGGGTTGCGTCAGATCCGTGCGGAACATTCGGATCATGCGTTTCATTCATAGTGCATCTGTAACGAAGTCGCCGGGCCAGCGTTGCCGTGGAGCAAAGCGTGTGCAATCAGGGTCGATGGGGTGGCATTGCGTCGGCGGGGGCGCGCAGTCGGGGCACAGAACCCGATCGAAGCATGTTTGCGCATCCATGAACGAGTTCACGGAGCAGACTGACAAACACTAGACATCATGCAACGTGAAATACTTCACGTCTCCTTAGGGGAAGGTTTGCTACATTCAGATTTCAGCGAGGCAGGTAGGAAACGGTGCGGTCGCCAGTCGCCACCCAAGGCAAAACCACCGCTATTGCGTCGGTGACCATCGGATTGGCACGACGGGTGATCCGTGACCGGCTTCGAAGTCGTGCCGTACAGGTCGCACTCGGCGCAATGTTTGCATTGGCGTGCCTTTCGGCGTCGCCACTTGCTTCGACGCGCGCCAACTTTGTGGCGATGATCACGAACCCCGGGAACAGTTTCGGGGTGCCTTCCGTACTGGCCCCGCAAGTTGCGGTGACCACTCCCGGCGCGGGGGGTGTCATCCGGCTGTCCTGGACCGAACCGCGGTCAATCGGGACGGTGACCCCGGCAGCTACATCATGGGCCGGGTGGTACCTCATCTACCGGAGTGAATCTCCGGCAACTCCCGGTCCGAACGCCACACCCTATGCCACAGTCGTCAGCAACGCATCTGGCATCGGCTCGTTTGTTGACGGGCCGGTCGTCCCAACGGTGTCACCTTGTCCTGCATCAGGCCCGTGCACTCGCGACAATGTCCGGTACTTCTATTGGGTCCGAGCCGTCAGTCGCCAGACGGGGTTCGCTTCCCCTCTGCTATCGGTTGGCACGGATGCCGCGGCTGACGCCACTGGGCCCGAGGTGGTTTCATACAGTCCGGCCTCAGATGCAAAGGTGCCCACGACCACCAAAGTCACGGTTGCGTTCAATGAACCCGTCGACTTTGCCTCGGCCACTGCATCGTTCTGCCTCGCTCCGTCGTCCACCCCTACACAGTGCGTCGCCGTGACGCCGAACGAATCCCGTTGGGTCCAAAGCGCCGGAGTGCTTTTCGAGGTCAAGCCGGTCAACCGCCTCGTGTCCTCGACCTACACGGTGACACTGCGGAACGGCACCAACGCCGTCACCGACATTGCGGGCAATCGCATGGCAACCTCGACGTTCACGGCGCAAGGGACCTCGTCGTTCAGCACAGAAGTACCAGCGAACACCGTTCCAATCCGCTGGCAGACACCTGCCCTCGACGGTCAGGAATACATGCCCGCAACTGGGGCTGTCGTTGCGATCGCGTTTGCGGAACCGATGGATAAGCCCTCCGTCGAAGCGGCATTTTCGCTTGCCAACCTTCCGGAGTGTGGTTCAGGCAGCGTTCCGTTCACTGCAAAGTGGAATGTGACCGAAAACGCGGTTGTGTTCGCGCCGACCACCGCCCTTAGCGTCGGTCTCAAGCCAGCAGTGGGCCAAGTTCTCTTCCCCGGCGTATTCCAGTACGCATTCCGCCTTGCCTCCACCGCGCGCTCAGGCGCAGGGAACCCAACAATCCAGCTTGAGTGCGCGAACGGGCGCTTCACGCCGACGTCCTCGGTCCTCGCGTTCGGCATCAGTGACGCGCTGAACGTCACCGCCCCCAACGGCCCGCATGTCGTCCCGGGCGAGACCCTGCCACTCCGTAGCGTGAGCGGCCCATGGCGCCAGGGGTCCTACACGTCCCTCCGGGCGCTCTTTGACGAACCGAAAACCGATGGCGTCGCGTCAGCAACGACCACGATTGGTGGCGACGACTGGTCAGGCCTCGCTCTGACCGTCCCCGCCGATGCGCTGTCAGGCACCCACTTTGTTTCGGTGCAGAACGAGGCTGTTTCCGTTGGGATTGGGCAGGATGCGCGCACGGCAGTATTGCCCGTCATCGTGGATCAGCCAACAATCTCGGTCACCTCAGCAGACGCTCAGGATCCCTGGACACCACGTACCGTCCTCTCGCCCCTCGCCGGTGACGAGGTAGTCCAGATCGCTGCCACCGTCACTGCACCGAGCCGCGACGGGTCCGGCACACGCCCAATCCCCAATGCCGTTGTCACGATCCGTGCGATTGTGAACCCAACCTTCTACGGCGCAGTCCTGTGCTCAACAGCCTCTTGTTCCAGTTCGACGAACGGGACGCTACAGACAGTCACGGATCCGAACGGCGTGGCGCGCGCCTACCTCAAGGCACCAAGAGCAGGCGCACCCTTCAGCACGATCGTCGTACTTGCGCAATCGACAACCGGAGTGGGAAGTGTCCTCCTGACCGACCCGGCGCCGATCCCCCCGGGCAACCTCTCGTTCAACCCTGCGAACAGTCGGTTCACTTGGTCGCCATCACCCTCGTTGGCTCTCGGCGGCTACCGTGTCGTTCTCTCTCCAGTCACGGGAGGCGCGATTGCGCCTGAAATCGTGATCGACGCCGGCACTGAGACGGGGAGCGCCACTCCGCCAGGCGCGCTGGTTCCCGGTGTCGCCTACAGCGGGGTGGTCGTGGCGTACGACCTCGGCGGACGTGTCAGTGCCTCATCTGCCGCCATCCAGTTCACTGCTCCTGCGTCAACAGTCACCCCAACGCGTACCACAGTGGCAACCGCCACCTTCTCGGCAACCCCCGTGGCTTCACCAACCCCAACCGCAGTCACCACGGCCACTCCAACCTCGGTTACGTCGGCGACACCGACGGCCAGCGCAACTGTGGCCCCGACCGCAACCCCGGTCAGCCAGACGACCGGAGCACCAACTACGGGCACCACACCGGTGCCGACGCGCACACCAGACCCCTCTTCATCCACTGTTGCCACACCGCAACCTGATCGATCCGCGCCAACGACCACCGCCACTGCATACCCGACGCGTTCCGCAACCGCCAACGCAACAAGAACCACCACTCCCATCGGCGCTTCGCCGACGGTGATCCCAGTCACCCCGACCATGACAGGCACGACCGCCACAGCCGTGTCATCGGCGACATCCGCCCCTGCCACCGTCGCCTCGTCGACACCAGTACCGCCACCAGCAAGCGAAGCGTCTTGCAATCAGGGACGATCGGGTGGGCATGAGTGCCCGCCTATCTCGACGTCCGTTGCCATCCCCACGATAGTGTCCACCGCCCCACCAACTGGTTTGCGCCAAAACAATGGGATCGAAGAGGGCGTGTCGTGAGCAACATGGAATCGAAGCGGATTGCAATCACGGGCGATGGGATGGGCCAAGCGAAGCGTATTGCAATCGCGGGCGGTGGGGTGGCGATGCCCAGTTCACCAAGCAGTTCACAGGCCTCCCTGACCACCAATCACGCCGACCGAGCATCCGTTTCCCGACGCGTACCGAGACACGCCATCACAAGCGCGGTTCGCGCAGTTGGGATGCTAGCCGCCTCGTTTGCAATCGTGGCAACCCTGGTCCTGACCGTTGGCCCCCGCTTCCTGCCCTACCAGACGTTCATCGTGCTGTCTTCATCCATGGAACCCGCGATTCCTGTCGGCGCCGTGGTCGTGACCGTACCCGTGCCAAGGAATGATCTCGTTTCGGGCGACGTCATCACCTACCAACGCGCTGAGGAACCGGACATTGCCATCACTCACCGCATTGTCCGCCTCACCGGCGTAGCCGGCGCCCTCATTGCCCGGACGCGAGGTGACGCCAATCTCGTTGACGACCCTTGGGAGGTGAGGCTAAGCGAGACGGTCTTGAGAGTACAAGGATACGTCCCCCTCGCCGGCTACGTGCTGATGTTTGCACAATCGCCAAGTGGACGCCTCGTAACGATCGTCGCTCCCGCCCTTCTCCTCGTGGCGATATGGGCGTTCGAACAATGGCAGCGCCGGGTCAGGCGACGGTCACACACCCCGGACGGCCTCTGCATTGTGACACCGTCCTGACACGGGCACCCAAATGAAACCAACACCTGCGAGAGTGAAGCCCCAGGGCGGAAACCTCGGCAAGAAGCCGGGGCAGAAGCCGATCCCCCTGCCCGCCACGTATGGGTTGCCCGTGGCTGCCTTTTTGGCAATCGTCGCACTCTTCGTTACCGGAGACCGAAACTTCCCGTCGCTTACCGGAACCCTCTTCTCCGACGGACCGCCCATCGCCGTTGCCCTGTCCGACGCCACTACCTTGACCATCCTTTCTGGCGAAGTCCAGATCAAATCCAAGGGTTCCCCGGACTGGAAGGAGGGCCTGCAAGGGCAGACGTTGGCAACTGGCGACAGCATCCGTGCCGCTAAGGATGCCGCCGCCATCGTCACCTACTTCGAAGGATCAACCACCGCCATCGAGGACGAAGCCGAAGTTGTTCTCAACAAGATCGAGAAGAACCCCAACGGGGTCACCACCGAGATCAGTACCCAGATTGTGGTCGGGAAGACATGGACGAAGGTCGCACGCCTCCTCGACCCGGCAAGTTCATTTGCCATGGAGACCCAGTCGGCGGTCGCTGTCGTGCGAGGCACTGAGTTTGCAGTTGGCGTGAACCCCGACGGGTCGGTTGTGGTCACGACCGGTGAAGGTGAAGTTGCCCTGGCGCCACCTGGCGCCCCTCCCGGCAGTGCAGTGATCGTGAAGGCCGGTTTCGAGTCCAAGGCGTCTCCGGGACAACCGCCGACCCAGCCACAGCCAGCCCCGCCACCCAAGCGGGCAATGCGGCTGACGTTGGCGTCCCCCGCAGTGCCCTTGGTCACCGACGACAAGGGTCGCTCGACAGGGTGCGTCAAGGCCGGCGCAGTCGCATGCGCCCAGATGGTCAACCAGATACCCGGTTCCGACTATTCCGGCCCGCAAAGTGAGCCCCAGGTAATCACTTTCTCGCTTGTCGAAGGCAAGGATCGCGCCCTGACCACCAGTTACACCGGAACGGGTGCAGGTGGCGTCTATCACATCCAGGGTGAAGTCATTGACGACGGCGCCGTCAAGTCGTCGACGCAGTTCGCCTCCAACATCAAGGCGAACGAGTCCCAACAGACCGGACTGACCGCGAAGGGTGACGGCAGCCTGTCGGACTTTGCGGAACCAGTAATCGTTGAAGCGTTGCCTTTCAAGGGCGCGTTGAGCGCGGCCCTCCTCGGTCCAACTCCAACCGGCGAGGCGGGCATGCAGATCGCCACGTTCTCGGCACAGAAGACCGCAGCTGCCGGGGCGACGCAGACCGCAATCGTTGCCGCCAATGGCGGCGCATCGCCAACCAGACCATCCCTTGTCGGTGCAATGCCAACGCAAGACATCGCATCCCTCAAGACCCTTGACCCGGCCGCCGCTCAACTGACCCCCCGTACCAAGGCAACGGTTCCGGCCACCGAAACCGTCCAGCCTGCCTTGGCCGCCGCACGGGCGAACGGCACTGCAACCCGTGCCCCCGTGACCACGGCTTCACCGGCCGCATCCCCGAGTCCGGCACTGGGGACACCAACGCCGACGCCAGTGGCAACGGTCACCACCACCATGACCGAGACGACAACCGTCACCCCGACATTGACCGTGACCGGAACGACAACGGTCACCACGACTGTGACCGCCACGCTTACTGTCACGGAGACAGTCACTGTGACAGTGACGGAAACAACCACGGTGACACCCACACCCACCCTTACGGTCACCGAAACCACAACCGCAACCGTCACGACGACTACGACACCAACGCCGACACCGAGTGTCACCGCGACCACGACGGTCACTCAGACATCCACACCAACCCTCACCGTTACCCAGACGCCCACGGCCACACCGACGATCACGCAAACGCCAACCACCACGGCCACACCGATCGGCTACACCGTCAGGGGCAAGACCGTTTCGGTCGCTGCGCCGGGCGACACCGGCCGTGAACCGCGGGTGACGTTCGATCTCGTCACCGAAACCGGCATCACCGTTCTCGATGGGGACCGGACACCCTTCGCGCTAGCGACGCCCCCGTCTGGTGAACTGATCCTTTCAGACCCGATCAACATCAGCACCTCGGCAGTTTTCACAGGTCCGATCACCATAGAGATCCCGTTCGACGTTGCTCGCCTTTCCGAGCCAATGGGTCGGGGAGATGTCTCGCGTGACAGCATCCGTCTCCTCAAGTGGAGCCCCGGCGCGCGCGACTGGTTTGAACCAGTAGTGACCGGAATGAGTGTCGACTCGAGGGGTGGGCGCCTCCTGGCCACGATGTCTTCGTTCGATCCGGTCGCGGCGCAGGCGGGTGTCGCCACACGTGCGGTGAGTGCGTCTGCCACACGACCCGGTGGGACATTTGTGGTTGCCGTGCCCCGAATAGTCGGTTTCGGCGTCGGGATTGATGGCATCACGAACGTCCGCATCTTCGCGGGCGACAACCTCGCCCCCGGCGCGACACTTACCAGAACGATCACCGTGTCGAACACGACCCGCAAGTCGCTGACGTACCGCCTGAAGACCCAGCCCACGTCCGTCAGTGGTGACGGCACGATCTTGTTCACCGACCCAGTCAACGGGCTGCAGCTCACCGTTGCGCGCCCCAGTCTGTCTGCCTTCTATTGCGGACCAATCAGGGTGGACTTTGCTATCCCAAATGACGATGTTTCAGGGTGCACCAACGGCGTACCGCCGATGGGAACGGCAAAGATGCTGCGCCCATCGGAGACAGACACATTACTGTTGACAATCACCTTCCCCGAGGGTGCCGGGAACGAGTTCAACGGCCCCGTCAATGGCCTGCTTACAACGATCGACTTCATCTGGAATGCCGTGGAGGTGCCACCTACACGTGCCGCCACGTAGTCGGCGGTCGCACAGCGGCTCCCGCACTCAGCGATGAGGCGCATGCGAAACGTTCAGGTCCTTGCGCATCGCGACGTAGGCGTCGATGCCCGCCGGGTCAGTCCACGGCGAACGCAAGGTGCGCACCACCCGGTAGCCGGTCCGGCAATACGCCATCTGTGCCGCCTCGTTGCGCGCTGCGGTGTGGAGCAGCACCCCACTTGCCCCCGCACGAACCATGGCACCCTCTATCGCGAACAGAAGTGACCGGGCGACACCCCTCCTTTGCCAATCCGGCCGAACTGCGAGCATCGAGACGTACCCCTCGTCAGGACGCGTTCGCCGACGGGCGAAGGCAATTCCCATCGGCCCGAACGTGGCCGGTAGCCGCCATAGGTTGCGCCACCCCATCACCTCCGTGAACTTGCGGGGGTGAGCGTTTCTATCCCGCTGGAACTCTTCAACACCTGGTGGTACCGAAATGATGAAGCCGACAACGTCTCCGGAAACCGCAACCGCGACGGTTGACACCCCAACTCGCGCCGAAAAGGATGGATGCCACATGGCCCCGAGGGTGACCGCATCAACGCCAAGCCCACGGCGGTAATCATCAAAGGCAAGGCCAAAAACCGTCGCCATTCCGTCCGCATCTGCTGGAAAAGCTTGGCGCAAGTACACCCGGCCAGTAGCGGATGTTCCCACCCGGGAACCATCATTGCGCATGGCATTCCCCGAACTCGATACGGATGATTGGCGGCGCACCGGCCGGTACCGGACTACCTCTGGTGAAACAACAAGGCCCCTCCGTGACGGAGGGGCCAAAGATGGCGGTCCCGACGGGATTCGAACCCGCGATCTCATCCTTGACAGGGACGTATGCTAGACCGCTGCACCACGGGACCATGAAGTCGTATCCACTGGACGACGTCATCCCAACACTTTACCCGGCACAGCCTTTGGCCGTCAATTTGTCAGCCGTCCTTGGCGAACCCTTGGCGCCGTACGTTGCGTTTGCACTAGCGCGGTCGTGGCCGCACCCAGCCACCACGATTGTGTGAGAATAGACGAATGTGGATCAATCTGGAAGGCCGTTTCGAAGAGCTGATCGAAATTAACGATCGCACTATTGAGTTCATGGACGGGCTTGCTGACACCCGTCTCAAGTTGGTTGGCAAAGACGAGTGGACGAGCGGTGAGACGGTCGTCACTGGCCTGTCTCCGGAAGAGGTCGTTACCCGGATGGTGATGGCGCGGCGGGCGCTTGTGCACGGGTTCCCCGAGGTGAGGGCACACAAAGAAGATTTGGTGAACTGGGTGCGTCCGGGTTCGTGATTGAGAACTGCGACATTTGTCACAACCGGCTAACACACCCGTAACGTGAGTTAGGCATCCTGACTCAGATACAAGTGGTTAGGGAAGTTATGTTCCAACCGATCCGGGTGCCACGCCCGACAACTGCGATTAGGTCGCCGGCAACACCCGAACGGTCCCTTGATCTCTTTGTGTTCATTGCATTCATCACCCCGAACGTCATCACCCTTTCCGTTTTCTCGTACTGGCCGATGATCCGTAATCTTTTCCTGAGCTTCACGTACTGGGACATGATTGCTCCGGAACCACTATGGGTCGGCCTCGAAAATTGGATTGAGGTCCTCACCAGCACTACCTTCTGGTCGGTCCTGCGCAACACGCTCGTTTTTACCGTGGGTTCCGTCGGCATCGCCGTCGTGATTGCCCTGGGTCTCTCACTGCTGCTCAACCAGAAGCGTCGGGGACGCAACGTGGTACGCGCGGCGATGTTCGCCCCAGCCATCCTGCCCGGAAGTGCGATCGCTCTTGTTTGGACCTTCCTCCTGGCACCGTACTACGGCCTCATCAGTCAAGCGGCAACCGGTCTCGGCATGCCGATGACGCGGTGGCAGAACGATCCCTTCTGGGCGATGCCGACCGTCATCCTTGTGGTTATCTGGAAGTCCGTTGGGTACGACGCCGTGATCTTCCTCGCCGGTTTGCAAGGCATTCCACGGGAGCTATACGAGGCTGCGCGGGTCGACGGTGCCAACGCATGGCAGCGCTTCGTCAATGTGACCGTACCCGGCCTGAGCCCCGTTGCCTTTTTCCTCACCGTCACCTCGATCCTCGCCAGTTTCCAAGCATTCGACGTCATACGCGTCATGACCAATGGCGGACCGGTCATCGCAACGACGACCCTGATCTTTCAGGTGTATACAGAGGCCTTTGTCGGCTTCAACGCCGGGCGGGCGGCCACCTACGCGACCATCCTCTTCGCCCTGATGCTTGCCATCACTGTGGTGCAGATCAGGATGGTGGAGAAGCGGGTGACCTATGAATAGCGCCACAGTGGCGTCGCGCACCATCAACGGGCGGCGCGACGAGTCCCGAGCGTCCACGATGTTCCAAACTTCCCGTCTGGTGGGTACGGTCGCATCCTACCTCGGTCTCGGCCTCGCCCTTGTCGTGGTAGGCATTCCAACCTACTGGGTCATAATCGGCGCCCTCAAGACGAACCGCGAAATCTATACGGTGCCATCAACGTGGTGGCCTCCCAACCCCGCGTGGGGCAACTTCCCGGCCGCATGGGCCGCGGCACCCTTCCCGCGGATGTACCTGAACAGCATCGCGGTAACCCTCATCAGCACGACCCTGAAGCTCGTGAACGCCACGTTCTGCGCGTACGCATTTGCGTACTTGCGTGTACCCGGAAAGAACGTGACCTTCCTCTTCGTCTTGGGCGCACTCATGATCCCCGAGGAAGTGACTGTGCTCCCGAACTACCTCACGGTCGCATCCCTGGGCTACGTGAACTCTGTGACAGGACTGATCCTGCCAACCATTGGCTCGGCTTTCGGAACCTTTTTCCTGCGCCAGCACTTCCTTTCACTCCCGCGCGAGATCCTCGAAGCCGCCCGCGTCGACGGCGCCGGCCACCTCCAGACGATGTGGCATGTCGTCCTTCCCCTCTCGCGTCCCGTCCTTGCCACGCTGATCCTCCTGACCGCTGTGGCAAGGTGGAACGACTTCCTTTGGCCCTTGGTGGTGACCAGCAAGGACACCATGCGCACCCTCCCCGTTGGCATCTACTTCCTGTTCACGCAGGAAGGCACCACCGAATGGGGAGTGGTTCTCGCAGGCACGATCATCGTGATCGCGCCAATCATTGCCCTCTTCATCTTGGTGCAACGCCACCTGGTCGAGGGAATTGCTGCCGGTGCCGTCAAGGGGTAACGGTTGCGGAAACACGACGCGCGAGTGATGTGGCGCGCGAATTGAAAGGAAAGGCTCACATGAAACTGCGTACACGTCGTGGGGCATTGTCCGCCGCCGGATTACTCGGCACCGGGATTGCCCTCGCCGCCTGTGGTGGAGACACTGCCCCCGGCGGGGCCGCCGCCCCGGCCTCGTCGTCTGGTCCGATCAAGCTTGTCTACTGGGGCGCCTTCGCCGCCAACCTCGGAAAGGCGCAGGAAGACGTTATCAAGCAGTTCAACGAATCTCAGAAGGCAGTCTCCGTCGAGCATCAGTTCCAAGGCACCTACGCCGAACTTGCAAACAAGCTCACCGCCGCCCTGCAGGCCAAGCAGGCACCAGAACTGGCGGTCCTATCCGACGTCTGGTGGTACAAGTTCTATCTGAACAAGGCCATCCAACCGTTGGACGACTTGATGAAGGCCGAGAAGGTTGATACCAAGGACTACGTTGATTCCTTTTTCAACGAATACGTCCAGGGAGGCAAGAGCTACGCGTTGCCATTTGCCCGCAGCACCCCGCTCTTCTACTACAACAAGGACGCCTACAAGAAGGCCGGACTACCCGACCGTGCCCCAAAGACCTGGGATGAGTTCGTCAAGGACTTCGCGCCGAAACTCAAGGGAGCGATCGATCCCAAGCAGTTCGTCTTCGCCAATGGTGGCTACTCGGCATGGATTTTCCAAGGCGTGATCTGGCAGTTCGGCGGCGCGTACTCAGACAAGGACTTCAAGATGACCATTGGGGAACCGAAAGGCGTGCAGGCCGGCGAGTTCTACCGCGACAGCATCAAGGCCGGATGGTCCCAGTCGGTCAAGAACGATACGGATGAGTTCAAGCTGATGAACGCAGTCACCATCATCAACTCGACCGGAAGCCTTGTGGGCATCCTCGATGCAGCCAAAGGCAAGTTCGAGGTCGGGACCGGGTTCCTTCCCGAAGGTCCGGCTGGTTTCGGGTGCCCGACCGGCGGCGCAGGTGTGTCCATCCTCTCCGGGCTTTCGAAAGAGAAACAGCAGGCCTCCATGCAATACCTCGCGTTCGCGACCAGTTCCAAGCTGCAGACCGTGTGGTCCCAGCAGACCGGCTACATGCCAGTGCGGAAGACCTCGATCGATAGCAAGGAGATGCAGGATTTCATCAAGACCAACCCGAACTTCAAGACCGCTCTCGATCAGTTGCCGAAGACCAAGTTCCAGGACAGCGCTCGCGTCTTCGTGCCGAACGGCGACGAAATCCTGGCAAAGGGTCTCGAACGCATCCTCGTCAACCAGGAAGCACCGTCCACCGTGTTCAAGGAAGTTTCCGACACGCTGACCAAGGAAGCCGAACCAGTCATCAAGGCGCGCAAGGCGCTCGGCGCGTAAGACAGGCAATTCGGGTTCGCCACGACGCGACTCTCAACGCTTCCGCGCAATTGTCACAACCCGAAACTCAAACGGCGTGTCGGTCCGTCCACTTTGGGCGGACGGGCACGCCGTTGCTATACTCACCCTGCTTGCCGAGGTGGCGGAACTGGCAGACGTGCTAGGTTGAGGGCCTAGTGAGGTATCCACTCCTCGTATGGGTTCAAGTCCCATCCTCGGCACCACTACACACTCTGGTCCAAGCTAAGGAATGATTGCAACGGGCGGTTAGCTCAGCTGGCAGAGCACGGCGTTTACACCGCCGGTGTCGGGGGTTCGAGCCCCTCACCGCCCACCCGGTGCTGCTTGCTGGTTGTTCCTGACCTCTCGCGGTCCTCCGTGGGGTTCTGGCCTGCCGAGATAGCTCAGTTGGTAGAGCATGCGACTGAAAATCGCAGTGTCGACAGTTCAATTCTGTCTCTCGGCACCATCACCTGCAACCGTCCCCTTCCAATCGCCACGCCCCTCGCGTGCGTCGTCTGGTTTCAACGCTTTTGCTCGTTGGCGACTACCCGTCACGAGACACACCTGCACCGATGGAGCGGGCGCGCCTGGCGGTTCTTGCTCGACACAACCCGCAGGTGACTTCAAACATCTCCAGGAACGTGGTTCGCCCCAACGCCGTGAATGACCCCACCGTCGGGATGATGGTCACCACTGGTCGGCACTGAGTTCCTCGTCCGTGGGTCAACCTCGACGCTCAGGACAAGCTGACAATCAGGGCATCGCACCACCGTGACAGCGTCACGTGAACCGATATCCGAGAACCCGATACCCGTATCATCCTGCGACACCGAAGCTTCTACCCGCCCGACGCAACTCGGGCAAAACACGTGCGAAGGCCCGGTATCGCTTGGAAATGCGGTCTCCATCAACCGGGTAACGATCAGGCACAACGGTAGTTGCAAACCGGTTGCCATGGAACCACCACATGCCACGCTTCCTAGTCAATTTCATCGGGAATGACGCATCTGTCACCCACATGCGGACGGCGTACGCACGTGGTCAAGGTAGCCACGCATATCTGATTACCGGACCTTCACAGATTGGAAAGCGCACGCTTGCCATTGCGTTCGCCGCGCAGGTGGTCTGTCACGCGTTGCAGACCGACGCACCATGCGGCGCCTGCCCGTCATGCCACGCTTCAGGCCGTAGCAGCCATCCCGACATCCACGTGGTGCAGTGTCGCGACGACAAGCGGACCATCGTGACCGACCAAGCACAGGAAGTGATCCATCAATCAAGCCTGCACCCGTACCTGTCCACCCGAAAGGTGTTCATTGTGCGCGAGGCATCCATACTCGAACACGAGGCCGCCAACCGGCTTCTCAAGACCATCGAGGAACCTCCCCCGGATACCGTGATCATCCTGACCACGAACGACGCCGACCAAGTCCTTCCAACAATCAGGTCGCGATGTCGCGAAGTGGCGCTACGGACCGTGCCCCTTGCGACCATCGCCAAGGGCCTGATTGACCGGGGCGTCGATGGGGATCAAGCCGACCTTCTTGCACGTCTGTCAGGCGGGAGACCCGGATGGGCCATCGCAACGTCCGATGATCCGGCGCAACTCAGCCGTCGCGACGACCACCTGACGCTTCTTGAAACAATTCTTGCGACGCGACGTACACGCCGACTTTCTCTGGCAGACCGCCTCGAGGACAGTCGTAAGGTGGCCCAGACGCGTGAACGGATGGCCGGGGCGTTTGAGGATTGGGTTACCTGGTGGCGCGACGCCCTCGTTTGCCATGCCGGATGCCCGGAACTGATCACGAACATCGATCGTGAGGGTGCGTTGCGACAAGCGGCCGGGGGTCTCACCACAACCCAGATCATTGCCGCCCTCACCCGAACGCGCGAGGCATGGGCACATATTGACGCCAACGTCAATCCCCGCCTCGCCATCGAGGGCCTACTCCTGGATCTGCCCGACCTCACCTGATTGACGGTGACCGGTTGCTAGACTATCCCCACTCTGACCGTAGGGTCGGGAACAGGAGTACACGCACCGAAAATGCCGACCTACGAGTACGTATGTACCGCTTGCACCCATCGATTTGAACTGGTGCAGAAGTTTTCCGACGACCCTATCACCGAATGTCCCGAGTGCTCCGGCAATGTGCGCAAGGTATATTTCGCAGCGGGTGTCGTGTTCAAAGGGTCGGGTTGGTACATCAACGACAGTCGCCCTTCGGCACCATCGGAGACCGCGTCCGCGCCCACGGAAGCAGTCACGCCACAACCAGCAACCGAGACGAAGTCTGATACCGCTGCTCCGGCAAGCGCACCCAGTGCAACCCCCGCGTCGCCGGCGCCTGCAACCACTGGAAGCGGACCGGCTTCACCGGCTTCACCGGTCTCGGCATAGCCGGCCTGCAGAAAGTCATGCGCGCCGTCATCCAGCGTGTCCGTGGTGCAAGTGTGGAGGTTGCCGGGGAACGCGTCGGGGAAATCGGCAGCGGTCTTGCGGTTCTCATCGGTGTGACCCATGGGGACCGCGAAGAAGATGCGAGTTGGGTCGCACGCAAGATAGCGGGACTTCGGATTCTCGATGACGACCAAGGTCGAATGAACCGTTCGCTTCTTGACACCGGGGACGCTGCCTTGATCGTCTCGCAGTTCACGCTGTTCGCCGATACAAGCGGTGGTCGACGGCCTGGCTTCACCAGCGCGGCGCATCCAACGGTTGCCGAACCGCTCATCACAGCCGTCATTGTGTCGTTACAGTCCCTTGGCATACCCGTCGCCACCGGGAAGTTCGGCGCAGACATGACGATCAACATCGTCGCCAACGGCCCAGTCACGATTCTGCTCGACAGTGTGGA
>SXGS01177701.1_pt1 | contig 33110 bp, 28 predicted proteins | sample 3174681 | NCBI WGS metagenome assembly SXGS01 (sample SAMN11356861, study PRJNA531348) | freshwater metagenome | isolation source: freshwater sample F1-80 | place: China: Fuxian Lake, Yuxi | collected 2017-12-25
GCCACCGGCGCGATGATCCTGGGAACCATGGTCGACGAGCTCGAACGCCGTAACCTGCGCCGCGCCGTCATCACCTTGTGCATCGGCGGCGGCATGGGCGTCGCCACTCTGATCGAACGCGTCTAGGCCGAAGGAAATCACCGATGATGACTCAGCAGAATCCCACCGCACAGAACATGGTCCGCTGGCAGCAGGACGACGACGGCGTCGTAATCCTCACCATGGACGACCCGGCGCAATCGGCCAACATCATGAACCAGGCCTACACCGAGTCGATGCGGGCCACAGTCGACCGGCTGCTCGCCGAACGGGAAACAATTTCCGGGGTGATCCTGACCTCGGCGAAAAAGACCTTCTTCGCCGGTGGCGACCTCACCGCGCTTTCCGCCGCCGAGGCCGGCCAGGCGCAGGAGATTTTCGATCTCGGCTCCGAGATCAAAGCCCAGTTGCGCAGCTTGGAAACCCTCGGCAGGCCGGTGGTCGCCGCACTCAACGGCACGGCGCTCGGCGGCGGCCTGGAAATCGCTCTGGGCACCCACCACCGCATCGTGGCGGATCTGAAAGGCGTCCAACTCGGACTGCCCGAAGTCACCCTGGGCCTGCTGCCCGGCGGTGGCGGCATCACCCGTACCGTACGCATGCTGGGCATCGCCGACGCCGCCATGAAGGTCCTGCTGCAGGGCCAGAAGTATTCCCCGGCCAAGGCCTTGGACTTGGGCTTGGTGGACGAACTCGTCGGCTCGGTCGAAGAACTCATCCCGGCCGCAAAAGCCTGGATCCGGGAACATCCGGACGCCACCCAACCTTGGGATGACCCGAAATACCGGATCCCGGGAGGCACGCCCGCCAGCCCGGCCTTCGCCGCCAACCTCCCGGCCTTCCCGGCAAATCTGCGCAAACAGCTCAAAGGCGCGAATTACCCGGCCCCGCGCGCCATTCTCGCCGCGGCAGTCGAAGGCGCGCAGGTGGACTTCGATACCGCCTTGGAGATCGAGTCACGGTATTTCGTCGAACTGGTCACCGGCCAGATCTCCAAAAACATGACCAAGGCCTTTTTCTTCGACCTCGCGAAAATCAATTCCGGAGCAAGCCGGCCGAAGGGATTCGACAAGGCCACCGCGCAGCAGGTCGCGGTGCTCGGCGCTGGAATGATGGGTGCCGGCATCGCTTATGTCTGCGCCAAGAGCGGCATCGACGTGGTCCTCAAAGACGTCTCGCAGGAAGCGGCCGAACGGGGCAAGGACTACTCGGCCAAGCTCCTGGAAAAGGACATCGCCCGAGGCCGGACGACGCCGGAGAAAGCTGCCGCGCTGCTGGCGAGGATCACTCCCACCGCAGTGGCGGCAGACCTCGCCGGCTGCGACTTGGTGATCGAGGCGGTCTTCGAAAACGTCGCGGTCAAGCAGCAGGCCTTCCAGGAGATCGAAAAGCTCGTCGCCCCCGACGCCTTGCTCGGATCCAACACGTCCACGCTGCCGATCACCGCACTCGCCGAAGGCGTGCAGAACCAGGCGAATTTCATCGGCCTGCAGTTCTTCTCCCCCGTGGATAAGATGCCGCTCCTGGAGATCATCACCGGCGCCAACACCTCGGATGCCGCGCTGGCCCGCGCCTTCGATCTGGCCCTGCAGATCCGCAAGACCCCGATCGTGGTCAACGACCGCCGCGGATTCTTCACCAGCAGGGTCATCGCGACCTTCATGAACGAGGCGCTGAACATGCTGGCCGAGGGCGTCAATCCGGTGTCGATCGAACAAGCCGGAGCGCAGGCGGGCTATCCGGCTCCCCCGCTGCAGTTGGCCGACGAGCTCAATCTGGAACTCATGAACAAGATCCAGATCGCCAATCGTGAAGCCGCGGCCGCCGAGCCGGCTGGGCCCGCGTTCCAGGAGCACGCCGCTTACCAGGTGATGGAAAAGATGCTGGAACTCGGCCGCAGCGGACGCTTGAAAGGCGCCGGGTTCTACCGCTATGAGGCGGGCAAACGAACCGGCTTGTGGCCCGGGCTGGCCGAAGCCTTCGGCGGGCAGGCCCAGATCCCGTTCGAAGACATGAAAGAGCGAATGCTGTTCGCCGAATCGCTGGAAACGGTCAAGTGCTTTGATGAGGGGGTGCTCCGTTCAGTCCCGGATGCCAATGTCGGCTCGATTCTGGGCATCGGCACCCCGGCCTGGACTGGCGGCGTGGTGCAGTACATGAACGGCTACCCCGGCGGATTGGCCGGCTTCGTCGCCCGGGCCCGGGAACTCGCAGAACGCTACGGACCGCAGTTCACCCCGCCGGCCTCGCTCGTGGCGAAGGCCGAAGCCGGGGAATTGTTCGTAGGATAGTCGTCAGAGCCATCTAAAAGGAGCAAATCAATGAAGATCGTCGTGCTCGTGAAGCAAGTTCCGGATACCGGAGAGGAGCGTAAGCTCGATCTGTCCACCGGCTGGCTCGATCGCGGAGCCAGCGACGCCATCGCTGACGAAATCAACGAACGGGCACTCGAAGTCGCCTTGCAGCACAAAGACTCGGACAAGAAGACCGAAGTCGTCGTGCTTTCGATGGGACCGGCAGATGCCAACCAGGCCATCCGGAAGGCGCTCTCCATGGGCGCCGATTCGGCGGTGCACGTGGTCGACGACGCCCTGGCGGGCGCCGACGTGGTACGCACCGCTGCGGTGCTGGCAGCGGCCTTGCAAGCCACCGGGTTCGACCTGGTGGTGGCCGGCAATGAATCGACCGATGGCCGCGCGGGCGCGGTACCGGCGATGATCGCGGAACGGCTGGGGTTGCCGCTTTTGGGTTCGCTGCATTCGGCGCAGATCAACGACGGCGAGGTTTCCGGCGAACGCCAGGGCGAAGAAGGCACGCTCGACGTGCATGCAGCGCTGCCGGCCGTGATTGCGGTCACCGAACGTTCCGCCGAGGCCCGGTTCCCGAACTTCAAAGGCATTCTGAGCGCGAAGAAGAAACCCGTCACGGTCTACTCGCTCGCAGACCTGGGCTTCGACCCCGCTGCTTCGGTGCGCTCGGCGGTGCTCTCGGTGGCCGAACGGCCGGCCCGCGCCGCCGGCAAGAAAATCGTTGATGACGGGAACGCGGCCACCGAGCTGGCGGACTTCCTCGTTGCCGGACGCCTGGTCTAGGAGATAACGCACTATGTCGAACATCTTGGTTCTTGTCGAACTCACCCGGGCCGGCGCAATCGCCGGCAGCACCCGCGGCCTGCTCGGCGCCGCCTCGCAGCTGGGCAGCCCGGTAGCGGTCGTCGCGGCAGCGCAACCGGCAGCTGGCGAACTCATCGCCGAGCTGGGCGCGCTCGGGGCACAACAGGTCTATTGGTCGGTCGATGCCCAGGCGGACGCGGTGCTGGTCGCACCGCAGCTCGAGGCGCTCAGCGCGGCGATTCCGTCGGCTCAGCCGGCTGCGGTGCTGGTGGCCAACTCCATCGACGGTCGGGAAATCGCGGCCCGGCTCGCGGTCCGCAGCAATGGCGGCTTCGCTGCCGATGCCGTCGCGGTACGCTCCGCGGACGGGCGGATCATTGCGGCGCACTCGGTCTTCGGCGGCGCGTACGACGTCGAGTCCACAGTGGAAGGCGGCCTGCCGATCATCACCATCCGGCAGGGTGCCATTGAGACGCAGGCCCCGGCGGCGCAACCGGAGCTGATCCCGCTTGAGGTGCATCCGGGCGCTGGACCGGTGGTTTCCATCGATCGGACCAACCCCGCGGCAGTATCCGCCCGGCCGGAACTTCGCACCGCGGAGAAGGTGGTCTCCGGTGGCCGCGGGCTAGGCTCCAAAGAGAACTTCGTGCTGGTGGAACAGCTTGCCGACGCGCTCGGCGCCGCAGTAGGCGCTTCCCGGGCCGCGGTGGATGCCGGCTTCGTGGAGCAGCCCATGCAGGTGGGCCAAACCGGAGTCAGCGTCTCGCCGCAGCTCTACATCGCCGTCGGCATCTCCGGTGCGATTCAGCACCGGGCCGGCATGATGACCTCGAAAACCATCGTGGCGATCAACAAGGATGCAGACGCGCCGATCTTCGAAGTCGCCGATTTCGGAATCGTCGGCGATATCTTCAAGGTCGTCCCGCAACTCATCGAAGCCATCAACGCGCGCGCCAACTGAGCGCCACTTTCCCCGAAAGGTAGCAGGAGCCATGTCTGCCCTGTACAAAAAGCTCACCTCCGGCGACGGCAAGTGGGCGAAACTCCTCTGGATTGTCCCTGCCGTGCTGGTGGTGCTCGCAATCCTGGTTTTCGCCGCCCGTTGGTTCGTCGGCTTGGAGGGGGTCAAGGGATTCCTGCAGCAGTATCCAGGTGATTCGGAACTTCCCGAGGGTGCCCCGGTGGGCTTTCCCGCGTGGTTGGGCTGGCAGCATTTTTTCAATGCATTCTTCATCGTGCTGATTATCCGCTCCGGTTGGCAGGTCCGGACCACGGCCCGGCCCCAGGCCTACTGGACCAGGAACAACAAGGGGCTGATCCGAACCAAGAACCCACCCAAGAAGATCAGCTTGGAACTGTGGTTCCACCTCACCTTGGATGCCCTCTGGATGATCAACGGCGTGATTTTCGTGATCTTGTTGTTCGCCACCGGGCAGTGGATGCGGATTGTCCCGACCAGTTGGGATGTCTTCCCGAACGCGGTATCGGCCGGACTGCAGTATCTCTCGCTGAACTGGCCTACGGACAACGGCTGGGTCAACTACAACTCGCTGCAACTGCTGACCTATTTCGTCACGGTTTTCATTGCCGCACCGTTGGCTTTCATCACCGGCCTGCGGATGTCCGGAGCCTGGCCCAAGGACGCCACGAAATTGAACAAAATCTACAAGATCGAGCTGGCCCGCGCGGTGCACTTCCCGGTGATGCTGTACTTCGTGTTCTTCATCATCGTGCACGTGACTTTGGTGCTGGCTACCGGCGCACTGCGGAATCTGAACCACATGTACGGCGGCTCCGACGAGGTCAATTGGTGGGGCTTTTCGATCTTCGCGGTTTCCCTCGTGGTGATGGCCGCTGCCTGGGTCTTGGCGCAGCCGTTGTTCTTGCGGCCGATCGCCGCACTGACCGGGAAGGTCGGCCGCTAAGCCCAGGGGCATGGAAAAGCCGGGCCGGGAGAATCCCGGCCCGGCTTTTCCATGCCCGCGGCCGTTCAGTTGTCGATGTAGATATCCATGAAGAGTTCCGCCGTGGGGTCCACGGCATAGTCGGTGAAGTCGGTGATGCCCACACCGCGGAGCACCTCGTCGTCGATCAGGGTCTGCCCGGTCAGCCCGGTGGAGGTCAGCACCACATGCGCAGCATCGGCCATGATTTCCGGCTTGCGCGAGCGGCGAATCATCTCTTCGCCGCCCAGGATGTTGCCAACGGCTGCGGTGGCGATCGCGGTCCGCGGCCAGAGCGCGTTCGAGGAGATTCCCTGTTCGGCGAACTCCGCGGCGAAGCCCAAGGCAGCCAGGGTCATGCCGTATTTGGCCAGGGTGTACGCCGGATGCGCAGCCAGCCACTTCTGCGAAAGGTTCAACGGCGGGCTCAGGGTCAGAATGTGCGGGTTTTCCGCCTTGAGCAAGTGCGGCAGAGCGGCTTGGGTGAGCATGAAGGTGCCACGCACATTCACCCCTTGCATCAGGTCGTAGCGCTTGGGCTGCACCTCTCCGGTTTTGGCCAAGTAGAGCACGCTGGCGTTGTTGACCACGATGTCGATGCCGCCGAAGCTTTCGACGGCGGCAGCAACGGCCTGTGCAATGGTTTCGTCCGAGCGAATATCACCCAGAATAGGCAGCGCTTTGCCACCAGCAGCTTCGATGGCCGCTGCCGCAGTATGAATCGTGCCTTCCAACCGGGGGTCGGGTTGGTCGGTTTTGGCGATCAGCACGATATTGGCGCCATCCGCAGCAGCGCGGAGCGCAATCGCCAAGCCGATCCCCCGGGAACCGCCGGACATGATGACGGTTTTGCCCGCTAACGTTTGAACCTTTTCAGATGACTCGGTCATGATTACTCCAATGCGGTTGGCGGAGATCCCGCTTGAGGATCTTTCCGGTGACGTTACGAGGCAACTCTTCCAGAAATTCCACCGACGTAGGGGTTTGGAAGCCGGCCAGCCGCGCACGGCAAAACGCGATAATGTCCTCCGCGCTCGGTGCAATTCCGGGCGTTGGCACGACGAAAGCCTTGACCGTCTCACCCCATTTCGGATCCGGCACGCCGATCACCACGCCCTCCAAAACCTCCGGATGAGCATTGAGTACGTTCTCAACCTCAGGACTGTAGACGTTCTCACCGCCAGTGATGATCATGTCTTTCAACCGATCCACAATGTAGACGTAGCCTTCGGCGTCGAGCCTGCCGACGTCACCAGTTCGAAGGTAACCGTCCGGCGTGATCGTCTCGGCGTTGGCCTCGGGACGATGAAGATAACCCTTCATGTTTTGCGGCGCGCGAACCCAGATTTCGCCCTGTTCGTTTGGCTCGACGTCGGTCAAAGTAAAGGGATCGACAATTCGAAGTTCAATCCCGGGAAGCGGCTTGCCCGCTGACTTCAACAACTCGGGTCGTTCCGGGTGTCGCAACACATCCGGAGCCAGCATCACGCAGACGCCTGACAGCTCGGTCATGCCGTAGGCGTGCACAAAGTCAACCCCGGGCCAAGCCGCCAAAACTTTCTCCAGGATCGGCAGCGGCATCGGTGCCGCGCCGAAGACCAATCGTTTGAAGCCACTGACAATCTTGACCACCTGTTCGCCCGCGCCAAGCAATCCATGCAAGACCGCTGGCACCAAAAAGGCGTGTGTTGCTCCGTCCAGGGCAGCTTGAACCAATGCCTCGCCGGACGGCTTTCGGAGCAGAATCGACCTGGCTCCCACTTGCATCCCGGCTTGGTAGTAGCAAGAACCACCAACATGGAAAAACGGCATTGCGACCAAATTGACGCCATCCGAGTCCATGTGAAAGACCGTGTTGGTGGCAGTGCTGTGCGCGATGATGCTCCGGTGGGTGAGCTCAACCCCCTTCGGGCGACCGGTGGTTCCGGAAGTGTAAACAATCAAACAGGTATCGTCCGGCGCGGCAGCTTGGTCGGTCGAAAGCCCTGCCCCGGAAATCAGAAAAGGTTCATATTGATCTGCGCTGCCGTCAATACTGACCAATCTCGCGACCGAGGCTGCTGCGCCGCTCAGTTCTACCGTGCCTTGAAACTCCGCGCCATAGAAGAGAATCCTCGGTGCGGAGTCTTGCAAAAGATACTCCAACTGCTCAGCAGAAATTCGATGATTGGCAATAACAGTTGCCGCACCCAATCTGGCTGCTGCCAGGGTGACCTCGATAAGCGCCAAGTGATTGGCGTCGAACGTTGCAACCCGACTCCCCCGGACTACACCGGCTTCCTGCAGGGCGCCTGCCAAGCGCAGCACACGAGTCTTCAGCTCTGCCCAGCTGTAGCTCCGCCCTTCAAAGTCAATAGCTGTCTCCTCGGCCTTGACCTCAGCCCAGTAGTCCAAGTTGTCCTGAAGCACCTGGGGTTGAGTGCGAGTAGCAACATTCATCGTCGGTTTCCCTTCCCGCTGTCTGCTCTACGGCACGACGTCGTCGTCGAACCGGCGTTGCCGAAAGTCACTAGACGTCGGCCAACCAACGAGGGCGGCGACGTTCCAAGAATGAGGTCATACCCTCTTTCGCCTCATCCGTGCCAAACAACCGCGCTGAGAGTGCGGTCATTTCGGCTGCGCCAGCATCAAAATCACTGAGCGTTTTTGCGTTGCTGATCCGCTTGCTCTCCCGCAGTCCTTGCGGCGAGCCCAGTCGCACCGCGGCCACGATCGGCGCCAGGACTGCGTCGACGTCGTCGCCAAAATCGGTAATGAATCCGCTGTCCTTCGCCGCCGGCGCAGCGAACGTTTCCCCAGTCAGGTAGTAGCGGCTCAGCGTGCGGCTAGTCATTCGCGGCACTGTGGTCAAGGTGATCACCGCTGGCGCCAGCCCAATCCGCACTTCGGTAAAGGCAAAACTCGACTCAGTGCTTGCCACCACAATGTCGCAGGCGCCTAGAATGCCCAGCCCACCGGCACGGGCTTTGCCGTCGATGCGCGCGATCACCGGAATCGGCAGCACGAGAAATTTCCGTAGCAGGGCCGCCAACTCTTTGGCTCCCTCTTCTACGCCCTGCGATCGTGCTTCGCTCAGGTCCGCGCCGGCACAAAATGTGGGGCCGGTGTGGGTCAGCAGCACCGCCCGGACCGAGGTCTCTGCTGTGGCGCGCTCAAAGTGCGCTATCAACTCGGTCATCAGTTGCTTAGACAGGGCATTGTGATTTTTGGGCGAGTCAAGCGTGATGGTCGCGATGCCATCGACGACGTCGTAATGGACCAACTCGGCTGCTGCTTCAGCACTTTCGGTCATGGATTGCATCCTCCCTGCCGTGACGGTTCTGTAAGGTTTTGGTTCAGTAGGATTTCGGCAGGCCGAGCGAGTGCTGGCCGATGTAGTTCAGGATCATCTCGCGACTGACCGGTGCCACCCTGCCAATTCTTGCCACGCCAAGGTGCATGGCCAAGCCGTATTCCTTGCTCAAGCCGGCGCCGCCCAGGCTCTGAATCGACTGGTCCAGGGCCGCGATGGACGCTTCTGCCGCCGCGTATTTGGCCATGTTCGCGGCCTCACCAGCGGCCGTATCATCGCCACTGTCATAGATAAAAGCCGCCTTTTGGTACATCAATTTCGCGAGTTCCACCTCGATGTGGCATTTTGCCAACGGATGCGCCAGACCTTGGTGTTGGGCGATCGGCTGGCCCCAAACATTGCGCTCTTTCATGTAGCTGGTGGCTTTCCCGATCGCGTAGCGGCTGATTCCGGTGGCCAGCGCCGCAGCCATGATCCGTTCCGGGTTCAGTCCGGCAAACAGCGCCGCCAATGGTGCCTCGTCGCCGCCGACCAGAGCATCGGCCGGCAGCCTGACATCGTCCATGAAGAGCAGGTACTGCCGCTCCGATTCCACGATGTCCATTTCGATTTCGGTGTATTCGAAGCCGGGCGTCTCCCGTGGCAAGACGAACATCGCCGGCTTGAGCCGTCCGCTGCGTTCATCGACGAGCCTGGCGACAATCAGCACGTAATCCGCGTTGTTCACCCCGGTCACGTAGATCTTGCGTCCATTCAGTACCCATTCATCGCCCTCGCGCTTCGCGACGGTGCTGATGTTGTGCGAGTTCGAGCCGGCATCTGGCTCAGTAATACCGAAAGCCATCACAGTGGAACCGTCAGCAAAGCCAGGCAGCCAGCGTTCTTTTTGATCCTGCGTGCCGTATCGAGTGATGATCGTGCCGCAAATAGCGGGCGAAACCACCATCATGAGCAACGGCGCGCCCAGGCTGGACATCTCTTCCAGCACCAGTGAAAGTTCGTACATGCCGGCACCGCCGCCACCGTACTCTTCCGGGATGTTGACGCCCAGGAATCCTGCCTGGCCCAATTCCTTCCACAATTCGGTCATCGACTGACCGTTGCGCGCATGCTCCTCGTTGTAGGCGGCACCGTAGCTTTCGACCGCGGAGCGCACCGCTGCGCGAAGCGCCGTCTGTTCTTCAGTCTCGATAAAGCTCATACTTTTTCCTCAATCTCTTCGCTTGTTTTCTGGTCTTCAGCCTCTGCTGCACTCTCGCTTTCGCCCACGACGATCAGCACAGTTCCGACCTCGACATTCACGCCGAGGTGCGCCGGAAGCTCGGTGACTACCCCTGATGTCGGGGCCACAATGGTGTGCAGCATTTTCATGGCCTCAAGAACCAAGAGTGCTTGGCCCTCGGTCACTAGATCCCCCGCTTCGACATGGATTGCGGCAATCGCACCGGGCATCGGAGCGATCAACGAGCCAGCGCTAACCCTGGCCGCGGAAGGATCCGGCAACGGATCAATCACCTCAAAGCTTGCTGAGCCGCTCTGCGTATCCACAACGATGTTCGACCCCGAGGTGGTCAGATAGTGCGAAACAGCCCAGCTGCTGATTACGCCATCGACAGCGAGGGTCACCCGGTTGGCGCTAGCGCTACCTACTTCAACATTGTCGAACCCAGGAGAATCAACACCCTTGCGGCTCCAGCGATACGAAATCTGATGCTCGGCCCGCGGCCCCTTGAGCAAACAAGTCTGCGAGGCCGACGGAAGATTTCGCCAGCCGCTTGGCAGGCCGCCGAGCACACGCGCTGCTTCGCGGCGCTTTGCCGCCGCCGCGAGTGAAGCAGCCAGGGCCGCTATGCGCTCGGTTTCGGCATCTAATAGCGGCGCTGAAAGCTCCGCTAAGCCAAAGCTGGTTAGGAACGCAGTGTCAGTGTGGCCCGCGATGAAGCTTGGGTGTTGCAAAATCCGCACCAGCAGGTCTCTGTTGGTGCGCACACCATGTAGCCGAGCGCTGCTGAGCGCGTTGGCCAATACTCGTGCGGCGTCCGCACGCTTCGGTGCCCAGGAAATCACCTTCGCCAACATCGGATCGTAGTTGACGCTCACCACCGAGCCGCTTTCAACCGCGGAATCGCATCGGACACCGCGATCCCGCGCAGGCACCGCAAAAGCCGGCTGCAAGCGGTCGAATTCAAAACTCTGCAGCGTGCCGGCTTGCGGCTGCCAATCCGCCGCCGGGTCCTCCGCATAGATGCGTACTTCAATCGAAGAACCATGAGCGGCAGGCAGTTCAGCTGGTAGCTCCCCACCCTCCGCCACGTGCAGTTGCATGGCGACCAAATCGAGTCCGGTCGTACACTCGGTGACCGGATGCTCTACTTGGAGCCGGGTGTTCATTTCCAGGAAAAAGAACCGTCCCTGTTCATCGGCGAGAAACTCAACGGTACCGACGCCCTCGTAATCCACGGCCTTTGCAGCCAAGATCGCCGCTTCGAACAGTCGCGCGCGCATCCCGGGGGTTCGTTCCACTAACGGCGACGGCGCTTCCTCCACGACCTTTTGGTGCCGGCGCTGAATTGAACACTCGCGTTCGCCGACCGCATGCACCGTGCCGTGCCGGTCTGCCATGATCTGGACTTCGACGTGGTGGCCGGTTTCCAAATAGGGCTCACAGAATACCGTGGAGTCACCAAAGGCACTCGCTGCTTCGGCCCGGGCCAATTCCAGTTCACCCGGAAGCACCTCGACGCTGCGTACGATGCGCATCCCGCGGCCGCCACCCCCAGCCGAGGCTTTGATCAACACCGGCAATTGAGCTTCAGTGACGGTACTCGGATCCATCTCGGCCAAAATCGGCACTCCGGCGGCAGCCACCAAGCGCTTGGATTCAATTTTGGATCCCATCGCGTAAATCGCCTCAGCAGAGGGACCAATCCAGGTCAGACCCGCGTCTTTGACCGCTTGCGCGAAATCGCCGTTCTCGGAGAGGAAGCCGTAGCCCGGATGAATCGCGTCGGCACCGGCTTTGAGCGCCGCTTCGATGACCAGGTCCGCGCGCAGATAGGTCTGTGCGGCGCTTGCGCCGGGCAAATGAACCGCGACCTCGGCTTCCCGGACAAACGGGGCATCCGCATCCGGCGTCGAATACACCGCAACCGTGCGAATCCCTTGTTCTTTGCAGGTGTGGAAAACCCGTCGGGCGATTTCGCCCCGATTCGCGACTAGCACTGAGGTGATGGGGTTCGTCGTCATCTGGCTCACATCCTGAAGGTGCCGAATGACTCAGCACCTTTGAAAGTCGAAGTAGCAATTGCAGACAGTGCCAGGCCAAGAACGGTCCGGGTATCGCGCGGATCAATGATGCCGTCGTCGTAAATTCGGCCGGAGAGGAACGCTGGCAACGCCTCGGCCTCGATCTGCGCTTCGACCGCGGCGCGCATCATCGCGTCCGCGTCTTCGTCGAACTCGCGTCCAGTGGCTTGGGCCGCGGCACGCGAGACAATCGACAAGACTCCGGCGAGCTGCTGTGCACCCATCACGGAAGATCTGGCCGATGGCCAGCTGAAGACAAACCGGGGATCGAAGGCTCGGCCGCACATGCCGTAGTGGCCTGCGCCGAATGAATTGCCCATCAGCACCGATAGATGCGGCACCGTCGAGTTCGCCACTGCGTTGATCATCATCGCGCCGTGCTTGATGATCCCTGCCTGCTCGTATTCTTTGCCCACCATGTAGCCGGTGGTGTTGTGCAGGAAAAGCAGTGGGGTATTTGACCGGTTCGCCAGTTGGATGAATTGCGTTGCTTTCTGGGCTTCCTGGGAGAACAGCACCCCTCTCGCATTGGCCAGAATGCCGATCGGATAGCCGTGCAGCTGCGCCCATCCGGTGACCAGGCTCGTGCCGTACAACGCCTTGAACTCATCGAAATCACTGTCGTCGACCAGACGGGCGATGATTTCTCGGGGGTCGAAGGGAACCTTCAAGTCCGAGGGAACAATTCCCAGCAGCTCATCTTCGGCGAATCTTGGTGGCAGTGGGTTCGGCGCCGGCTGCGGACCGGCCTTGTGCCAATTCAATCTGGCGACGATTCGACGGCCGATCCGAATCGCATCCTTCTCGTCAACCGCGTAGTAGTCGGCCAATCCCGACGTCCGGGCATGCAAATCAGCGCCACCCAGCGACTCGTCGTCGGCAACTTCGCCGGTCGCCATCTTGACCAGCGGAGGACCGGCCAGGAAAACCTTGGATTGCTCCTTGATCATCACCACGTGATCGCTCATGCCGGGGATATAGGCGCCGCCTGCGGTCGAATTGCCGAAGACCAAGGCGATGGTCGGGATTCCGGCTGCCGACAATCTGGTGAGGTCCCGGAACATCCTGCCACCCGGAATGAAAATATCGCTCTGCGTGGGCAAATCCGCGCCACCTGACTCAACCAGCGAAATCATCGGGAGTCGGTTCTCCCGGGCGATGTCGTTGGCCCGGAAGATCTTCCTCGACGTCCAGACATTACTGGTTCCACCTTTGACGGTGGGTTCGTTGGCCACAATCACGCACTCGACGCCGGCCACCACGCCGATCCCGGTCACCACGCTCGCACCCACATGAAATTTGCTCCCCCAGGCGGCCAGCGGTGAAAGCTCCAAAAAGGGCGAGTCCTGGTCCAGCAGCATCTCAATACGCTCGCGCGCAAGCAATTTGCCCCGTGAACGATGCCTAGCAACCGACTTCTCGCCACCGCTTTCCAGCACTTTGGCATGTTCGGCGTCCAGTTCAACGAGTTTGGCCACCATTGCCTCGCTATTGCGGGCAAAGTCCGTAGTGCTCGGATTGAGCGTGCTTCTCATGACGGTCACAGGTACTCCTCCGGAATTTTTACTGTGCGGGCACGCAGCCATTCCCCCAGTGCTTTGGCTTGCGGATCGAATCTCGAGTTGCTGGCAACGCCTTCGCCCAACAGGCCGCGGATAACAAAGTTCACGGCGAAAAGATTGGGCAGCACGTGGCGCTCAACCGTGAGCTCGGCGGTTTCCGGCAGCAACCGTTTCAGTGCGGCAACGGACAAGGTGTCGGCCAGCCAAGGCCAGGCTGCGGCGTCCTCGACCCAAACCCCGATATTGGCGTCGCCGCCTTTGTCGCCGCTGCGTGCCGCAGCGATCCTGCCCAGCGGCAGAAGCCTGGTTGGTTTTGGCTCGAAGCTCGCGGCTGGAGGCTCCGGCACCGCCGAAAGAGCGACGTCGGCTGGAATCCTGCCTGGTGCGGGTTCAATCGAAAGTTCGGTACCGTCCGGCAACCGGACCAGATGCGGGACCTGATCAGCGGGAACGTAGCCCGGTCGATAGATTCCGTACGGCGCAGCGTCGCCAGGCGGCGCGGTCAGGTGGAAGCCCGGATAACTCGCCAAGCCAATTTGCACCGCGAGATTCGAAAACGCCCGGCCGACCCGCTTCGGATCCGGTCCGCGCACGACACAATGCAGAATTGCACCGGCCGCCTCTTCGGTCTCCGCGTCCGGATGATCGGTCCGGGCCAGCGTCCAACTGGTCCCTCCAGGAACGACGTCGGCCAATTGGGATCGGACCAATTCGGCTTTCTTCTCGATGTCTAAACCGGTAAGCACAAAGCTGACTTCATTGCGGAAACCGCCCAGCCGGTTCAAGGAAACCTTGAGCGTGTCCGGCGGCGCCTCGCCGCGAACTCCGCTGAGCCGCACTCGGTCCGGGCCCAGCTCAGCAAGCTGAATCGAATCCATCCGGAGTATCGCGTCCGGCCCGGCATACCGGGCACCGGTGATCTCGTAGACCAATTGCGCGGTCACCGTCCCAACGGTCACTGCACCTCCAGTGCCGGGATGCTTGGTGATCACTGAGGATCCATCGGCTTCGATCTCGGCGATCGGGAAGCCGGCCCGGTGCAAATCAGGAATCCGGTCGAAGAACGCGTAGTTCCCCCCGGTCGCCTGGGTACCGCACTCGATCACGTGACCGGCCGCCATCGCGCCGGCGATTCGGTCGTAGTCCGTCCGCTCCCAGTTGAAGTGTGCCGCTGCTGCCCCGACCACCAAGGAAGCGTCGGTGACCCGGCCGGTCACCACGATGTCGGCACCGGCCGCCAGTGCTCGGGCGATGCCGAAGCCGCCCAAGTAGGCGTTCGCGGTCAGCGGGTTGCCGAAGCCCAGTTCCTCGGCTCGGGCCAACAGATCGTCGCCATGCACGTAGGCGATCTTGGCCGGAACCCCCAGCGACACCGAAAGTTCCCGGAGTTTTCCACTCAGCCCGGCCGGATTCAAGCCGCCGGCGTTGACCACCACCTTGATCTTGCGCTCGACCACCGAGGCCAGACAGCCTTGCATCTGCACCAGGAAGGTCTTCGCGTAACCGCCGTCTGGGTCTTTTGCTTTATCTCGACCAAGGATCAGCATGGTCAACTCGGCGAGGTAATCACCCGTGATGACGTCGACCGGACCCCCGTCCAGGATTTCCTGGAAGGCACTGAGCCGGTCGCCGTAGAACCCGGAGGCATTGGCAATTTTGAGAGCGCTCATGCGGCGCCGCCAGCGCCGAGGGAGCCGGGCCGCCGGCCCTTGCCGGGCGGGCCGGCGAAAGCCTGAATGATGCCGAGCCAGGATTCTGCCTGTTCACCGACAGCCTGCAGATCGGTATCCGACCGGTGCCGGCGTTGCGTGGCAAGCAGGCAGAAGTCCAACGCGGAACCGCGCACGGACTGTGCGGCGTCCTCCGGACCCCAGGTCCACAAGTCACCCCCCGGGCTGTCCAGGGAGATCCGGAATTCTTCCGTAGGCGGTTCCCGGCGATGAACCGAGTAGGCGAATCCCCTGGTCCGCACGGCTAGATGCGCAATGTGCCGCAACCGGTCAGTCGGGGTGCGCGTCACGCCCAGTGCATCTGCAACGTCCTGGCCGTGCGCCCAGGTTTCCATGATCCGGGCGGTCGCCATCGAGGTTGCGCTCATCGGCGGTCCGTACCAGGGCAATTTCGCGCCTTCCGGCACGGCGGCCAAGACCTCGGCAAGCCGGCCTCTGCCGTCGCGCCAGCGGGCCAACAATTGGGCCGGCGGTTGTCGTGCCCATTCATCGGCTGCACCGTCGATGGTGAATCCGCCCGTGAACGCCAATTCGGCCTGAGCTTTGAAGGCTTCGGCATCAGTCGCGGCCAGGATCGAGTTTTCATCGGTCCACGCCAGGTGGCCGATTTGATGGGCAATGGTCCAGCCTTCGGCCGGGGTCTGGAGCGCCCAACCGGACTGGTCGAGTCCCGCCACCAAATCGTCAAGCGACTGACTTTCATCGACCAGATCGGCCAGGACCAGCTCCGCGGAAACCATCTGCGTACTCCTCATCAGCCCTCGGTACAGGCCTCGATGCCTGTACCGCTCCACAAAGTATGTGACGTTGGCCACCATAAAGCAAGCACGCGCGCTTGTTTTATTCCGTGTTAGCCTACGGCAATGATCCGAAACCCTTCAGCACCGCAACAAGATCGCAGTCGGGCAACCCGCGAGCGGCTCTTGGAAAGTGCGTTGGCTTCACTGGCCGAAGTCGGCTGGACCCAGACCACGGTTGCCACCGTGGCCGAGCGGGCCGGGGTATCCCGCGGCGCGACGCAACACCACTTCCCCACCCGGGAAGACCTCTTCGGCGCGGCCATCGAACACATGGCCGAAGCCCGGCTCCGCGAGATTCGATTCGCGCTCGAGTCAATGCCCGAAGGCCCGGAACGGATCCGGCACACGCTCGATCTGCTCGTCGGCCTGTACACCGGACCGTTGTTCGCCGCGGCGCTTCAAGTGTGGACGGCCGCAGCCGTCGACGAGGGCGTCCGGGCGCACATCATTCCGCTGGAACAATCGGTTTCCCGGGAAGCATTCCGGGTAGCCGCAGAACTCCTGCGGATCGACCGGGACAGCGAAAGGCTGCGCGCGATTGTCGCCGCCACCCTGGACTTGGGCCGCGGCCTGGGTCTGGCCGGCATCCTCACGGATGACACCATTCGCCGGGCGTGGATTTTGGACGCCTGGGCCGAGGAGCTCAACCGGATCGTCGCCGAAGAACGGTCCCGCGTGCACTGACCGTGGCCGGAGCGCACGCAGCGATGTGCCGCAGCGTTCAGCGCGCAGCCGCCCTGCGTCGCGGCCGATGGCGCTGCACGCTCCGGATCAGACTTGGATCTCCCGTTTGAGGATCTTGCCAGTCGGCCCCTTCGGCAACGAGTCGACGATCAGCACGTGCCGGGGATACTTGTAGGCCGCCAAGCGTTCTTTCGCGAACTCCTTGATCTCCTCGGCCAGCGCCGCGTGGTCGCCTACCGCCTCGGCTTTGATTCCCACCACGGCATAGATTTCTTCGCCGTGCACCTCGTCCGGGCGGCCGACCACTGCCGCTTCGGCGACTGCCGGGTGCTCATACAGGACCTCCTCCACCTCGCGCGGATAGACGTTGTACCCGCCGCGCAGAATCATGTCCTTTTTCCGGTCGACGATGAAGTAGACGCCGTCTTCGTCTTTGCGCGCCATGTCCCCGGTGTGGAACCAGCCGTCGCGGATCGCCAAGGCGGTCGCCTCCGGATTGCGCCAATAGCCCTTCATGACATATTTGCCGCCGACCACCAGCTCGCCGACCTCGCCGAGCGGCACTTCGACGTCGTTCTCGTCGAACACCGCCAAATCCGCACCCGGGCAGGCCTGGCCCACCGAACCCGCCTTGCGCACGCCGTCGAGCTGATTGAAGGAGACCGCCGGCGAAGTCTCGGACAGGCCATAGCCTTCCAGCAGAGTCGCCTGGATCCGGGACTCGAATTCGCGCAGCACCTCCAACGGCAGAGCCGAGCCGCCGGATACTCCATGCCGGATCGTGGAGACATCCGTGCGGTCCAAGTCCGGGCAGCGCAAGATGCCGATGTGCATGGTCGGAACGCCCATGAAGATGGTCACCTGGTCCCGCTGGATGATCTCCAGGGCTTTTGCCGGATCGAACCTCGGCAACAAGGTCAGGCAGGCACCGGTGCGCACCGCGCTGTTGAGCCCGCAGGTCAGGCCGAAAATATGGAACAGCGGCAAGCCGCCGAAGATCACATCCTGTTCGGTGATCTTGAACATGTCCACGCTCAACTCGCAGTTGCTGAGCAAGTTGTAGTGGGTCAGTTCGGCGCCTTTGGGCTTCCCGGTGGTTCCCGAGGTGTAAAGCACGACGGCGGTGTCGCCGGCCAGCGTATCGGCCACTTCGGCGATTGCCTCCGAAGCGTCCAGCAAAGCCAGGAAACCGGCACCATCGATGGTCACCACGTCGATCGGATCGCGCCCCGAGTCCTCAGCAGCCCGGGCCGCCCCGGCAAGCACCTCGGCCGCGACGCCTTCCCAGGCGAACGCCAGGGACGCCTCGGAATTCGCCAAGTGGTAAGCGACTTCCCGGGATTTCAGCAAAGGATTCATCGGAACCACGATGCCCCCGGCCCGCAGCACCCCGTAAAAAATCGCCGGCATCTGCGGCAGGTTCGGGCAGATCAATGCCACCCGGTCGCCTCGCTTGACGCCCTTGGCGGCGAGCAGCCCGGCCACTTTTTGGCTGAGCCGGTCCAACGCCGCATAACTGAGCTCCGCCTCGTCCATTTTGATCGCGGTCCGATCCGGGAACGCCGCCGCCGAGGCGGTCAGCATCGAGGCAACATTCATCGGGTCGAGGGGGGATACTGCGACGTCGTTCACCAGCGGGGCTCCTTTGCAAACCAGCGGCATCTTTACTGATCAGTAGCTTAGCGTTCGCTGGACGCAATTGCGCCAGTCTTCCGGACGCATTTTCGGGCAGTCAATGACTCGCCTTGTGAAACAGATCGATGTAATCTGTCTCACAATCGGACATCCGGCACCGGGCGATTGAACCTCAGTCAGCAACTGCCGATCCACTCTGGGAGCAAAACGTGAACCCATCTGCCATCGGGACGGCTCCGGCCGATTCCGCGGAGAGCTTTGACTATGTCGTCGTCGGTGCCGGATCCGCAGGAGCCGCACTCGCCGCCAAACTGACCGAGGATCCGGCGGTTTCGGTACTGCTGCTCGAGGCGGGCCGACCGGACAAAAAGCTCGAAATCCATACTCCGGCTGCATTCTCCGCGCTTTTCCGTTCGGCGGCCGACTGGAACTACGACACCGTGCCCCAGGCCGAGTTGAACCACCGCCAGGTCTATTGGCCCCGGGGCAAGACGCTGGGCGGGTCGTCGTCGATCAATGCGATGATGTGGATCCGCGGGTTCGCGGCCGATTACCGCGCTTGGGGGCAGGCCGCCGGCGCCGATTGGTCCTGGGAAGCCCTGCTGCCGTATTTCCGCCGGATCGAGAACATCGCAGGGAGTTCCGACCCGGACCACGGACATGCCGGCCCGATGATCGTGGAGCCACAGCGCAGCCCCCGCGCGCACACCGCGGCCTTTTTGAACGCCGCTGCCGAGCTGGGCTACCCGATGGCGCCGCAGAACACCGAGGCCCCGCTCGGCTTCAGCGAGACCTTGGTGAATCAGCACCGGGGTTCGCGGTTCAGCGTTGCGGACGCCTACTTGAAACCGGCGAAACGCCGCGGCAATCTCACCATCCGGACCGACGCCCAGGTCAGCACGGTGCTGTGCGACGGCCGCCGCGCCGGCGGCGTCGCGTATCGGCCGCACGGACCGCGCACCGCACGGGCGCGGCGGGAGGTGATCCTCAGCGGCGGATCGGTCAACACCCCGCAGCTGCTGATGCTCTCCGGCATCGGGGCGCCGGAGCAACTGCGCCGCCACGGCATCGACGTTGTGGCCGACTCCCCCGAGGTCGGCAAGAACCTCTACGACCACCTGCTCTCCGGACTGATCAAAAATGCGGTCGGAGACACTTTGTTCACCGCCAAAAAACCCCGCCAACTGGCCGACTACCTGCTGCGCAAGCAGGGCATGCTCACCTCGAACGTGGCCGAAGCCTACGGATTCGTCAAGACCGATCCGGGGCTGGCTTTCCCGGACATCGAAATCATCTTCGCTCCGGTGGCCTTCGTCGGCGAAGGGCTGGTTCCTCCGCCGGCGCACGGGCTCACCATCGGCGCGATCCTGCTGCAGCCGGAAAGCTCCGGAAGCGTCGAGCTGGCCTCTGCCGATCCCTTTACCAAGCCGAACATCGATCCGCGGTACCTCAGCGACCCGGCGGGAAAAGACCGGGCCACGCTGACCGCCGGAATCCGGATCTGTCATGCTTTGCTGCACGCCAAGGCCTTCGACGGCAGCCTCTCCGAGGGCTACCTGATGCCCGAGAACGCAGACCGGTTGCCGGTTCCGGAACTGATCCAACTCGCCATCGACCAGCACGCGCAGACGCTTTACCACCCGATCGGAACCGCACGGATGGGCACCGATCCGGGATCTGTCGTGGACCCGCAACTTCGGGTACGCGGCGTTGCGGGCCTGCGCGTGGCCGACGCGTCCGTGATGCCGAACATCATTCGCGGGCACACCAATGCGCCGAGCGTCGTGATCGGCGAAAAAGCCGCGGAACTGTTGATTGCCGCCGGATGACGGCGTTCTGAGCAGCGCTTCCACCGAGTTGTCCACATTCCCCGACCTGCCTGGCACAATCCGTCGGCCAGCCTGGTCTATCAGCTAGGCTGGCCAGACAGATTGGCCGGGGGGGACAATTTGCCAGTCGACCCTCCGCTGATTCCATTCGATACAGCAGGGGGCTGTTTCCCGATGCAGACAATGACGTCGCAGCTAGACCGCAATAACTCGACCAAGAAAACTCCGCGTGGCCTTCCCGGCGCTTTTCGCAGTGCACCGGTAGTCGGCAGGATCCTGGGGCCACTGTTGGCGCTGGCAGTGTACTTCCTCTTGCCCGAAGACCCGGCGCTGACCGCAGACGCCCGCAGCGTAGCCGCAGTGGCGACCCTGATTGCCATCTGGTGGATGACCGAGGCGCTGCCACTCGCGGTGACTTCGTTGTTGCCGCTGGTACTGCTGCCCTTGACCGGCGCGGTCCAGGTTTCCGCAGCGGCGGCACCATACGCCTCGCCCATCGTGTTCCTCTTCATGGGCGGCTTCGTGATCGCCTTGTCCTTGCAACGTTGGAACCTGCACCGCAGGATCGCTTTGCTGGTGCTCCGGGCGGTCGGAACCAGGCCGCGGACCATCGTGCTGGGCATCATGGTGGCCACCGGATTCCTGAGCATGTGGGTGAACAACACCGCGACCACCGTGATGATGATCCCGATCGCCTTGAGCTTGACCGTGCTCGCGGTCCCCGGCCTCGGCGACGGCTCTCCGGGGGAAGGCCTCAAGGCCTTGGCGAAAGACAAGGATTCCCGGAACTTCACGCTTTCGATGCTGCTCGGCGTGGCCTACTCGGCCTCCATCGGTGGCTTGGGCACCCCGGTCGGCAGCACGCCGAACCTGATCCTGATGGGCTATTTGAACGAGTCCATGCCGGAACGCAGCATCAGCTTCGCGCAATGGATGCTGATCGGCATCCCCACCTCGTGGAGCTTCCTGCTGATCGGTTGGCTCGTGCTCACCCGGCTGATCTTCCCCACCAAGCTCAAGGAAGTGGCCGGCGGCCGGGAACAGGTTCGCGGACAGCTGCGTGAACTGGGCCCGATGAGCCGGCAGGAGTGGTCGGTCACTGCGGTCTTCGTCAGCGCCGCATTGCTCTGGGTTTTCCGTGGTGCACTCAAGGACATCGGTTGGTTGACTGAGCTGCTGCCTTTCCTCCCCCGGCTCACCGACGAGATGATCGCGATCGCGGCAGCAGTGGTGCTCTTCCTCTTGCCCGGCAAAGGGCGCAAAGCGCTGCTCGATTGGGACACCGTGCAGAGCGGGATCCCTTGGGGCGCGCTCCTGCTCTTCGGTGGCGGCTTGTCCTTGGCGGCAGCAGTGCAGTCCTCGAAGCTCAATACCTATATCGGCAACAATGTCACCGGCTTGGGCGCCCTGCCGGTCCTGCTGCTGATCGCCAGCGTTTGCATTCTGATCCTGCTGCTGACCGAACTGACCAGCAATACCGCGACGGCTGCGACCTTCATCCCGGTGCTGGCCGCGGTGGCGCTCAGCGTCGGCATCGATCCATTGCTGATGTTGATTCCGGCCGCGATGGCGGCGAGCTGCGCGTTCATCCTCCCGGTCGGCACGCCACCGAACGCCATCGTCTATGGAACCGGATACGTGCCGATCAGTCAGATGATCCGGGCCGGTGTGGTGATGAACGTGGTCGGCGTGGTGCTGATCACCGGAGCCGTGATGCTGCTCGGCCGGCCGCTACTGGGCATCGGCGGCTGAGCCGGCAAGGGCGGGTTCGGGCATTCAGCAGAGCGCCCGATTCATTTACCGGGGCTACGTCGTTGCCTGGATTCCAAGATTCCAGGATTTGCAGGGAAGCGCTGAGCCAGGTTGTATAAACAACTCTTGACATGTGAGCTGGCTCACTTTACGGTTTGTTACTGAACGGTAACTTGCTCGTTCTTCCCGCTGCATCTCGCCACGACGAAAGATCCTCAACCATGCGGAAAAATGCCCGAGCCCGCCTGCTCGCCGCCCTTGCCCTCGCCACATTGGCCGGTTCGCAACTTCTCGGCTCGGTGCCCGCACAAGCGGCGCCAGCCACGCTGAGCGCCCCAGCCTCCTTCCTCGGCGACCAGAGGCCGCTGACCGGGCCGATCACCCGCTATGTCGCCCTGGGCGACTCATATGCAGCCGGCCCATTGATCCCCAACACCCGGCTTTCCAATTGCATTCGCTCGACGAACAATTACGCGACCTGGCTGGCCTACAACCGGGGCCTGGTCGGCTGGTCCGGCTGGATGAACGATCAGTTCCAAGACGTTTCCTGCAGCGGTGCGACCACGGACGCGATAGCCCACCGCGCGCAGTACACCCAGATCGGAATCCTGCCCGTGGACGAAGCCCCGGAATTGGACGCGGTCACCCCGTCGACGGATTTGGTGACGATCTCCATGGGTGGAAATGACGAAGGCTTCTTCGGCTCCCTGGTCGCACAATGCCCCGCAGTCAAGGACCGCGCGCCGGAGGGCTCGCCGTGCCGCGATTTCTTCCGGACCAAGAACGGCCACGACCAGTGGGAAGCCACGATTGCCCGAACTCAGGACCGGCTCACTGATGCCCTGGCCGCGATCCGGGCCAAAGCCGCGCCCGGCGCCCGGATCCTGGTCGTCGGCTACGGTCTGCGACTGCCCGAAGACGGCAGCACCTGCAGTGCGCTGGACATCGCCAAAGGCGACTACAGCTATCTCAATGAGCAGTCGATCAAGCTCAACTTGGCAGTCGCCGCGGCTGCCCGGTCACAACACGTCGGCTATGTCGACAGCTACTCGGCAACCGCCGGCCATACCCCTTGCGATCCGAATCCGTTCATCCAGGGGTCGAGCACCAATGTTTTCAGCGCCGTGGCCAACCATCCGACCAAGGCCGGCATGATCTCGACCGCCGACCGGATCGACCAGGTGCTCCGGGGCAACGCCACTACCGCTTCACCGGCCCGGCAGACCGACCCCTCGGCGACCCTCGGCGCCCCGGCCACTGATTCGCAGGCCCAGGTCAACCAGCAGATCGCCGACCAGCTGAACGCCGGAGACGACAGTTCCCTGCTGCCGAAATAGCTTCCGCACCCGGCCCCGCAAGACGGAACGAAGTCACGAAGTTGATCGAGTGATCATGTTCGCTTACGGTTCCGGTATGGGACATTCCAGGCGCTTGGGCAGCATCATCTCCGTGTTGTCTGGCGGCCTGCTGCTCAGCGGCTGCGTGGCGGTCTTCCCGCCGGACGATGCAGCCGCGGGCAGCGCAGCGGCCGGCAGCCAACCAGCGCAGCAGAGTTGCCAACAGCTCGAAGCCGCGATGAACCGGATGGTCGACGGCCGGACGAATGGGCCAGGGACCCAGGATGCGATCCTGGCAAATCTCCGGAGGTTCCAACAGGACCTCGCGGCGGCCAGCCAACAAGCCGCCGACCCCGCGCTGAAGGCCGGCCTGGCGGACTACAGCGAGAGTCTCAGCAGATATCTCCAGGTGCTGGAGGACGGCAAGGCCACGCAGCAGCCGGACCAGCAGAGGTTCGAAGCGACGTCGGCGGAAACCAAGACCAAGGCGAAGCAGGTCGATGCGCTTTGCCAGCCCTATCTGGAGCCCAAGTAGCCATGGCAGCATCCGCCCGGGCCACGCAAAGCAGCGAGCCGCCAAGGACCGGTTCGTGGCAGCAGGACGGCGACTCCAACGTGCTGCGATTCACCGCGTGCCCCATGCGCATGCATACTCTGGCACTCGTGATCACGCTCATGGTGTTGCCGATCGGCGCGGCCACCGCAGCGATGCTGATCAGCTTGGACATGATGAATTTCCGCTTTCCGGTCCGCGTGACGATAGTCGTCGTCGGCCTCGGACTCGCCGTCCCGGTCTGCCTCATATTCTTCCGGACTATCCGTGCCCTGGCCACGGAATACACGGTGCGACTCACACCGTCCCGGATCGATATCAGTTCTGCCCGCGAGCACCAGAGCTTCCCGCTGCAGGACATCCGGCTGCTGCGCTGGCGGTCCCAAACCGACTATGCGCGATTGGTCCTGGTGACTGGAACCCGGAAAATTTCCCTGCTGGCCGGATTGCGGCGAGCACGGCTCCGAAGCGACCGAAGCATCGTCTTGCCGCCGATCCCGGAGGGATATCAGCAGCATCTGGCTGGTCTGGGCTTTTCCGCGCACCGGACCCGGCGCGCGCCGGACCTGGTCAGCTTCCGGCGCGCGGACGGGGCCCGGCCATGAGCACCGGACCAGGCAGCCGAGCAGCCCCGCAGCGGCGCGGGCAGTCGATGCGAACGTTTTTGCGAAGCCATGCAGCCGGCTGAGTCCAGCGAGGCCGGTCCGTGGCAGCAGGAGGGGAAATCCCAGGTCCTCCGGTTCCGGGCGATCGCCTTGCCGATGCCGGCCTTCGCGCTCTTGCTCGGGTGCCTACTGCTCTTGCCGGTCGGCAGCGCGACCGTACTGATCGGGATGGGCCTCGGCCCCTTCGACGGCATGCTGCCGGTGCGCGGCCTGACACTGCTCTTCGGAGCCGCCCTCGGCCTGGCCCTGTGCTACGCGCTGTCCGCGGCGCTCCGCTCGGTGGTATCGGAGTACACGGTCCGGCTCTCCCCGAGCGGGATCGCGATCAGCGCTCCGCGCCGCGAACGGTTCATCGAACTGCAGGACATCCGGATTCTGCGCTGGCGGTACTCCTCGGATTTCGCCCGACTGGTCGTAGTGACCGGCAGTGGCACGACGTCGCTGCTGCTCGGATTGCGCAAGTCGCAGCTCCGGAACGGGCAACAGACGGTTTTGCCGCCGATCCCGGAAGAATACCAGCAACTTCTGATCCGCAACGGCTTGTCCGCGCACAGATCCCGGCGTGCTCAGGACCTGCTCGTCTTCCATCGCGGGGACTAGTCCGAATCCGCACCGGAACACGAAAAGGCCCGCTCCGAAGAGCGGGCCTTTTACCGTGAATCCCGAACATTCCAGGACCCTGTCGGTGGAGGTAAGGGGATTCGAACCCCTGACCCCTTGCATGCCATGCAAGTGCGCTACCAGCTGCGCCATACCCCCGTATTCAGTTCTTCCGCTGCCGAAGCAACTTGTCTATCTTAGAACAGTTTCCGGACCCTTGCCAAATCCACGGCCGGCGTTTCGGAAACCGGACTTTCAACCTTCTTGGCCGACCACGGGCTCCGGCAAGGAACCCGCGTTGTGCTCGGTCAGCCGCCAGCCACCGGGTGCGTCATGTTCTTCCAGGACCGACCAATGGCAATTCGCCAAACCGGAGATCGCGCCCCAGTATTCGCTTGGCAAACCGAGCAAACTGGCCAGCCCGGACCGGGCGGCTCCGCCGTGCGTCACGACCACCAGAAGGCCATCCGGACGAACGCCGGCCGTAGCCGCCAGGGTTCCCGCAGCCACTCGTTCGCCGACTTCGAAACGGCTTTCTCCGCCGCCGGGCCGTACATGCACCGTGCCGGATTTCCAGGCCGCGGATTCATCCGGGAACGCCTGATCGATCTCGGTGAAGGTCAAACCCTCCCAGCGCCCGGCAAAGGTCTCGCGCAACCGCGGGTCCAGAGTCGGCACCAACCCGGTCTGTTCGGCCAAGTATCCCGCAGTCTCCCGGGTACGTGAAAGATCCGAGCTGACGATCGCCGACGGGCGCAGCCCGGCCAACAATGCGGCCGACCTGCGAGCCTGCTCCCGTCCGACGTCGTCCAGCCCGATGTCGGTTTGGCCTTGGAACCGGCCGGCCAGATTCCACTCCGTCCGGCCGTGCCGCCAGAAAAGCAGCCGCCTCATGAACCGAGTTGCAAGTCCACTACCGGGCAGTCTTTCCACAACCGGTCCAGGGCGTAGAACACCCGGTCCTCTTCATGCTGCACGTGGACCACGACTTCGACGTAATCCAGCAAAACCCAGCGCCCCTCGGAACGCCCTTCCCGCCGCACCGGCCGGAGATTCTGCTTCAACAGCTCTTCTTCAATGCCGTCGACGATCGCATTCACCTGGCGTTCGCTCGGTGCCGAGGCGATCAGGAAGATGTCGGTGATCGCGAGTTGGTCGCTGACGTCCAATGCGGTGATGTCTTGGGCCAGTTTCTCCGAAGCGGCGTGCGCGGCCGCGCGCGCCAGGGCGAGAGAACTCTCAGTAGCAGTCAATGTGCTCCTCAAATGGGCGGCTCAACGAGCCATCGTGGTGATGATCATGGTTATTCCTGCAATCAGCGCGGCAAGGCCGACGACGGCCACGCCCCACTGCAAAATACGATTCCGCTGAACCCGCCCCAGCCCGGCAGTCATGGCGTCCAACGGCTCCAGACCGTGCGCGGATTGCGCGGGCAAGGGTTCGACCTCTGCCTCGTCTGCACTTCCGGGGCCGGCGGTCCGCAGCAATTTGGCAGACCGCGGCCGGAGCGCAGCGGCTTCTTCGGCCCGACGCAAAACCTGGGCCCGGCCATGCCGGGCAGCAGCTACCGGGCGGCCCGTTGCAGCGACCGGCGTCGCTCCCCCGGTCTCGGCGGCCGATTCCTGGACTGCGGATTCCGGCACTGCCGGCATCGAACGCGGCGGTGTGGCCGGTGGCCGCAGTGGCGCCGGAGTGATCGGGCTGGAACGGGTCACCACGGGAACGTGCGAGGTCGCCGGCGGCTTGAGTACCGGGCCGTCGACGCCGGGGACCTTGACGAACTGCAAAGGGGTCACCATCGCGAGGTTGTGCGCCGCCGTCGGATCATTGAGCCGCTGCCGCGCCTCCGCACTCTCCTCGGCCAGCCTGGCCCGGGCCAGGGCCCGTTCATTGAGAATCGCGGCCCGTTCGGCCAAAGCCTTCTGTTCCGCCAACACATCGAGGTCCACAGCAAGTGGATCCGCATTCTGCGGCAAAGACGCGGTGAACGCTCGCACGTCTTCGAGCAAGGCATCGCGTTCCGCCAACGCTTCCGGAATGCTCAATCCGGAGGATCCCGCCGGCACGGCGGCTCCGGCTGAGTCGGCTGCGGCCACGGCCGGCCCGTCCGGAACCCCGGCTTCCGGACTCAGGGAACGGCGAGTTGGACTCGGGAGCTCCGTGCTGCCGGCCACCACCGCGGGAGCCACCGGGACCGCAGTCAATCCCTGCGGATTCGTCGCCGGCGCCCGTTCGGCTTCCACCTGCTGCTGGCGGAGCAACCGCCGGGAAGGCAATGGTTCCTCGGCGCGTGCCGGCTCGGCGACTTCGCGATACGCCCGGAGCGCAGCGCGGTTACGTGCCCGGACCTGGGAATTCCGTTCCGCTTTGGGTTCCGCGGTGCCGGAACCGCCGGCACCGGAACCTGCCACGCTGTCCAGCGGAGTATCCAAGGCCCGACGCGGGCGGGCAGCATTCGCCGCCGCTGCGGGCGGCACCACCGGGAGCTCGGGCACAGCTGATTCCGAGACCTGGAAGCCAGCTGCTTCAGCGGCCAATCGGGCCCGCTCTTCGGCACGACGCGCTTGTCTGGTCCGGGCGGCCTCGGCCGCATGCGCACCGCGGTCGCGGTGACCGGCAGCGGGCGGCAAGGGGTCGGCGTCGGCGGGCAGGCCGCTTGGCGGCAACAACGGCACAGAAGGATACTCCCGTTCCAGCGCCGCATCCGGCGTCGACGAAACAGGCATTTGCGCACGCCGCAAGTCTCTGCGGCTCTTCGGCTGCTCGGCGTCCTGACTCATTCTCGCGTCTTCCACTGTTCGTTCGTGCTGATTGTCGATCGTTTCGGTTACTGGTGCTTTTGGTAAAGGCCGTGTTTTCCGATGTACTGCACGACGCCGTCCGGCACCAGGTACCACACCGGCCTGGACGCGGCCACCCGGTCCCGGCAGTCCGTCGATGAAATCGCCATCGCTGGCACCTCCAAAAGACTCACGTCCTTGCGTCCGGCATCGTCCAATACGTGCCCCGGCCGGGTGACCCCGACGAAGTGGGCCAATGACCAAAGCTCATCACTATCTTTCCATGACATGATCTGAGCCATAGCGTCCGCGCCGGTGATGAAGAACAAATCCGCTTCCGGGCGCATCCGTTTCAGATCACGCAAGGTGTCGATCGTGTACGTCAGTCCCGGACGCTCGATGTCCACTCGGCTCACGGTGAACCGTGGATTCGCCGCAGTCGCGATCACGGTCATCAAGTACCGGTGCTCGGCTTCGCTGACTGACCGGTTTGCTTTTTGCCAGGGCTCCCCGGTCGGCACGAAGACCACCTCGTCGAGTTCGAACCGGGCCGCGACTTCGCTCGCCGCCACCAAGTGGCCGTGGTGGATCGGGTCGAAGGTTCCGCCCATCACGCCCAGGCGCAGCCGGCGCTTTCCTGCGTCGGGACCTGCAGCCAGGCGCACCTGCTCAGTGATTGGACGACGCCTTGAGCTCGCCGTGGTCGTGTTTGTTCGTGTGCTGGCGGTGCGGGTCCGGCTCTTCCTCGTGCGCTTCGTGGCGATTGCCGAGGTTCGTGAAGGACACCGTGATGAGCATCAGCAGCAACATGATCAGGAAAATGGACAGCCCGAACATCCAGTCCGGCATCCACAATGGCGCCCGTTCCTCAGTTTCACTGGCGGTGATCGCGGCGGCTCCGACGAGCTGGGTCAGCATTTCTCTCCCTGAGTGTTCAATCCTGGATCTTCTTCGGTATCGACTCCATGTTACGCGGCTCAGCCGCGAACTTGGCCCTCGCCATGCACGATCCACTTGGTCGTGGTCAATTCAGCCAATCCCATCGGGCCCCTCGCGTGCAGTTTCTGGGTCGAAATGCCGACTTCGGCACCCAGTCCGAACTCGCCGCCGTCGGTGAACCGGGTTGAGGCATTCACGATCACCGCGGCCGAATCGACTTCGGCGACGAACCGCTCGGTGTGCCCGAGGTCGTTGGACAGGATCGCCTCGGTGTGCCCAGTCGTCCAACGGCGGATGTGCCGGATCGCTTCGTCGAGCGAATCCACCATGCCGACCGCCAAATCCAAGTCCATGTATTCGGTGGCCCAGTCGGTGTCATCGGCAAGGCTGGCCTCGATGCCGGCCGGCAAGGCGGACATCACCCGCGCATCGACATGCAACCGCACCCCGGCTTCGGCCAAGGCGGTCAGCACCGGACCCAACGCCGGCGACGCCGAATGCACCAGCAGAGTCTCCACGGTGTTGCATACGCTCGGGCGTTGGGTTTTCGAATTCAGCAGGATCTCCACCGCCGAGCCGACCGGGGCCGATTCGTCGATGAAGATGTGCACATTGCCCTCCCCGGTTTCGATCACCGGAACGGAGGAGTTGTTCACCACCGTCTGGATCAGTTCCCGGCCGCCCCGGGGAATCAAGACGTCGACTCGGCCGCGGGCGCGCATCAAGACGGCACCGCCTTCCCGGCCGTAGGCATCTACGCTCTGCACGGCGTCGGCCGGCAAGCCGACCTGCTCGAGCGCATCCCGGATCACATTCAGCAAAGCCAGGTTGGTCTGCGCCACCGCACTGCCGCCGCGCAGGATCACGGCGTTGCCGCTTTTGAGCGCCAAACCGGCGATGTCGATGGTCACGTTGGGGCGCGCCTCGTAGATCGCAGCAACCACGCCCATCGGCACGCTGACCTGGCGCAACCGCAACCCATTGGGCAGGGTCTGGCCGCGGACCACGGTACCGACCGGGTCCGGAAGCGCGGCGAGGCCCGCCAACGCGGCCGCCAATTTGGCAATCCGTTCGGTGTTGAGCGACATCCGGTCCAATAAGGCCGCCGAGGTGCCGGATTCCCGGGCCGCGGCGATGTCGACCGCATTGGCGGCGAGCACCCGATCCTGCTGGGCCAGCAACTCCGCGCCGATCGCCAGCAACGCCCGGTCTTTCCAAGCCCGGGTGGCTCGGGCCAGCTTCCGCGACGCCGCGCGGGCCCGGTCCGCGATCGCGAATACCGCGTCCTCCACCGGCTGCGGCTCCCGGCTGCCGGCGTCGGCCTCGTAGGCGGCTGCTGAGTCGATCAAATCCGTCATCCCCCAAGTCTAGCCCGGCGTCATCGGCAACCGTCGAGGCTGCCGATCGTTTCCCGGATGGCGTCCGACATGAACCACTTGGGCGCAGTTGGGCAGGGTCTTGGGCTCAGGCACCCGGCTCAACTGCTGCCAAGTCGATGCATCGTCGGGTCTTTCGACGAAGACCGCCTGCGGCGGGCGTCCTAGAGCAGCACCAGATCATCCACATGCACTACCGCGCGCACGTATTCCCGGCCCAACTCGTCAGCCAGATCTTTGGTTTTCCGGCCCAACATGACCGGCAGCTCCGCGGCATCGTAGTTGACCAGGCCGTGCGCGAACGGCCGACCGCCGAGGTCCGCCAGCTCGACCGCGTCACCGGCCTCGAAATTTCCGGAGACCGCTTTGATTCCGGCCGGCAGCAACGACTTGTGCCGTTCCCGGATCGCCCGGACCGCACCGTCGTCGAGCGTCAGCCGGCCGTGCGTGCTCGCCAGGTGCGCCAGCCACAAAAGCCGAATCGGCCGCCGCTCGCCATGCAGGCTGAACCAGGTTCCGACGTCGTGCCCGGCCAACGCGGCAGCCGCGTTGGCTGCCGAAGTCACCAGAGCAGGCGTGCCGAATCCAGCCGCAATGGATGCCGCCTGAATCTTGGTCGCCATGCCTCCGGTGCCAACCCCGGCAGCTCCGGTCGAACCGATTCTGATGCCGCTCAGATCTTGCGGTCCGCCAATGTGTTCGATCCGCTGGGCGCCTTGGGCCGGCGGCCCGTCATACACCGCATCCACGTCCGAGAGCAGGATCATCGCATCGGCTTTGACCAGATGCGCCACCAATGCGGCCAACCGGTCATTGTCGCCGAACCGGATCTCGTGCGTTGCCACCGTGTCGTTTTCATTGACGATCGGCAGCACTCCGAGATGCAACAGCCGTTCCAAAGCCCGGTAGGCATTGGCATACTGGGTTCGCCTGGTGAGGTCTTCCGCAGTGAGCAGCACCTGGCTGACCGTGATGCCGTGCGCGCCGAAAGCCGCACCGTACCTGGCCATCAAGAGGCTCTGCCCGACACTGGCTGCCGATTGTTGCGTCGCCAGGTCTTTGGGCCGCCGGCCCAGCCCCAGCGGGGCCAGCCCTGCCGCGATCGCGCCCGAGGAGACCAGGATGATCTCAGTGCCCTGGTTCCGCCGGGCTGCCAGCACGTCGACCAGATTCGTCAGTGCCTGCTCGGAAATCCCGCCGCTCACCGACGTCAACGAGGACGAGCCGACCTTGACCACGATCCGCGAAGCGGCGGCGAGCAGACCGCGCCCTAACGGCGCGCCGGAATCCAACTGCGGATCGACCCGGTCAGAGCGCATCGCCGTGGTCCGTGCTGCGTTCGGGCTCGGTTTCGGCTTCGCGGGCCGCCCGAGCTTCGGCAGCGCGCCGGGCCGCAACCGATTCGGTCCAGATCCCGGCTTTCCGCTCCGCTTCCAACTCCGCCCGGGCAGCCGACTTCGCGTCCCGGCGTTCCTGGTATTCCTCGCGTTTCTGCGAGCGGGTGGGCCGGTCGCCCAAGTCCGCGAAACGCGGGTCGGTGCCACGCGGTCCGCTGAGCAGCTCGGCTCCGGCCATCATCGTAGGTTCCCAATCGAAGACCACGGCATTCTCGCCGTCCTCGCCGATCACCACCGTGTCCCCGGGTTTGGCGCCCTGTTTGAACAGGCCGTCCTCGACACCGAGCTTGTTCAACCGCTCGGCCAAATAGCCGATCGCTTCTTCGTTCGTGAAGTCGGTCTGCTTCACCCAGCGCTCCGGCTTGGCCCCGAGCACCCGGAACAACGGCTCCAAGTTGCGTTCTTCGGAGCGGATGGTGAATTCCTTGCGGTTGACCGCCCGCGGTTTGAGCACCACCGGCGTGACCTTGGCGCTGACCACGGCCGCGCGCTTGCGCGCTTCCAGCACGAGTTCCGCCATCGCGAAGGAAAGCTGGCGCAGGCCTTCATGCGAAGCCGCGGAAACGTCGAAGACCCGGTATCCGCGTTCTTCCAGCTCGGTGCGGACGAATTCCGCCATGTCCTTGCCGTCTGAGGTGTCCACCTTGTTCAAGGCCACCAATTTGGGCCGCTCGTTGAGCGGCACGACCTCGCCGTCCACCCCGGCGTAGCTCATGTCGACCGCGTACTTCTCCAGTTCCGCCTCGATGATCGCCAGGTCGCTGAGCGGATCCCGGTCGGATTCCAGCGTGGCGGTATCGAGCACGTGCACCAGCGCAGCGCAGCGCTCGACATGGCGCAAAAAGTCGTGGCCCAAGCCTTTGCCTTCGCTGGCGCCTTCGATCAGACCGGGCACGTCCGCGATCGTGAAGCGCACTTCTCCGGCCTCCACCACGCCGAGGTTGGGGATCAAGGTGGTGAACGGATAGTCCGCGATCTTGGGCCGGGCGGCGCTCATCGCCGCGATCAGGCTCGATTTGCCGGCGGAGGGGAACCCCACCAAGGCGATATCGGCGATCGACTTCAGCTCCAGGACGATGTCCGATGCATCACCGGGCACGCCGAGCAGCGCGAAACCGGGCGCCCGGCGTTTCTGCGAAGAGAGCGAGGCGTTGCCCAAGCCGCCCTGGCCGCCGGACGCGGCGACGAATTCGGTGCCCTCGCCGACCAGATCGGCCAGCACCTCACCGCTTTTGGTCTTCACTACGGTGCCGTCCGGGACCGGCAGGATCAGGGTCTCCCCTTGTTTGCCGCCCCGCCAATCGCCCATTCCGGGGCCGCCGTTTCCAGCATGCCGGTGCGGTGCATGGTGGTAATCGAGCAGCGTGGTCGTCTGATGCGAAACCCGCAGGATGACGTTTCCGCCGTCTCCGCCATTGCCGCCGTCGGGCCCGCCCAAAGGCTTGAACTTCTCCCGTTTGACCGAGACGCAACCGTGCCCGCCGGAACCGCCTGAGACGTGGAGCACCACTCGGTCAACAAAGCTTGCCATGGTGATCTCCTTGGTTCCGGGACTGAAACTATTCTAAATGCCTGTTAAAACAACGGTGGAGCGAGCCGTTCGGCTCGCTCCACCGCGAAGAACTCTTCGGTACTACTCGGCTGCAGCAGCAACCACGATGTTCACCACGCGGCGTCCACCGCGTGCGCCGAACTCGACTGCACCGGCTTCCAGGGCGAACAGGGTGTCGTCCTTGCCGCGGCCAACGCCTGCGCCGGGGTGGAAGTGGGTGCCGCGC
>SXGS01432461.1_pt1 | contig 33035 bp, 29 predicted proteins | sample 3174681 | NCBI WGS metagenome assembly SXGS01 (sample SAMN11356861, study PRJNA531348) | freshwater metagenome | isolation source: freshwater sample F1-80 | place: China: Fuxian Lake, Yuxi | collected 2017-12-25
ACGGCTCCGGCAGGTTGTACGTCTCCTGGCCGACGAGATCAACCGCACGCCGCCGAAGTCGCAGGCCGCCCTCTTGCAAGCGATGCAGGAACGCCAGGTGACGGTCGGCCAGGAGACGTACAACCTGCCGGAGCCGTTCTTCGTCATCGCGACGCAAAACCCGATCGAGCAGGAAGGGACGTACCCGTTGCCGGAGGCCCAGCTCGACCGCTTCATGTTCAACATCAAGGTCGATTATCCCAGCTTCGACGAGGAACGCAAAATCATCAGCCTGGCGACCAAGGAGGAAGCCGCGGAGATCACGAAGGTCCTGAGCGGCCGGGCGATTCTCAACATGCAGAAGCTGGTGCGATCGGTGCCGGTGGGCGATTTCGTGACCGAATACGTGGCGAAGCTAGTGCGCGCGACGCGGCCGAAGGACCCGTCAGCCCCGGAGTTCGTCAAGCGCATGGTCGATTGGGGCGCCGGCCCGCGCGCCGGCATCTTCTTGGTCCACGGCGCCCGCGCCATGGCCGCGATGGATGGCCGTTTCAGTGCCGCCATCGACGACGTCAAGAAGGTCGCGATCCCGGTATTGCGGCATCGCGTCAGCACCAACTTTCAAGCGCAGGCCGAGGGCAAGACGAGCGAGGACGTGATTCAGAAGCTGTTGGATACAGTGCAGCCGCCGGAGATTGGGAAGTATGACAAGAAGCGGAAGTAAGACATGAAACCAACGGTCTATGTTGAGACATCGGTCATCGGCTACCTGACGTCGTGGCCCAGCGGCGATCTGATCGTCGCGGCCCGGCAGAAGATCACGCGCGATTGGTGGCGAGATGCGCCAGCCAGGTTTGATTTGATTGTCTCCGATGTCGTGTTGCGCGAAGCGAGCAGCGGAGACGCGCAAGCCGTGCAGGACCGCCTGGCCGCGATGGCGAGCTTGTCCAAACTCGAAGTCAGTGAATCGGCCGATGATCTTGCGAAGGCCCTGCTGTCGCGAGGCGCGGTGCCGCCGAATTATCCTGAAGACGCCCTCCATATTGCGTTGGCCTCAGTGAATGCCATAGAATATCTCGTGACGTGGAATTTCAAGCATATTGCCAACGCGGAAATTCGCGCGAAAATCGCCGCGATCTGCGCGGCGGAAGGGCATGCGACTTCCATTCTTTGTTCACCCGAAGAACTGATGGGGGATTAACCATGTGGGAAGACCCAATCGTCGCTGAAATTCGAAAAATTCGCGACGAACACGCGGCCAAGTTCAACTATGACATCGCCGCCATTTGCGAAGATTATCGCCGTATGGCGAAAGAAAGCGGCCGGCAATACGTCACCTTTCCGCCGCGCCGACCCGAGGCGCCGGCGAATGCGGCTGCGCCGAAGACGAAACCGAAGCGGCGGAAGAAACGGGCGAAGTCATGATCGCGAAGCCGCCCGACACGGTGCAGCCGCGGGAGATTGGGAAGCATGACATGACGCGGAAGTAGGAACGAGGTCAGAAAATGGGTGCATTAGCCGACATGCAGTGGTTTGAGCCGTTGATCCAAGGCTATTTGGTGCTTCAGAAAAAGGGATCGGAGGAACTAGGAGAGATTCTTCACACGTTGCTCCCCGGATTCTTGGCGGAACGGAAGAAATGGGCAGAACGACAGCGAGGTTCTGCGGAAGATTTCAACCTGTTCGAAGTCCTCGGAGTTGCAACTGACGAGGTACGTCACTCAAGGCTTCTGGCATGGCTTCTCGATCATCGCATTGAAAGAGGCACTCACGCGCAAGGCAGCCTTGGGTTCAGGCTTTTTTTGGAGGAATTGTGCGACGAACTTCACTGGCAGTCCTCGGATGACGTACTCGGATATGCTCTCGAGAATTACTGGGTTCGATGTGAGGTGACGGGTGATCAATCTCGGGTCGACATTGAGATTGCATCTCCGGCCAAATTCCTGATTCACATCGAGAACAAGATCATGGCAGGCGAGGGAGAAGATCAGACCAAGCGAGAGTATGAAGACCTACGACGTCGCGCAAGTGCATTGGGGATAGCGGAATCGAAGACGCACGGCATTTTCCTCTCTCCGGCGGGGACCAGACCGAGCAACGTCGGATTTCACGCCGTTCGATGGAGCCGCATAGGTGATGTTTTTGCGCGATTCTCGGAAAGCGCCCAAGCTCCCGAGGTCAAGCTCTTCGCTCTTCACTGCGAGAAGGCCATTCGAATATGGAACCCAGCCGCAACTTCAGACGCGGAGTCGAATGATGTCGACCTTTAATGAAGCCGAGCGATACCTCATTCAGAACTGGGGTAATGCGTCCTTGCTCGAAAGCGCTATGGAGCAGGTACGCATGAGATACACTGCCCTGTTTGAAGACGTTTTCAAACGCTTTCAGCAGAGTCATGCCGAGTTCAGCAACGCTGATACACGCTATCTTCGTAATTATGGGGACGTCGGCGTGGGAAAGCCGGTATGGTTCACGGAGACGTGGACGTCTGGATTTTGGCTTGATAGTCTCCGATTGGAGACCCTGATCTCACCTGAAGCTTGTCCGGGAAAGTCAATTTCCATCAACAACAGAGGCGTGAATCCTGAAGAGGCGGCGCGAAGGTTGTCACTCGAAGCAACGAAAATCCTCGGCGACAAGGAGTCCAGGAAAGGGGTCACCTCCGTCGGCAAGGTCAAGGCGTACATTTGGTTTCCGCTTGATCAATCACGTGAGACGCTACTCGACCTGATCGCCAAGGCAGACTCCAACGCCTTTGTGAAATGCATGGTTGAGCAACTTGAGTCGCTTGTGAGGTTTGCTCCAATTGTGGACGAAATCCTTTCATCCGGAAAAAGGAAGCGACGCTAACTCGACCACTTCGGTCCCCTCACGACTCAATTACCCGCCGCCACCGCTCAGGCACGCCTACCCATCTTGCATGTACGTCGCCTCTAACGGCACGCGGATGTAGTGCGTCTTCGTCAAGAACAATGGCATCTCCGTGAACGGCAAGCCGACGCCCGTCGGCTCGATATAAGCGGTAATCGGCGACTTGGCGCAATAGGAGACCATCGCGAGCCGACGATCCGCCGGCAGCTCGAATGTCGGCTCGCCCAGTTCTTCCCTGACGGCGGCGTGCAAGCCTTGCGGATCGTGTTTACCGGGCGGGAAGGGGTCGATCACCAAGACGTGAATGCCCTCTTTGATCGCGGACAAGACCTTGTTCACGAAATCCGCCACCGCGCCGCGCGTGTGCTTGTTGGCCGGCGAGACGATTTCGATAAGTGCGACGATGCGGTCGTCGCTGGCATGGCGGATCACGAGCGTGCGCCGCTTCGCCAGATAGAAGGCGGCCTCCAGGCGGGCTTCTTGCGCCAACTCAACGCGCGGCGGCGCCTCGGCCACCGCGACCATGCCATTGCCATCGCGACCGGGATCGGCAGAGAAGTCATACCCGTTCGACTCATGAAGAGCCAACACGTCCGGTCCGATCTCGCCCGCTCGTTGTTCGCCAAGCGCGTAGTACGGCGCCATCAGCAGGCCGCCGTTGAGGGCTTCCTTCAAATGCGTGATCCACGAGTTATGGAAATCGTGATAGGTCCCAGCGATCACGCGCGTCCAGTCGTGTAGCGGCATGGCGGTTACCTCTGTTGCTTTCTGATATTATAGCACGGCAGCAATCGAATCGCCCCCAGGAATCGCTGCACTCATCCTGGGGCTTGGCGGCGGCAAATGAAAAAACCCGAGCAATACCTGCGTCCCGAAGTCATCCGCCAGGTCGCCCGGCTCGACCTGCGCGCCAAGTTCATCGTCGAGGGCTTTTTGCAAGGTCTGCACGCCAGCCCCTTTCACGGCTTCTCCGTCGAATTCTCCGAGCATCGCAAGTACACGGCCGGCGATGACTTGAAGGACCTCGATTGGGGCGTCTTTGCCAAGACCGACAAGTATTACCTCAAGAAATACCAGGCCGAGACCAACGTCACCGGCTATCTCGCGATGGACCTGTCGGCGTCGATGGCGTACACGTATCGCCAGGAGTTGACGAAGTTCGACTACGCCATCTGCCTGGCGGCGGCGCTTGGCTACATGATGATCCATCAGCAGGACCCCGTCGGGCTGGTCGCATTCGACACGCAGATTCGCCAGTGCTTGCCGCCGCGCAGCAAACGCACGCAGCTCGGCACCATTCTCGCGCTGCTCGCCAATCTCAAGCCGACGGGCCAGACGGACATCGCTCACGGCCTGTCGCAGCTCGCGGCGATGGTGCGCAGCAAGAGCCTCATCATGCTGTTCAGCGATCTGTTGGCCGACCCGGCGGCGATCATGCAGAGTCTGCACATGCTGCGTCATCGCGGGCACGACGTGATCGTATTTCACATCCTCGACGAGGCGGAGGTGCACTTTCCATTCGAGGGCCTGGTCGAGTTCAAGGACGCGGAGGAGAATCGGAAGATGACGCTCGACGCGGGCGGCATGAAGCCGGACTATCTCGACGCGGTCCAGCAATTTCGCGCGCGGTACAAGGAGGATTGCGCCAAGGCGGGCATCGATTATCTCGCGACCGATACGAGCATCGGCTTCGACAAGGCGTTGATGGAGTATCTATTGCAACGGCAGAAGCGATTTTGAGAGCTATTCTCGGCAATCGCGGCGTCTTCGACACCTTGCGAGAGCATTTTTCGTCGCATCATCATGAAGATAAGTAGCGGGCCTGGCCGATACCTTCCTTTCCACCATTATTCCACTGCTGCTCGACGGCATCGCAAACGGACTGAGCGAAAATCGAACACCCCCCGCCGTGTCTGCAGGGCTGAATTTGCCGAAGTTGCGGCCAGGTAAAATCTTGTGGTTTCACAAGACGGTGCTTGATTTTGGGGTTAAGGTCTATAGAGTATATCCTCAGCATTCATGTGGAATGTCAACCTTTCACATCTGTCAAGGGGTTTCGTATGAGTAAGGGCGTTTTGGAGATGGATTTGATTGAAGAGTTCCAGTTGCGTCGCTGGGCGCGAGAGAATTACGTGCCGCCGGAACAGCGAAAAGAAACATGGCACCCCGTCATCCACGACGAAATGAGCAAAAAGGACACCGAGAAGTACTCCCCGAACCAGCGCAGGAACAGCAACTAACCCCCTTCACCCCGACCAACCTGACCCGAGGCATCAACGACACTGATGTTGATGGCTCGGGTTCTTTATTTGTCCGTGGTCCGTTGCAGTAATTGACCACGGGCCATGGACGATATCAATGGGTTTCCTCACGGGCCGCGTCACCTGCATGCGTTTCAAGGTCGATGGCAAACCGCCGCGTTCTTTCGGCACGGATGTTCTCGAACAGCTCGCGGACAACGCCATCGGCAAGCAGCGCGTGGCCACGTCGGACGGTTCGCAGGCAGGCTGGATCGCGGCTGATCACATCCTTGACACGTCGTTCGATCTTGCCAAGAACGTCATCAACGACGCGCTCCATGTCGCCATGCGCGTGGACGAACAAAAGATGCCAGGCGATCTCTTGCGCGCCTATTACCAGGTCGAATTGCAAGCGCTGACCGCGAACAATCCGAGCGGGCATCCGAGCGGCAAACAGAAACGCGAGGCGCGCGCGTACGCCAAGGATCGCCTCGAAACGGAGGCCAAGGACGGTCGCTTTCTGCGCCGCAAAGCGATTCCCATCGTTTGGGACGCCCCGTCGAACGAACTGCTCGTCGGCAGCACCGCGGTCACGGCCCTCGATCGGCTCGTGACGCTTTTTCATCACACCTTCAAACGCAAGTTTGAGTACCTCGGCGCCGGCCGGCAGGCGTTCAATCTTGCCGAACTATCGAATCAGACACGCCATGTCGATGACGCCAAGCCCACCACGTTCACGCCCGGCGGCGAGGTCAGCGAATTCGCCTGGATGCCCGACGAGAACAACCGCGATTTCCTCGGCAACGAGTTCCTGCTCTGGCTTTGGCACACGCTCGAAAACGAAGCCGACACCATCAAGCTCGCCGACGACTCCGAGGTCACGCTGATGATCGCGCGCACCTTGCAGCTCGAATGCCCGCGCGGCCAAACCGGGCGCGAAAGCATCTCCAGCGACGGCCCCTCGAAGCTGCCGGAAGCCCATCGCGCGCTTCAAGCAGGCAAGCTGCCGCGCAAGATGGGCTTGACGCTCGTGCGGCACGAAGCCCAATATGAATTGACGCTGCAAGCCGAGTCGCTGGCGATCAACGCCGCCCGCCTGCCCGCGCCGGAGGAAGAGGACGCCCGCGCCCGGCTCGACGAGCGCGTCACGCAACTGCGGCACCTTCTGGAAACGCTCGATTTACTCTATGCCGCCTTCCTCAAGCTGCGCCTTGCCGATGAATGGACCAAAGAGGCGAGCCGGATCAAGAAGTGGCTGCATCTCGAGCGGCGTTCCAATGGTTAAAGCGTGTTTGTCAATCCAGCAGATGGAACCGCCAATGAGCAAGGCGGCTACTCGTCGATCACAATCGTCAAGTCGTTGTCGCCGACCACAATCGCGTACTTCTTGTTGAGGTTGATGCTTGGCACATCCTGATCTTGCGAAGTCGGCGAAATGGTCACCTTGAACATTCCTACTTGGGCGCCGTTAACTTTGTGCTGTGCCGTGATGGAGTGCAGCTTGAACGTCCCATCCGCTTTGATTTCGCCCATGGACGTGATGCCCTGCTCGGTTTCGTGCGAGAAGACAATCGTTCCCCCCGTCGTGAAGATTTTCCCGTCCTGGTAAATAACCGTGCCTTTGACGTTCTGTGTTACGGGGGGAGGCTCGGTGCTGGCAGCGCAGCCCACGAGTGAGCCGATGGCCAATACGAACGGGAATAACACGGCTTTGTGAAGTTGCATCGCAGGATCCTCGATGTCGCGCATTGTCCAAACCTGAAGCGTTTGCGAAGGTCAACATGCATTCGCAAACGCTTCAGGCTCGAATGTGATTTGTGTCAATTCGTTCCGTGTGAAGTTTATACTGCGATCGGTCGGAAATGACACATATGCCTCACTAGCCCGCAGCGCCAGCAAGGGCAATCACGGACATCCCTTGCTGGCGCTGCGGGCTAGTGAATGACTCAATCCTGACCGCGTGAAGTTCAACACTTAGTTGGGGATGGGCGTAAACCCATCTTGCGGGTCGCAGGCCTGTGCCCAGGTCGTGGCCGCTATGGTAGGCGACACGAGGCGCACCGAGCCGTCACCCATGCCGACATGGATGCCGTTCCAGTGAGGGGTCTGGGCGAATTTATAGTCGCATTGAGTGACGAAGTTGGGCAAGTACTGAAACTTATTGCAGGCCGCGTAACCGGCCGCGGTGGGGATCTGATTGACCAGGTTGACGCAGAACACGGGCCGCCAATAGGAGTTCGAATCGCTCCAGAGGTTGCCTTCCACGTTCGCAACATTTCCCGAACTGCCGCAGGTGCCGTAGCGTTCCGTGAACACGATCGTATTGGACATCCCATCAAGGAAAACAGAATTGAAATTGCCGCAGCCCTGTTCGCGGGCGTTATTGCTGACGGGGGAGGCTGGGTTACCGAAGATGAAGTAATTGGCGGCGTAGCTGCCGATGGCCCATCTGTCGGCGCCCCCTTTGGTGGTCGCGCCCATGCCGCGGGGCGAACTCCCCTCGGCCGGGCACTGGTACACTGGGATCGGCGTGCTGTAGACTGTTCCAGCCCCTGGGCTTCCGGGAACTGCGGTGGTGACTCTGCCGTTTGCGGTCGTGTGGAGTACGCCCTGGTCGACAAAGGGAAGCAGGTGCGTGAACACGGTGAAACCGACCAAGCCGTTGTAGGGTTCTGCCGCAAACGAGATTGTGCCGCCCGAGGATGGCGCCACCAGCGGCGGCAGCGACTTGGTGTAATCATGAAGGGAATGCGTCGCGAGCACAATCTGCTTCAGGTTATTCGTGCACTGCGTGCGTGCCGCCGCGTCACGCACTTTCATCACGGCCGGCACCAGGAGCGCAATCAGAATGGCGACGATCGCGATGACCACCAGCAATTCGATCAACGTGAAGCCCGCGTGCCGTTTCAAAAACATCCTCATGTTTCGACCCCTTATAAATTCCGATAAATGGAATATAGCTCAGATCGATCGGCAACAAAAGGAAAAGTGATTGATTTGTCGCATAAACCAACACCGATGTCAAAAGGAAAGATCTCGAAATTTTTTGCTGCGCGGCTGGTGCGATCAAGGCGACGTGCGGCCGCGTGACTGTGTAGCTCCGGCGGCATCGGTTTTCGCAGGGTACTCGCAGCTGGCCGGACTACGGTTTTTTGATGCCTGATCTGACGTTGGCGCTGGCGATTCGCAACCGTAAGGGAGCGTTGGGTTCGCACTCCTCACGCGGCGATCCCTGGGGCGAGCGGCTCGTGAACAATAAATTCCGCGGAAGTTGCTTGACCGTGACGCCCATCGCGATTAGCATAGGACTGTGTCGCAGCGCCCCAAAACCTTGCGACCCTACCCCACGGCTGATGAATTTCCCCCCGCGTGCTTCGTCCCTCGCATTCAAATTAACGATTGTTATCCGCCGCGCAGACATCTTTGAGGAGTAATGAGCATGTTGGTTCGATTTGCTTCCCGCTGCGGTTTCGCATGCGTCCTGGCACTGTTGGCCGCCTCCGTCGGTCAAGCGCAGATCGTCAACGGGCATCAATGGCCGGTCCCTCGCTTGACCTTGCTAACGCCATGCGGCGGCAAGATCGGTACGACGCTCGAAGTTACGTTTACGGGCACCGAACTCGAAGACCCGGATGCCTTGCTCTTCAGTCACCCCGGCATCAAGGCGATGCCGATCGTCCCGCCCGAACCGAAGCCTGACCCGAAAGATCCCAAAAAGACTGCGCCGCGGCCGCCGATCACCAAGTTCACCGTCACCATCGCCCAGGATGTGCCGCTCGGTTTTCACGACGTACGTTTCGTCAACAAGCACGGCGTTAGCAACCCGCGCCGGTTCGTCGTCGGCAATCTCAATGAAGTCATCGAGAAGGAGCCGAACAACGACGTCGAGCAAGCGCAGAAAGTCGACATCGGCACGACCGTCACCGGCACGATCACGGCTGGGACCGATGTCGATTACTTCAGCTTCACAGGCAAGAAGGGCCAGCGCGTGGTGATCTCGTGTTTGACCGCGAGCATCGACAGCCGACTCGATCCCGAAATCCGCGTCCTCGGCGTTGGCCGCGATCTGGCGAGCTATCGGCCATATCCTGGACAGGATGGTCTCGTCGATGTCATTCTTCCCGAGGACGCCGACTATCTCGTCCGGCTCAACAAATTTACCTACACCGTCGCCAATGCGGACTATTTCTATCGTCTCAACATCTCGACCGGGCCGCAAATTGACGCCGTCTTTCCGGCGATTGTCGAGCCGGGCAAGGCGACGCAGATCACGCTCTTTGGCCGAAACCTGCCGGGAGGCAAGCTCGACCCGACCTCGGTCGTAAACGGCCACGTGCTGGAAAAGCTGACCGTGAGCGTAAACGCGCCGGGCGATCCGGCGTCGATCAATCAGCTCAAGTTCACGGGGCACATCACTCCGCTGATGGGCACGCTGGACGGATTCGAGTATCGCTTGAATGGTCCGACCGGCGTATCCAATCCGGCCCCGCTGTTCTTCGCGAAGGCGCCGGTGATCGTGGAGAACGACGCCAACGACACCGCGGACAAGGCGCAGGCCGTGCCGGTCCCATGTGAGATCGGCGGGCGCATCGACAAGCCGCGCGATCGCGATTGGTTTGTTTTCGACGCCAAGAAGGGGGACGCCTACATCATCGACGTGCAGAGCCATCGCCTCGGCGCCCCGACGGACATGTGGTTCATTCTGCGCAATCCGGAGACCAAGGCCGACATCACGCTCCAAGACGACAATGCTGACAGCCTGAGCCTGCGATTCTACACCGCCAACAATCGCGATCCGGCCCCGTATCGCTTCGTCGCCCCGGCGGACGGCAAATATCAACTGATGCTCGCGAGCCACACCGGCGACAATCACGCCGACCCGACGCACGTCTATCGTGTCCGCATCAGTGTCGAGAAGCCCGATTTCCGCCTGCTCGTAATGCCCCCCGATGAGACTCGGCCGGATTCCTGCCGGCTCTGGCAAGGGGGCTCGCATCATTACACCGTCTACGCTTACCGAACGGATGGCTTCAAGGGAGATATCCTTTTGACGATGGAAGGCCTCCCCGCCGGCGTCACTTGCCCGCCGCAAGTTTTGGCCGCGAACCTGAGGATGACACAACTCGTCGTCATCGCCACGGACAACGCGGCCGAGTTCACCGGGGCCGTCAAGGTCACGGGCACGGCGATCGTTGACGGCAAGAAGATCGTCCACGAAGCACGCGCCGCCACGGTCACCTGGGGCGTGCAGATCCAGCAGAACATTCCGACCATCACGCGCCTCGATCGCGAGCTGGTGCTGGCGATCCGTGACAAAGCGCCGGGCAAGCTCGTGCCGACCAAGGACAAGGTGATTGTCTCGCTGGGCGACAAGATCGACATCCCGCTCAAGCTGACGCGCAGCTTCCCGGAGTTCAAGGCGAACCTCCAGGTCCAGCCCGTGGCGGGGGAGTTGCCAGCCGGCCTGACGTTCGCGAACCTGACCTTCGCGCCGGGCAAAGACGATGTCAACGCCGTCGTCACGGTCGCCGCCAACGTGCCCCCGGGCAAGTACAACCTGACGTTCCGCGGCTTCGCGACCATCCAGCCGAATGCGAAAGCGAAGCCCGTCAATACGCTGTTGATTTCGACGCCGGTCGAATTGACGATCCTGCCCAAGCAGGTCGCCACGTTGTCGGTAGACAACGCGAATGCAACGATCACGACCGGCGCGGATGCGACGATCGTGGTTAAGGTCGCCCGGCAGTACGATTTTGCCGATCCGTTCAAGGTCGAGCTGGTGTTGCCGCCGAATGTCAAGGGGGTAGCGGCGGAGAACATCACCATCGGATCGGGCCAGAATGAGGCAAAGATGGTCCTCCGCGTTCCGCTCGGCACGCCCCCTGGCGCCCTGCAAAACCTCACGGTCCGCGCGACGGCAATCGTCAACGGCAATGTTCCGTTGGTGCACGAGATCAAGATCAATGTCACTACGGTTCTGCCCAAGCAAGTCGCGATCCTGTCAGTGGATAACGCGAATCCCACGATCAAGACCGACGCCAACGCGACGATCGCAGTGCGCGTCGTGCGTCAAAATGGTTACAGCGATGCGTTCAAGGTCGAGCTGGTGTTGCCGCCGAATGTCAAGGGGGTAGCGGCGGATAACATCACCATCGCGCCGGGCCAGAACGAGGCGAAGATGATTCTCCGCGTTTTGCCCGGCACACCCCCTGCCGCGCTGGCGAACCTCACGGTCCGCGCGACGGCAATCGTCAACGGCAACGTGCCGTTGGTGCATGAGATCAAAATCAATGTGAATGTCGCAAAGTAGTCCACGTTTAGCCGCGGATCGTAGATCCGCGCGGTTCTCCGAACCGCAGCTAAACATCATTCCACGGAGTCCGCGATGCGTTCCATCCTCAGTCTCGTCTGTCTCGGTGTCCTGCCCGTGTTCGCCTCGGCCGGCGCCAAGGAAGTCGGCCCGATCAAGGTCATCAAGGTCGAGTTGAAGGAGCCGGTCACGTATGAAAAACACGTCGAGCCGGTCTTCTACAAGCGTTGCACGGTTTGCCATTCAGGCAACGTCAAGGAAGGCAAGCTCGACTTGAGTAGCTACGAAGCGCTCATCAAGGGCGGCAAGAGCGGCGACTCCGTCAAGCCGGGCAAGGGGGACGAAAGCATCCTCTATAAGGCGATGGCACGCACCGGCAGCACGCAAATGCGCCCTCGGCCGATGCCGCCCAAGGGTGACGAACCCTGCACGGCGGAAGAGCTGGCCATCATCAAGCTGTGGATCGATTCGGGCGCCAAAGCGCCGAACAAGGTTCGCGAGGTCCCGCCGCCGAACGTGACCACGCCGCCGAAGAATGTGAAAGTCACGCGTGCCGTCGCTGTTAGCCCCGACAAGACGATGATCGCTGCCAGCCGCAGCAACCAGATCCACGTCTACGACGCCGGCTCGGGCACGTACGTTCGCTCCTTCATCGCTCCCGGCCTCAAGACCTTCGACGGCAAAGAGGTCAAGGCCGCCCACGTCTCCATCGTCGAATCGATGGCCTGGTCGCCGGACGGCAAGCACCTCATCTCCGGAAGCTTCCAGGAAGTCTTCATGTGGGACGCGCTCACCGGCGAACTGAAACACAAGATCACCGGCTTCGCGGATAAAGTGGTCGCCATCTCCTTCAATTTGGATGGCACGCTCGTCGGCGTCGCCGGCGGCGCTTCCACCGTTGACGGCGAAGTCAAGGTCTTCGAAGTCGGCACCTGGAAGATGGTTTTCAATCTCAAGAACGGCCATTCCGATACGGTTTATGGCCTCGCATTCAGTCCGCTCGTCGACGTTCCGCTGCCGGGCCAACCGACCCCCGATCCCAAGGTCAAGGATCCGCCCAAGCTGAAGACGATCGCGATGAAGATGATCGCGACCTGCTCGGCCGACAAGTTCATCAAGGTCTGGAATCTTGCCGACGGCAAGTTCGTGAAGTCCTTCGAGGGCCACACGCATCACGTCCTCGACGTGGGCTGGTCCGCCGACGGCAAACTGCTCGCCTCGGCGGGGGCCGACAACACCGTGAAGGTTTGGGACTTTGAAAAGGGTGAACAAGCCCGCACCGTCAACGCCCACGGCAAACAAGTGACGCGCCTGCTCTTTGTCGGCAAATCGAGCCTGTTCCTGACCGCCGGCGGCGACAACCTGGTCAAGCGTTTCAACGCCACCACCGGCGCCAACACCGGCAACTTCGCGGGAGGCACCGACTACCTCTACGCGGTCGGCGCCAGCCTCGACGGAGCGCTGGTCGCGACCGGCGGCGAGGACGGCATCGCCCGACTCTACAACGGCACCAACAACACGCTCCTGCGTTCGCTGTTGCCGCCGGATGCCCAGCCGCCGATGAAGCAAGAAGAGAAGAAGAAGTAACCAGTAAAGCCCGCAGGCGACGAAAGTGCCTGCACGGGTGTTGAACCAATTTGAACAATCGCGACGCTTCGGGTATAATAACCCGAGGCGTTTTTCTTTCCCTGCGGCCGGGACACTTCTCATGCGCTTTCTGCATGCCGCCGATCTCCACCTGGGCCTTCGCATTACGCGCTTCGACGAGGCCGCCTGCAAGCGCCTCGGCGAGGCCCGCTTCGAGGCGATCGAGAATCTTCGCGCCAAGGCCGCCGAACATCGCGTGGACTTCGTGCTCGTTGCGGGCGATCTTTTCGATGATCACACCGTCTCGCGTACCGTCGCCGAGCGTGCATTCACATTGTTCGAAGGCAAGACGATGCCGTGCCCGGTCTACATCATTCCGGGAAATCACGATCCCCTGACTCCTGGCGGCGTCTGGGATCGCGATCCGTGGACGCGCGATCAACCGACCAGGAACGTCCGCTTGTTGCGCGAAGCCGCCCCGATCGCCGTGCCAGACTTGCCCGTCGTGATTTTCCCCTGTCCCCTCCGACATCGAAATTCGATCGACGATCCGACCGCGTGGATTGCGAACCACCCGCGCGCCGCCGGCGATGACACCATCCGCATCGGCCTGGCGCACGGCAGTCTGGCGATCATGCCCACCTTGCCCGAGGACGACCATCTCATTCGCAAGGATGCCGCGGATCACTATGGCCTGGACTACTTGGCGTTGGGGCACTGGCACAAGTCGTTGCGGCACAAGTCCGCGGACGGCGGAGAACGAACGGCCTATAGCGGCACGCACGAGCCGATGCGCTTCCCCGGTTCGGCGGCGGGACTCTCCACGGGCTGGACCTCGTACTCCGCAGACGGCGACGCCGAGCGCTTCCAGGACGACGGCCACGGAACTGCCCAACTCGTGACCATCGATGCCGCCGGGGCGCCGCCGATGATCGAGACCATCGAAATCGGCCGCCTCCGCTGGCGCGCGGACGAGCGCAACCTGACGGCACAGCCGATCGGCGAAATCATCTCGGAGTATGCGTCCCGAGAGGATCGCGCGCTTACGGTCTTGCGGTTGAAGTTATCGGGCGTCGTCGATCCCGAGCGGCACGGCCGCGTCGAGACCGATCTCCGCGACATCGTGTGCAGCCGCTACTGCCTGGGATCGCAGATGCTGACGGACATGCTGCTGGTGGAGCCGAATGACCAGCAGCTTGGAGCGATCGTGGGCGACGGCGTGTTGGCGCGCGTGTTGGGCCGCCTCAAAGAAGAGGCGCAACCGTCCGACGTGAAGGTCAAGCGCGTCGCCGATCATGCGCTCAAGCTCCTCTATCGCATTGCCTGGGAGGAGCAAGCATGATTCTCGAAGGCTTCGAGATCGAGAACTGGTCGTGCATCAAGCACGTCTCGATCAGCGACCTGCCGCCGACCGGCGTCATCGTCCTGCACGGACCGAACGGCACGGGCAAGAGCAGCATCCTCGCGGCCTTGCGCGCCGCTCTGATGGACTACCCGGCAACCTCCGCCAAACGAGATCTGAAACGCTGGTTCCCGAAAAACAGCGGCGAAAAATCCAAAGTCAGCGTCACGTTTCGCGTCCAAGGCGCGTCCTGGCGCATCACCAAGCAGTTCGGCAGCATGGAAAGCAAGCTCGAAAGCCGAACACCCATGGGGACGTGGAAAACGGAGCAAGCAACCGCTGCCGACGCTCATGATCAGACGCTCGCGCTGATCGGCGGCAAAAGGTCAGACGCGGGCCTGCAGCAATTGCTTTGGCTCACGCAAGCGGAGTTTCATCTGCCGGATCCCAAGGCATTCGATTCTGACGTGCAGTCCCAACTGCGCGGCATTCTCGGCATCTTGCAGACGCCGCTGGACGATCGATTTCTTGGCCGCGTCAAAACCGAATGGTCGCGCTGGTTCGGCGCCCGCAGCAAGCCGGGCGAGAAGCCCAAGCTGAAAAACGATTGTTCCCTCGGCAAGGCGCTCGCCGCCCTGGAACAGAGCAGAACGGACCTGACCAAGATCGAGACCGAGTTCCGCGATTTTGAAACCATGACGCAGCGTTCGACCTACCTCGAAGTCTTGGCGCGCGGCTTGCGCCAGAACTTGCAGGCGAGTAACTGCCTATGCAACGAACTGCAGGGAGAATATGAGCGTTGCCTCAAGCGGCTAGAGGCGCATCGGAACGCCGGCGAGCGTGTCGCAACTGCCCAGAAAGAACTCGACAAGGCGTTGGATCGCCGGCAAACTCGCGCCGACACGGAGGCGCGAACTCAGGAAGCGGAGCGCACGGCCGGATCCGCAAGACAAGACGCCGAAGAGAAAACCCGATTGCTCGGACTCGCCGAACAGGAGTTGCGCGCACATCGGCAGGAACTTCAAAAAAATAGCGGGGTCCAGCGCGCTCGGCAAATCATGCGCGACGAAGTCAGCGTCCGCATCGAACGCCTGAACTTGACAGAGCAGGTCGAATCGGCGCGAGGGAACCTTCGGCGCGCTGAAGAACTCACGCGCGATCTGGATACGTTGCAGCGGCAGGCGCGGGAAAATCCTGCGCCCGACGCGGGAAAGCTTCGTGCCCTCACGAAGAATCGCACGACGGCGGCTGGCCTTCGCGCCGACCTCGATGCGGCCGCCATCACGCTGCGGCTTTCTCCAGACGCTGGTGCCGCGCCGCCCCTCCTGGTGATCGATAGCGCGGCGCCGGAGCAACCCGCGTCCACGGCGGATGGTCCGGCCATAGAACGGCCGATACGCCGCAATGCCGAGATTACCCTCCCCGGCTGGGGACGGCTGGAGCTTTCGCGCGGCTCCGATGCACGCAGTCTTGATGAGATCGAAGCTGAACTCCAGATTCTGGATCGGAGTTTTTCCGACACGATTGCGCCCTTCGGGATTCCTGCCGGCGATCCGACAGCACTCGATCGCTTGCGCGGGCTTTTCGCTGACCAGCTGGCGCGTGATCCCGAGGTTCAACGTCTGACGGAAGAGGTCAGTCGCCTTGCCCCGAAGGGCGTCGATCATCTGCGGCAAGAGGTCGCTCGCCTGGAAAACCTGCTGCTCGCCGGCGATGTGGCTTTCCAACCCGTCACGGCGGGCATGGATCTTCCATCCACCGCTCAGGACCTGAAGCGTCTTGACGAAGGATTGAAGAGCGAGAGCGACGTGAATCTTGTAGCCATTGTAACCGCCGAGAAGAAAATCGAGCAGCTCGAACGTGAAATCGACGTCACCCCCAGCGCCGACTCCACGCGGAAGGACCCCAAGGGCCGAAATCGCGATGAAACTTTGGGGCTGCGCCAGCAAGAAGCGGCTGCGAAGGAGCGGACGGCGGCCCTCGCGGCAACGTCGGTCGTCCTGCGCGGCGAGCTCGATCGCCTTCTGACAGCTGAGCAAATCGAACAGGAAGTCTGCGACGCCGAGACGGCCTTGGCGAATACCAAGGACGAACTCGATGCGGCACAGCTCAGCGAAAGCGAGCAAACGGTCAAGGACCGGCTCGATTCGGCCAAGGATGCCAGAAAAGCCATCGACGATCAACTGCGCGAGGCCGAGCGGGAGCTTAACCAGCATAAAGGCGAACTGCGCCGCTCCGAGGGCTTGCACCAGAAACGCGCCGCCGCAGCCGCGCGGGTCGAGGAATTAGCCCTTCGGACCGAACGCGAAACGCTTGAAGGTGAAGCGTTTGATCGCCTCTACGCGCTTTTCGAGGAGAGTCGCGAGAAACAACTCGGCACTGTCATGGGGCCGATCCACGACCGCGTCCTGCGCTGGATGCGTCTCCTCAACATCGGCGGCTATCGATCGATCCGTTTCAACGATCAATTCTTGCCTGATGCCCTCCTCGCGCAGGATGGCGCCTCGGAATTGGCATTCGGTGAGGAATCAACGGGTACTATCGAGCAGATGGCCCTTATGGTGCGACTAGCCCTGGGTGCAACATTGTCGAAAGCCGCTGAACCCGTCGTTGCAATGCTCGACGATCCGCTGACACACAGCGATGTCGTGCGCCTGCATCAGATGCGCGCCGTACTCCGCAGCGCCGCGCTGGGGGACGCCGTTGCAAACCCGGCTGCCGGACCGCTGCAAATATTTGTCTTCACCTGTCATCCGGAATGGTTCGCCATCGATGGGGCCAAAGTCATCGACCTCGGCAAGCCGGAAGTATTGCGGCGTTCTTCCTTCTAGGTAACTCCTCCCACTTCGTATGAAACGCCCCCATGTCGTCGATGCGGTCATACATGTGCGCACTGAAGAAGCTCGATCAGTTCTTGGGCTTTTTGCTCGAGGTCATTGGCAAGGAGAACCCTCGCCTTCCTGGCCTCGTCAGCGGCAATGCCTTTGCGTTCGGACTTGAGCTTCTCGGCGACTTGTTCTTCGAGGGTCTCTCTTGCTTTCGTTATCGCGGCCTGGTCTTGTCGAATCGCCGCTTCCCGGCTTGCGATGGCTTCTTCTTTCTGCGCGATTTGCAGTTCGTACTGCCGTCGGGTGGACTCGATCAATGGCGCAGCCAGCGACTCCGTGAGTTTGATTTCCGTTTTGCAACTGGGGCAAGTGATAGTTGGATCGATCATGTTATTCGTTCCTGGATTCGGTTTTCAATTCGCGGCGGCGCCGCGCGAACGCTTAACGAATACATGCCAAATCGAATCATGTGAGAGATTCGAACTCCGTCAGAAACGCCTTCAAGCCGCGCTGCACGGCCCATACATCGAGGCCGACGGAGAGCATCTTGCAGCCGAGCTCGACGCAGCGCTTCGCATAGGGAAAGTTGCGTGGCAATATTGCCCAGTGGATGCCGTTCGACTTGGCCGCCTTGGCAACGCGTTCGATGGCGTGCCAGATTTTGGGGTGCTCCCAATCGCCGACGATGCCCATCGATTGCCCGAGGTCGGCAGGGCCGATGAAGAGAACGTCCACGTCCTTGAGGGCGGCGATCTTCTCGACATCCTCGACGGCGCCGATGTGCTCGATCTGGATGGCGACGAACGTCTCGTCGTTGGCGCGCTTCATGTAGTCGGGCATCGGCAGGGTCGCGAATCGGCCATCGACGCCGGAGCCGTTGACGCCGCGCATGCCGCGCGGATAAAACTTGCACCACTGCATGACGTCTTCGGCCTGCTGGGCGTTCTTGACCTGGGCGGCCATGATGCCGCCGGCGCCAGCTTCGAGAGGCCGCATGACGGTGGCGTAATCAGTGGGGGCAAGACGGACGAACGAATCGATGCCGACCGCCCGCGCCGCGCGGCTGGCGTGCTCGATCTGCGCGATCGAGAGGCCGGCGTGTTCCTGATCGAGCCAGACTGCGTCGTAGCCGCCGTGCTGGCCGATGATCTCGACGATCTTCGGGTCACAGAGCTGACCGAGTCCGAAGACGCGCACGAGTTTGTTCTGCGCGAGCGCTTCCTTCAGTCGTTTGCCCATGATGGATCCTGCGTAGAAGCCCAAGGAAATCTCATGTGAGGCTATCTTGCAGGACGGAAGAAGAGATGACAAGCGGGAAATGTGTCTAGTCGCTGGCGGCAAAGCGCTCGCAAGGCGCCCTTCGAGCGCGTAGGCGCAAGCGGCAAATCATGCGGAGCGGCCGCGCTGTTCGCAGAACGAGCGGATCACGTCGTAGAGATCGGGCGTGACGGTGACCTCGTCTTCGAGGAAATCTTGCAGCCAAAGGTAATTGTTTCTTTTCGCGAACGCGAGCAACGGCAAAAGATCGCCGAGACGAATATTGACCGAGGGGGGTTGCAAATCAACTTCTTCGGTTTCATGGGGCGAGGCGTAAAGACGAAGTTGCGCGGCCATGCGGTAACCTCCCTGTAGGGGCGTCTTGCCAATCATCCGCGACGGTGGTCCGTCGCCTATACCTGGATGAGAGGGATGCGATACTTCCCTGCACCTTTTCCATCGGCTGTCGGCAGGGGGAACTTGGATGTTTTTCCGAAAACGCCGATTTCGCGGATTGGGGCGATAAAGCCTGCGGTCTATAATGGGTGGGGAAGCTGGGTAGAAGGCAGGAATCGGCAGTCAGGGATCAGGAGGCTGGAGTCATGCCGACACGTTACACGGTTCTTGGATCCGGCGCCTGGGGCACGGCCACGGCGATCTTGCTTGCGCAGAATCCTGAGCATCGTGTTACGCTCTGGAGTGCCCGGCCCGAACATGCGGATTGGCACGCCCGGCGTGAGAACGTACGGCTCCTGCCCGGCGTGGCGATTCCACAGGCCATTCTCCTGACGACGGACATTCAACGCGCACTCGATGGCGTCGATCTGCTGATCGCGGGCGTCCCGACGGCGTATTTGCGTACGACGCTCACTCGAATCGCGACGGCAGTTCCAAAGGACAAGCCGCTGCTCAGTCTCGTGAAGGGACTGGAGATTCACACATTCTGCCGGCCGACCCAGATCGCGCTGGAGGTGCTGGGCCCGCGTTCGGTTGGCGTGTTGAGCGGGCCTAGCCATGCTGAAGAGGTCGCACGCGGCATGCCGACGACGCTCGTGGCGGCAAGTCGGGATCTCGCCTTGGCACAAAGCGTGCAGGCGAGTTTCTCGAACGACCGTCTCCGCGTCTACACCAATCTTGATCTGCTCGGCGTCGAATTGGCCGGCGCGCTCAAGAATGTCATTGGCATCGCGGCGGGCATCAACGATGGGCTAGGACTCGGCGACAACTCGAAGTCCGCCATTCTGACGCGAGGCCTCGCCGAGATGGCGCGCTTCGGCGTCGCGCTGGGAGCGGACGCGCAGACGTTTTGGGGCCTCGCGGGCATGGGGGATCTCGTCACCACCTGCATCAGCCGACATGGTCGCAATCGCGCCGTCGGCGAACGGCTCGGTAAAGGCGAGAAGCTCGCCGACATCCAGGCGAGCATGCCCATGGTAGCGGAAGGCGTCTTCACGGCACGCAGCGTCTTCGAGAAGTCGCAGCAGATGGGGATTAACATGCCGATCATGACCGAGGTGTATCGCGTCTGTCATGAGGGCAAGAATCCGCGCCAGGCGGTGAACGATTTGATGCTGCGCGCGTTGCGCAGCGAACAATGGTGACAGGCACGAGGAACAACATGCGCTTGCAACACGCCTTCAAGGAATGGGCCGTCATCTGTGAAGCACTTGCGCAAGGCCGACAGTCGCTCATCTTGCGCAAGGGCGGCATCGAAGAAAATGCCGGGACGTTCACGGTGGATCAGACACGCTTCTGGCTCTATCCTACCTTCACGCACCAGCAGAACGCCGGCATTCAGGAAGACGCTTTGCCCCTCTTGGAGGAGGCCGAGGCCCATCGCCCGCCGGCAGGCAAGGTGTGCTTCCAGCACTGGGCGGAGGTTGCCACGATCTACCGCATTCGCGATGAGTTGCCGGTCTTGCTTCTGTCGCACCTGCATTGCTGGTCGGAGGAGACGATCCGGCAACGCTTCCATTATCGCGAGCCTGGTTTGTATTTGATGGTGGTGCGCGTGCATCGCGCTCCGGTCGCGCATGAGATTGTGCAACTCCCCGCATACGAAGGCTGCAAGAGCTGGGTCGAATTGGAGCGGCCGCTTGGCATCGCTGGTTCAACGCCGGTGCTGGACGACGCCGGCTTCCATCTTGTGCGCAAGCAACTCGACATGCTGCTGGCGCCGACAGCGTTTGCGTAACGTGACATTGCGAACGCTAATCGCCGATCGTTTTCATGGGAAATCCGATGCAAGAGATCCGCTTCATCACGCTCAATCCAGGCCACTTTCACGCCGCGCTCGTGCAGAAGGAAATGTACGAGCACGTCGATCCCAGGGTCCACGTATACGCGCCGCTAGGGCCAGATTTGCTCGCGCACCTGGGCCGTCTCGCCGGCTTCAACGCGCGCAGCAGCGCGCCGACTCGTTGGCAGCTCGAAGTCCATGCCTGCGAAGATTATCTGGAGCGGATGGCAAAAGAGAAACCCGGCAACGTCGTCGTCCTCGCGGGGCGCAATGCGCAGAAGATCGATGCCATTCTCACCGCTCTCGACGCGGGCATGAACGTCCTCGCCGACAAGCCGTGGATTCTCGTTCCAGAAGACCTGCCCAAGCTGCGCAAGGCGTTGGACCGCGCCGACGAACGCGGTCTCATCGCCTACGACATCATGACGGAGCGTTACGAGATCACGTCGCTCTTGCAGCGCGAACTGGTGCAGGACGAGCCGACGTTTGGCACGCTCGTCCCCGGTTCTCCCGAGGAGCCGGGCGTCTTCATGGAAAGCGTACATTACTTGAAGAAGACAGTCGCGGGCGCGCCTTTGCGTCGGCCGGCGTGGTTCTTCGACGTGCATCAGCAGGGCGAGGCGCTGAGCGACGTCGGCACGCACCTCGTCGATCTGGTCCAATGGATGTTGCACCCGCTGGAAGCGCTCGACGTGAGCCGCGACGCCTGCGTGCTGTCCGCCGAGCGTTGGCCGACCGTGGTCGCCAAGAACGCCTATCAGCAGATCACCGGCGATACGGAATATCCCGTATCCCTGCACGCGGCACTTCAAGGTGATGCCCTGAATTACTTCTGCAACACGCGCGTCAATTACAGCGTGCGCGGCGCCCATGTAAAGCTCGACGTGATCTGGGATTTCGAGGCTGAGGCCGGCGGCGGCGACACGCATCTGGCGGTCTTCCGTGGTACGCGCTCCCGTGTCGAAGTGCGTCAAGGCCGAGACGAAAAATTCCTGCCTGAGTTGTACGTGATCCCCAACCAGACGATAGAGTATCCACTCGTCCGGCGGGCACTCGATCGCAAGCTGGAATCGCTCCAGGCCGAGTATCCTGGCGTCGGCGTCGTCGATCTCGGCACCCACCTTCGGCTGTCGATTCCGCCGAGCTACCGTGTCGGCCATGAAGCCCACTTCGCCCAGGTAACCAAGCAATTCCTCCGCTACGTGCGCCGTCAGGACACGCTCCCTTCATGCGAGAAGCCCAACATGATCGCCAAGTACTTCGTCACAACGCGCGGCGTCGAGATGAGCCGGCAAGCCAAGGGAATCTCGTGACATATGATGATCGACATGAGGAAACTCCTGACACCTTGGCATGGGCAGATTCTCTTCATGCTTTTGTCGTGCGCGTGCGGCTGCGGCCTGCCCGACTACGAGAAGCGCATGGATGTCCAGCGTGCGCGCATCGCCGAGTTTGACGAGTACAATCTCTTGCTGGACGACCCGATCGACATACCGGTCACGCCGATCAAGGCGGGCAAGCCCGAGACGCAGCCCGCCTGGCCTTTCCCCGTCTTCCTGCGGCTGCCGAAAGGGTATGTACCAGGCAAGGAGAAGCCAACCTCCGCCAAGGACTTTCCGCGCGTCCGTTACAAGCTCGAGGACGCGGGCATGAATATCTTTGTCGCAGCGGCAATGGAGGTGAAGAAAGGTGAGGACCCAGGCAAACACATGTATCTTTCGTCGACATTCCGCACGCGAATCAAGGCGGCCCTTGCGGATTTCTGCTTCAAGGAGTACGCGATTCACGTTTCGCTGACGGAGCGGTCGAAGGCACAGCTCGAATTCGCCGGGCTGACGCCGTATCCCGACACGGCGACGACGCTCGCCTATGACTTTGCCCAATATGAAAACCTCGGAGGAGGTTCAGCCAAGGTCCCGGCGCCGTTCACGTTCGAATTGTATGTTCACGAGAACGCGGGAAGGCAAGTGGCCGTCGTCTTCCAACGTGCGGCCCGCCTCGCGAACATGGATGGACACAAGAAAATGGTCGAGGCGTGTCTGGGCACGCTCGACATCAGCGCGGCGGCGGCGAGCAAGCGATTGGCGTTCAAGAGCCTGCGATAACGTCGCGGCAGGGAAGCACCATGCAACGCCACCTCGACGCGTTCACGAAGGGGACCTTCGATCTGTGCGTCATCGGCGGCGGCATCACCGGGGCGGGCGTCGCTCTCGATGCGGCAACGCGTGGCTGGCGCGTCGCCTTGATCGACAAGGGAGATTTTGCCGCCGGCACGTCGAGCGCATCGTCGAAACTCGTTCACGGCGGGTTGCGCTATCTCGAATATGGACACCTTTCTCTAGTCCACGAGGCGCTCGTCGAGCGCGGCCGACTTCTGCGCAATGCGCCGCATCTGGTCGCGCCGCTGCCGTTCTTGTTGCCGTTCTACCGTGGCCAGCGCGTCAGACCGTGGAAATGGCGGCTCGGCCTGATGCTTTACGATATGCTCGCCGGCGCCGAGAACATCGCCCGCAGCCGACGATTGTCCCGTGAGCGAATGCGTGCCTCGTTGCCCTCGCTTCGTCAGGACGGTTTGCTCGGCGGCGCGATGTATCACGACGCCCTGATGGATGACGCACGGCTTTGCATCACCGTGTTGCGGACGGCGGCGCGGCACGGCGCGGTGCTCGCCAACTACGTCGAAGCGGTGGATTTCGAGCTAGAGCGCGGACGCATCGTCGGCGTGTGGGCGCGGGATCGCGTCGGCGAAAAACGTTTTCTGATTCGCAGCCGCGCCGTCCTGAACGCCGCCGGGCCCTGGGCGGACGCGTTGTGCCGCTTGGCGGGAGACACAGGTGAAACGCATCTGCAGCCGACCAAGGGGGTCCACTTGATCGCCGCGGATTTGGGCCATCGCCTGGCGTATCTGCTTCTGCACCCGCGCGATGGACGCGTCTTCTTCGTCATCCCCTGGCTCGGCAAGACCCTCATCGGCACGACCGACACATTTCCTCAAGCGACGCCCGACGCGCTGAGCGTCTCGGCCGAAGAAATCGGCTATCTGCTGGACGGCTACAATCATCACTTTGAGCCGCCGCTGACAACAGAAGACGTGATGGGCACGTTCGCGGGATTGCGCCCCTTGATGCGCTCGCGTCCCGGCGAACCGTCGTCCCTGACGCGCGAATTTCGCTTGCACGAATCCGCGTCCGGTCTCGTGACGGCGCTGGGGGGCAAATACACGACTTTTCGTCAGATGGCGGAAACGATTGTGGACCTCCTCGGCCAACGACTCCGCATAACGCGCCGCTGCCGCACGCGCGACTTGCCGCTAATCGGCACACCGACGACGCCGTGGCCACGCTTCTTCGCGGCGACGCTGGCGAAGCTTCAGTACGACTATCCGATCCCCGCCGATGCCGCGGCGCATCTGCTGCATCGGCACGGCGATCAGGCGCAAGAGGTGGCGAAGTCGATCGCCCAGGTTACCGGCGGTTTCGAGCGTGTGCACCCGGATGAGCCGGACCTTCTCGGCGAAGAACGCTATCAGCGTGCGGAGGAGATGGCGATCCATCCAGCGGACGTGTTCCTGCGCCGGACCCGCGTCGGCATGTGGCGTCCGGAACTGCTCCATTGCGCAAGCATTTCGCATGCACAGGCAACGCCGTGAAGGATTTTTCCAGCAAATTTGCAGGTCTTTACGCCAAAGGCGTTGAATCCCAAAGCCCAGGGTTCGATGTACTCATCGAACCCTGGGTCAGACGGGGAGATTGGGAATTCTACCCCGCAGGGGTTGCATCAAGCGTGTGCCCTACGCGGGTAATTCGACCTGATGCGACCCCTGCGGGGTAGACCATCGGACTTCTCGATACCCGGGGTTCGATGAGTACATCGAACCCTGGGCTTTGGGATTCAACGCCTTCGGCGTAAAGACCTGACAAATTGCTGGGGAAAATCCTTCACGGCGTTGGTGCACAGGGCTGACGGACAGGTACAAGACTATCATGGCCTGCGACGCGCTGGCAGCAAACCCGCCGGCGCAAGGCCACGGCTACGCATTCTTAAGGAAATGCGCCGCCACGTGTCGCCGTTGTATCTTCCCCGTTGCCGTCCGCGGCACCGCCTGGGTGATGTGAATTACTTTCGGCACCTTGAAATCCGCCAGCCGTTTCCCGCAGAACGCCTGAATTTCCGCGGGGGTCGCGGTCCCTTTCAACACGACGGCCGCGTGGACTTCCTCGCCGTATTTGGCGTCCGGCGCCGCGAACGAGACGGCCTCCGCTACCGCGGGATGTTCTAGCAAGGCGGCGTCCACCTCCAGCGGCGAGATCTTTTCGCCGCCGCGATTGATCAACTCCTTGAGTCGGCCCGTCAGCATCAGGTAGCCGTTCTCGTCGAGGACGCCCTGATCGCCCGTGCGAAAGTAGCCGTTACAGAAGGACGACGCGTTCGCTTCGGGGTTATTGAGGTAACCGTGCATGACGTTGGTGCCCCGGATGCAAACTTCCCCTTGCATGCCGGCCGGAAGAACCTGGCCCTTCTCGTCAAGAATGGCGATGCCGACGCCGGTCCCTTGCCCCACGAAGCCCGGCTTGCGCGGCCCCGGCGGCAACGGGTTAGACGCCATCTGATGGGCGGCCTCGGTCATGCCGTACGCTTCCAGCACCGGAGCGCCGAAGCGTTCTTCCAGTTGGTGAAACACTGCCGGCGCCAGGGCTGAACTGCACGAGCGGATGAAACGCAAGCCGCCGCGCGGGGCGTTGTCTTGATCGGCTCGGCCCAGGAGAATCTGATGAATGGTCGGCACTGCGGAGTACCAGGTGACGTCGTACTTGGCCGCGACTTGCCAAAACGTCCCGGCTGAGAATTTCGCGGGCACCACGACGGCGCCTCCGGTGTGCAGCGTCGACAGGGTGGCGCCGATCAGGCCATGCACGTGGAAGAGCGGCATCGCAATCAGGCTTCGGTCGCTTGGCGTGAGCTGATACGTGGCCGCGATGTTGGCGATCGACGCCATCAGATTGCCATGCGTGAGCGGCACGCCTTTCGGCCTGCTGGTGGTACCGCTCGTGTGCAGGAAGAGGGCGACGTCGGTGGTCCGTGGCACTTCGTTCGCCGCGACGGACGTCCGACCATGGCCTACGGACTCCTGTCGCACAAAAACCCGGCCCTGCGCATCGAGGCCGCATTCCCAGATCGGCATCTGCAACTGGCGCGCGGCTTCGCGCGCGGGATGATCGCCCGGTCCAACGATGACTGCCTTGGCGCCGGCGTCTTCCAGATAGAAGCGAAATTCCTCGACCTTGTATCCGGGATTGAGCGGGGCGGCGACGGCGCGCGCCCAGGTCGTGCCCAGGAAAGCGACGAGGAACTCCAGGTTGTTGGGCAATACAATGCCAATCGGCTCCCCGGCCTGAACGCCTCCCGCGCGCAGGGCCGCAGTCACTATTTCGATTTGGTTTTGCAGTTGCCCATAAGTTACGTCGGGGCCATCAGGAATGAAAACCGCCGGTTGCGACGCGAACTTTGGTGACCACAGGTTCATCAACGTGGAATTCATAGATTGTCCAGGAAAGAGGATTGCTGTCGTCTGCCACTGATTTATTAAACTAAAGCCTCACGCAAAGACGCAAAGGCGCAAAGGAAGATTCAAACCAGTCGATTTGAGCCGTTACGGCAATTCTTCTCTGCGACTTTGCGTCTTTGCGTGAGACAATGAGGTGATTCATGCCAGTCCGAACGTTGGAGATCCGCGCCAATCTCGAAATCGCCTACGCCGACGTTTATACACCCGAAGCCATCGCGGCCCTCGAAGCGCTCGCTCCGCTTGACGCCGAGCGCAAGGCCCTGATGAAGGTGCGCATCGAGCGCCGCGCGGCACGGGCTCGCAACCAGCGGCGCATCGACTTTCTCGACCCACAGGCCACCATCGCGCGAACCAAGATCAAAGTGCAAGACGCCCGTGCCGGAAACTTCATCGGCGCCGAGATTCCTAAAGACCTCCAGCGTCAGTGGATCCAGGGTACCGGTCCCGCCGCCAAGCCGAACGCCCCGGTTGAAAACAGCATCCGCAATGTCGCGTATGCGCTCTTGTCCGGCGCCGACGGCTGGATGTTCGACGGCGAAGACGCGCTCGGCCAGATCTCGACCATGTCCCTGGACAACCAGCGCAACCTTAAGCTCGCCATTCAACGCGATCCGGTCTTCCTTCATGTCGCCGAGCAGGTGGCGAGTGAGATGAACAAATGGGCCCAGGGCTTTTTCGGCCGCCCGACCATCAGCGACTGGAAAAAGCAACTCAACTTCACGACCAAGATTTTTCGCGCCCGCGGCCTGCATCTGGACGACCGGCACGTGCGGCACACCGGCGGCGCCAGTTTTTCCGCGTCCATCGTCGACGCGACGCTCTACGTCGTCAATAACCAGCGGCGTCTGCGCGATGCCGGCTCCTCGGTCGTATTGTACCTGCCCAAGATTCAAAACGCCGAAGAAGCAGCACTGTGGAACGACATCTTGTCAGCCCTCGAACAACACCTGGGCCTTGCGGACGGGACTATCAAGGTCTACGTGCTCGTCGAGCAGGTCGAAGCGTGCTTCCAGTTGATGGAGATTCGCGCCGCCCTCGGCAAACACTTTGTCGGCTTCAACACCGGTCGCTGGGATTACATCAACAGCGTCTCCGACGCGATGGCCTGGCAGCGCGAGTTCATCAACCCTAACATCGATGCCATCACCATGACCTATGGCTACATGCGCGTCTACGAGGACCGCGTGCGCCGCGCCTGCAACACGCCCGCTTTGTTAGCCGGACGCGCAAGCGACGGAGCACCTGGTGGCGCACCGTCGCTTGCGCGTCCGGCTAACGGGTGCGCCCTGTGGCAAGGCGGCATGGAGCCGAACATCCCGGTCGGCACCGAAGCCGGCGTCACCAGCGCCATGAAGCGCGCGAGCGCGGGCGCCGAGCGCGAGCAACGCGAGGGGGCGAGCGGTAAATGGGTTGCCCACTGGAAGATGGTTCATATTGTTCGCCCGGTCTGGGAAAAAGCCGGGCAGGACAACCAGGCCGGACGCGAATTCCCGCCGCTCACGTACACGCCAGCCGACGCGGATGGGCTCTTCCTGCACGAGCCGGCCCCGCGCACCGTCCGCGGCGCTCGCGATCTCCTGAGCGTCGCGCTGCAGTACGGCAACGCTTTCCTGGTCGGACTCCAGGCGGCCGCCCTCAAACCGGCGGACTATTTTGGCAACGACGACGTCCTGTACTTGATGGAAGACATGGCGACCGGCGAGATTCGCCTGAGCATCTTGTGGGAATGGCTGCACAAGAACGCAGCCTTCACCGCGGACGACGCTCTGGTTGGCGTCAAGACGGGCGACCGCTTCTCCCCCGAGCTATGTAAGCGTCTCCTCGCCGAAGAGTACGCAAAACTCCTGAGCGCGAGCAACCGCGACGTTCACGACGCGTCGAAGAAGACGACGCTGCCGATCGCGCGGGAGATCGTCGAGGCTTACGTCATGGACGCTGTCAAGTTGCCGTGGTACGTTGACTTGCTCAACATCAACCTCGAGAACCACGACCTGACGGACGCCAAAAGGCGAACGCGCTTGCTCGCAGAGGCGTTTCGCAAGGATGGGACGCGAATCACGGAGAACCTGGACTTCGGAAAATAACACATACCAACCCGACGCGTAAGCGAGGTACGATACTCGATCTCACTTACGCGTCGGGTTACTATCGTATGGAGATCGACATGCTCGGCACTGCAAAATTCATCACGCTGGAAGCCGCCAAGAAAATGGCGGCGGTTGGCGAAGCGGAAGCCCGCAAGAACGGCTGGAACGTCGCGATCGCGATCGTGGACGCCGGCGGCGGCCTGATCCTGTTTCAGAAGCTCGATGAAACCCAGCCCGGCAGTATTGCCGTCGCACAGGGCAAAGCGCGCGCGGCCGCGCTGTTCAAACGTCCCACCAAGGCGATGGAAGAGGCCATCGCCGCCGGCAAGCAGGGCTTCCTGACCGTCGAAGGCATTGTGCCGATGCAAGGCGGTCTGCCGGTCATCGTGGAGGGCAAGGTCATTGGCGCGGTCGGCGTCAGCGGCGTCACCTCCGCGCAAGACGAGCAGGTTGCCCAGGCCGCGCTGGGCGCGTTGAGCGTCTAAGAATTCGCTTGCGTGCAAGCCGCGCGGTTCTTTGCGAGCCGCGTGTCCACCAGGGCGACGATTTCGTCCAGCGTCTCCGACTGCATTCCCTGTTGCCCGGCGATGCGACGGACCAGACAGTCGACCCTCTCGATGTGGGCGGCCCCGCTAAAAAGCGTGCGCGCCGCGGACGACGGTTTGGCAAGGCCCTCGGCCGCTTTGGCGTACTTCTCGAATGGAACCATATCGGCGGCGTCGGCGCCCAGCCGAATACAGAGTTGACACACCCAGGCGTAGATCGCACGAGACTTTTCCGCATAGGCGTGAACCGCTTCTTGAATGGAGATCATGTCGTCGCACCGGATGCAACGGTAGTTGCCCGTGATCAACATCGGCCATTTGGCCAATGGCACGAACAGCGAATCGTGTACCTTGAGCTTCACCGGCACTTCGATGTAACCACCACCAACGTCCAGGCGGGCGGCCTCGATGTCGGTTTCTAGTTGGCGCAGACGTGCCGTCAGTTCCTCGGCGTCGAAGCGGGCCGCCTTGAAGTTGGTCGGCAAACCCACCTGGAGGACGTTCTTGGGTTGATTCGGAGGGCGAAACGCCTGAGGATCGGGACTCGCCAGCGTGATCCGTCCAGGATCAAAGCCATCCCAGACGCGCGGATCCGCGTAGCAAGTTTCGAGCGTCTCCGCCTGCAAACCAGGAATGCGTTTGAGGTAGGGCAACGGCGGCATATTCATGATCGCCAGGCAGGGCACACCCGCGCGAGCGATTCGAGGCATCAACTCGCGAACGCCTGGCGAACCGTACTGGGCCTCCTGCATGCCGAGCACGACCAAGTCAAACCGAGTCGGGTCAACCTCGTCGGGCGTGGTCGCAACAAGCGTGCCGGGCAGTTGTTTCGATGCGATGTCGAGCAGCGACTCCCGGCCCTTGATCGGAAAACGCACCACGGTCCCCTCACGATTAATCAATTCAGCGGTCGGCTTAGTGCAGACCAACGAAACGCCGTGCCCGGCCATCAGCAGTTTGGTACCGAACAACGAGCCGTAGGAGGCCCCCAGAATGAGCAGGTTGTGTTTCACGATTGGAGCTCGCCTCAGTTCGTACTCGACCACGGTCTGATCGGTTCTTGTTCGTCTTCGCGTCAACGCGCAGCGCCACAAGCTACTGCGTAATCGTTCACCCCTCTCCCCTGTACTCAGGGGAGAGGGGGTGAGGGGTTGGGGCGTCGCGCAACAGTCTGGTCCTCCCCCTCACTCCCGACCCCTCTCCCCCTGAGTACAGGGGGAGAGGGGAGATGGACGGTTACGCTATGGCTTTTGCTTTTTTCTCAAGTCAACCATCGCGGTTGCCAGCGCATCGCCGATGCGGACGAAGAACTTGCCGCTGCCCATGTAGTGGTAAGGGCGATCGCTGCCAACCTGGAAAAATTCGAGCTGGTGCTTGGTCCAATCCTTCTGAAATATTGCCAGCGCGTTCAGGTCGAAAAACGGATAGCTTTCGACGGCGACCACGGTGTCCTTGAATTCAGGCGCCGCGGCGGCCGCGCGCTGCCCGACCGAGACGGCGTTCTTGTCCACGCCTTCTTTCGTCACGCCCGTGCCCAGGACGCCAATGACGAACGGCATGTTCGGCACTTGATACTCTTGGCGAACATCTTTTACGAACGCGATCATGTTGTTTTTGTAGTTGTCGCGGAAGGCGGGCGAGAACTGATCGTTAAAGCCTTGAAACCAGACAAAGCCGGCAATCTCATGGCCGACGCTGGCGTCATATTCGGGATGATGCTTTTTCAGGTCCTTCAGCACTTCCTGGACGGCGCTGTTCATCAGTCGAAAGTTGAGGCCGGCGTTCTCCTTGATTTTTTGGGCGTTCTCTTTTTTCGCTTCGTCCTTGCTCAGTTCATAGGGGCCGGCCGACGGGGGACGGAAGTCGTAGTGCAATGATTTGCCGCCCCAGGCGGTCTTGATCAACAGAATCGGCGCGTCGAGCTTTTGCTCCAGCGCGAGGCCGAAGCCGAGTTCCGGGCCGATCTTGTCCGGGCTGCCGCCGTAACCGATCGAAAGCGGCCCCGACCTGCGATGACCGTCGCCGATCGACGTGATGTAGACGCGTTTGGAGACCGTGAACGCATCCTTGATCTTCTTGCTCTTGAATTCGAGCTCGGCGTCGAGCTTCTTGAGTTCGGCCTGCGCCGCCGCGATTTTCTCGGGATCGGTGAACTTCTTCGCTTTCAATTCGCTGCTCAGTTTGTCTCGTTGGAGGCGCGTTTCAATTTGATCCTTTGCCGCGCCGGGAGCGATCGCGCCTTCCTTGAAGATCCATTTCGCGAGTTGATTGACTCCAGGCTCCTGGGCCGTGAGCAGCGCGGGAAGCGTGATGTAATTGGCGTGGCCGACCATGTTCGACTGGCCGGCCATGATGTAGATTTGCAGCTTCTTTTTGGCTGGTTCGCCTGCTTCACTCGTTGCCGAAACGAAGGCAAATAGTAGTGCGACACACGTTGAAAACAGCTTCGCTTTTGCCAACATGATTTTCCCCTTGCGGTTGGTCGGTCGATCGGACCAGTGTGCTGACAACCATCCATTTCGCGGACAAGGCGGGACGCATCCAAGGCAGGTGCTCGGCCGACAGGAACGGTGACAATCTACACGCATACAGGCGCAATTGCAACAAGAAGGAATGATGCGCGAGGATGCGCGCGGACCTTGTGCAAGTGGGGCGTTGCCGCAGCATGCCGATCCGCATTCTTGAGCGGCTGACTTCCCGAGCGTGAGACATAGAATCGACATGGATGGACATTCTCCCTGCAAAGCGGAGTCCGTCAATCCGACCTCTCACATTCGTGGATCGTGTCATGAAATGTCTATTGTCGACAAAGCTCTACGCAGCGTGTTGCTCGATCGCCGTGCTGGCGCCATTTGGCCTCCTGGCGCAGGACAAGAATCTGCCCACGCCGGCAGTGATTCCGACGGATCAATTCGTCAAGCTGAACACGCTGATCAAGCCGCAGCCAGGCGAATTGCGTTTCCACGAGATCCCGTGGTTGATCGACGTCTGGGAGGCACGCAAGAAGGCGGCAGCGGAAGGCAAACCGATCCTCGTCTGGAGCGGGGCCGGCGGCGCGCCGATCGGGGTTTGCTGAAGCGCCGGCTCGGGAGGCCGTGCGCCTTCCAACTGGACCGAGCCGATTATTGCGTTGGTGCGGAAAGAATTTGTTCCGCTCGCCATCAATGGCCGAACGCGGAATTTCGCTGACGACGAGTGCCGTTTCCTGGAAAAGGCCGACTGCGGCGGGCAAGGGCGGATCGACATCATCACCGCGAGCGGCAAATTCGTGGCCCGTGGCGAGCTGCAGGTGGGCAATCCGAAAACGCACCTCACGAGCCTGGAGCGGGCGCTACGGGCGTGGGCCGCTCTTCCTGAGTCGGAACGCAAACCGGGCGCGACCCAGGTGCCGGAACGCGGCCCGCTCGATCCGCGCCGCAATGCCGCCAAGGGGCCGCCGCCGGGCACGCTGATCGTACGCGTATTCAATCGCCAGTTGGAGCGCACTACCAAAGAGGAATACCGCCACACCGTGCCGGAGGACTATATCCCGGCGCTGCGTGACAAGAAGGTCGTGAGCAGCGATCAGGCCACTTCCCTTTGGACCCAGCCGGCCAACGACTTCTTGTGGATCACGCAAGCCGAGGCGCGGGCCATGATGCCGGCCGAGCCCAAGCCGGGGCAGCGCATCGAGGTTCCCAGGTCGCTGTGCGAACGCATCTTCAAGTTTCACCTCGATCCGTCCCGTGGTTTGAGTGAGAACAACAACTTCGCGCACGTCACCGCCGGCGCGGGCAGGCTCGAGCTCACCGTCGAAGCCGTCAACGAAACGCAAGTCCGCGTTCGCCTCGATGGTTTCGCGAACCTCAACAATCCGCGGACCGGGCTGAAGACCTACCTGTCGCCCGGCATCAAGGAGCACTCGAAGAATTTGCGGATTCCGCTCGATTACGATCCGCGCCTCCTTGGCTACCTTGCCTACGATCCCACGCAGAAGATGTTGACACGTCTGGACATCGTGGCGCTCGGCGACGTGCGCGGCCGGCCCAATGGGGAGAACATCCTAGCCCTCAAATAAGCGAAGTCGTCTTGTCATTGCAACTATTTTTTGCCTGCGTGCGCGGGCGCACCGTCTCGGACCCGCAGCGCAGGTGACAGTGGATCAATCTCGGCGTCGGCAATCGTTGTTCTCTCTTTCTGCTCAT
>SXGS01071952.1_pt1 | contig 33016 bp, 26 predicted proteins | sample 3174681 | NCBI WGS metagenome assembly SXGS01 (sample SAMN11356861, study PRJNA531348) | freshwater metagenome | isolation source: freshwater sample F1-80 | place: China: Fuxian Lake, Yuxi | collected 2017-12-25
ACCAGGCTGCGCTACGCCCCGACTCCTTCCCATTGTAGCGGGCTTTCCCTTCCGGCCGGTGCGATAGACTGAGGGATCGGCTCGCCCGCATGCCTTGGAAAACCACGCTCGCTAGAGTGTACAGCCTGCTTCGAAACCGCCCGGAGGGCTACTTCGACGCGCTGGAGAACCACGTCGTCAAAGGCTGGGCCTTCGATCCCGCCTCACCATCCCGCACCGTCGATGTCTCCCTCGTGATCGATGGCGCGGTCATCGGCTCCTACGCCGCCAACCGGTTCCGCGCCGATCTCAGCCAGTCCGGCCGCGGCAATGGTCACCACGCCTTCGAGATCCCCATTCCTCCCGCCGCCATCGACGGCAGGCCGCACGAAGTCTCCCTACGATTCGCCGGAACGAACACGGTCCTGCGCGGATCTCCCAGGCAGTTGCAGTCCGGCGCGGTCCACGCGGGCGAGCGCCCGGGCGCGATTCGCGGAGCTGCCTACGGAGGTTCGGCGCCTCCCACGCTCGATCCCCTGCGCGACGATCCGCGATTCAAGCAGGCCGCGCTCCAGCCGCTCTCCGTCGTGATCCCGACCTATAACCGCGGCGCCGTCATGGAGGAGAGTCTCCGCGCGGCGATCGCCCACGCGGCGGGGCTCGAGGTGGAGTTCATCGTGGTCGACGACGGTTCCTCCGACGATACGCAGCGGCGCTTGGCCACCCTGAAGCGCGAGTTCGCCCACGTGCGCACCGAGCGGCTGGCCAACGGCGGACCCGGCCGCGCCCGCAACGCCGGAGCCTCGATCGCCAGGCACGATCTGGTGCTGTTCCTCGGCGACGACACGCGGCCGGCCTGCTCCGACTTCTTCCTTCATCACATCCGCGCGCATCAGTGGATGCCGAAACCCGAGATCGCGATTCTGGGCAAGATCGTGTGGCCGAACCAGCGGGACGAGAACATCAGCTTCGTCATGTCGCATGTGCAGGGCGCGGGCCAGGAGCAGTTCGGCTTCTTCTCGCTCATGCCGTACACCTGGCTCGACTGGCGCTTCTTCTACACCGCCAACGTGTCCTTCAAGAAGTCCGTGGCGCCCGATTGGAGCAAGGACGGCTTCAGCACCGAGTTCCCCCTCGCCTCGTTCGAGGATGGCGAGTTCGCCTATCGCGTCAATCAGCGTCTGGGCGGCCAGTTCCGGATGCTCTACACGCCGGCCGCCGTGGTGACGCATCACCATCCCTATTCCGTGCGGCAGTTCCTGGACCGGCAGATCTCCGCGGGCCTGATGGCGCGTGTGTTCGCGCGGCTGCATCCAGAGGCCACCGTGGAACTGGGGATCGCCAATATCGACGCCGCGCTGGCGGCCCCCGGCGGCGAGAATCAGGATCAGGTGGAAGAGTTCCTTTCGATCCTCGAGGGCGTGAAGTCGTGGGCCAAGGTGCTGGACCGCCACTACAACCTCGGCTCGCAGAACTGGCACGGCGACTTCCTCCGCGCGGTCTTCGAGATGAGCTATCTGCAGGGTTGCGTCATGGGCTGCACTCGCCCCGGAGCCAACTACGCCGCCGCCTACCGCTACGTGCTGGAGAAGTTCCAGGAACGCATGGCGACCACCGCCAGCTTCGAAGCGTTCGGACGGCTGCTGCAGATTCCCGTGGTCTAGACTGGCCTACGGCAGCGCGAGCACCGCGCCCTGCTCCAGCAGCTTGCGCGACAACGCCGCGGCGTCCACGTCCCGCACCGGGATCCCCTTTTCGATCGCCATCATCGCCGCCACGCCCGCCGCCTGGCCCATGATCATGTAGACCGGCTCCATGCGCAGCGTCGAATAGGTGACGTGGCTCGACGAGACGCAGACGGGGACCAGCAGGTTCGAGACCTGCTTCTTCTTCGGCAACAGCACGCGATACGGGATCTGATACGGCTTCACCGCGACTTCCATGTTGCCCTCGTTCTGAACGTTCCCGTCCGTCCCGGCGTAGCGCTGCACGTTGTGCGAATCCGAGTTGTAGGAGCCCATGCCGATCGAGTCGGGTTTGGTGAGCCGGTCCTGGATGTCGGGCTGTGTCATCACGAAATCGCCCACCATGCGGCGCGCCTCGCGAACGTAGAGTTGGTGCGGCCAGCCGTTGGTATCGGCGAATTCGTCGGCCGCCAGTCCCCAGGACGCCACTTCCGCGCGAAGACCGGCGGGAACGCGCTCGTCGTTGGCCAGGAAGTAGAACAGCCCCGCGGTGTAGTCGATGTGCGCCTGCCAGATCGCGGCCCGCGTCGTGTAGTCCGCTTCCGGATACGCCCAGCTCGCGCCGATGTAATCGGTGGAGAACGCGCGCCGGTTATTGATATCGGTCTTGCCGTTCGGCATGGGCGACACGATGAAGAGGTCGTTCATGCGCACGTCCCGGCCGAGCTGCGCCTTCAGTCCGCCGATGTACCGGGGCAGCAGTTCGTAGCGGCCCGCATTGTACGCGGCGGGGCGCGGGTACGGCATCTTGTTGCGTTCGTCGCGGGTGAGGCACATGCGGAAGTTGTAGGCCTGGACCTTCTTGTCCGCCGCCCCGATCTCGCCCCGCGGCGTGGCCTGAATCTCGGGGAGCAGCTTGGACTTGGCCGCGTCGGCGAACGCCGGCAGCGGGAAATCGAACTGGTGGTTGCGGTCCTTGGGACGCACGCCGGCGAGCGATTCACCGTACTGTTTCACGCCCTCGCGGCCCACCGTGTAGGAGACCTTGGCGTGAGCCATGAGGTCGCCCTCGTAGGTGGCGTCGATGAAAACCTTCGCCTCGAACGAGGTCCCATTGTCGCAGTAGATCTCCGTGATGCGGCCCTTGCGCCGCGTGACGCCGCCGTCCTCGCGGAGCCGGTGATCGTAGTGGACCTTGACCCCGGCTTCGCGTGTCATCTCGCGGAGCACCAGTTCGGCCACGTGCGGCTCGAAGTACCAGGTCACCGGCTCGCCGTACTTCGCGCCCACTCGTTTATAGAACTCGAGCGAGTAGCCGCCGATGGTCTCCTTCCTGCCGTGATCCGTCTTGCCGAGTCCGCCCGAAGTCATGCCTCCCAGGTGACGGCCCGGCTCGATCAGCGCCACGCTGAGCCCCTCGCGAGCGGCTGCGACGGCTGCGATGACGCCGCCGGAAGTCGCGCCATACACCACCACATCGAACTTCGCCGCGAACGCGCCTCCAGCCGCCAACAGCAACGCCGCGAGTCTCATTGTCCGCTCGCTTCCCGCCATGCGTGGATGCGGCTGGTCATGTCGTCGACGATCGCCGGATGCTCGCGCCGCAGGTTGGTGGTCTCGCCAGTGTCGCGCGAAAGATCGGAAAGGAAGACCGCGCCGTCGCCGGTCAGCGGCCGCTTGTCCTCCGGGGTTCGCCCGTACGGATTGCCGTTCAGCACCAGCTTCCAGTCTCCGCGGCGTATGGCGAGTTGCTGTCCGTTCGCCCAGAAGATGCCGTCGTGCGGCGACTTCGCCTTCGCGGCCGCCACGGGCAGAATGTCCGATCCGTCCACCGCGTGGTCCGCTGGAATCGCCGCGCCCGCCGCCTTGCAAACCGTCGGCAGGATGTCCATGGTCATCGCCACTTCGCTCACTGTTTGGCCGGCGGGGATGCGGCCTGGCCAGTTCATGATGCCGGGCACGTGCATGCCGCCGTCGAACAGGCTGAACTTGAAGCCGCGGTAACGGCCGTTCGATCCGGCGGTGGCCGGCTGCTGATTCAGTCCGGCGCGAGGCTCGGTGGTGGCGCCGTTGTCGGCGATGAAGAACACCAGCGTGTCGTCGAGCAGCCCTTGCTGCGACAGCGCGCGCCGGATCGCTCCTACTCCATCGTCCACGGCGGCGAGCATCGCGGCGTAGGTGCGCCGTTCCGGCTCCATCCCCGGGAAGCGTTCCATGTACTCGCGCGGCGCGTGCATCGGGTAGTGCGGCGCGTTGTAGGTCACGGTCAGGAAAAACGGCTGGTGGGCGGAACGGCGGATGAAGCCGCAAGCCTCCTCCGTGATTCGCGTGGTCAGGTACTCGCCGTCCTCGAAGATCTCCTCGCGATCGCGGAACAGAGAGTGAAAGTTGACTTGCCGGTTCGGTCCGGAGCCGCCTTCGCCCCAATAGTATCGATGCGAATAGAAGTCGACGCAGCCTGGCAGGAAACCGTAAAAGTAGTCGAAGCCGTGGGCGTTGGGGACGGTCTCCCGCGTGCTTCCGAGGTGCCATTTTCCGATCAGAGCGGTGGCGTAACCGGCAGGCTTCAGTAACGATGCCGTGGTGCGCTGCGATGGCTTCAGCTCGGCGCCGTTGCCTGGCACTCCCGCGCGCGCCGGATAGCGGCCGGTCATCAGCGCGGCTCGCGATGGCGCGCAAACGGGAGCGTTCGAATACCAGTTCGTGAACCGCGCGCCCGATGCGGCCAGCGCGTCGATATGAGGAGTCTTCAGATCGCGCGCCCCGTAGCAGCCCAGGTCCGCCGAGCCCTGATCGTCCGTCATCACGACGACGAAGTTCGGCTTGCGTGGCGATTCGGCGGCCAACAGGGGCGCGGCGGCGGTGGCGAGGACATCCCGGCGGGTCATGGAGAATCTCATTATCGCCGCTACCATGAACCTGTGTGGATTCCCGGCGCGCTACGTGGCCCTGCTTGCGGGCGCGATCCTGCTGCTCACCGGCCTGTTCATCGTGGTGGCGGGCGTAGAGCGGACTCGATGGCCCTCGGCGTGTGGTGGCTGCGCTAACGGCGCCGCCGCGCCAACGCCAAACCCACCATGCCGGCTCCGATCAGCAGCAACGTTCCCGGTTCCGGAATGCTCTGAATCCGGAGCAAGGCGAAGTCGCTGTTGGTCTCGTTCACCGCGTTGCCTTGATTGACCGCGGAAAGGCGAACGTTGGTCACGGACCCGGGGAACGGGTTGATGATCCGAAACACGCCGGAATTGACGTCCAACGCGGGCGACAGGTTCACCACCGAGCCCGCGCCAGTCCACGTCGCCGTCGTGTTGCCCGTCACGGTCAGCACGTAGTTCACACCGTCGGCCGTAACGCGAGCGGCTTCGAACACCGTGTCGGTCCACTGGCCCGGCTGGAACAGGAATGCCAGCCGGAGGTCGGTGACTGTCGTCGCCGAGCCATAGTTGATGGAGATGCTCTCCTCGTCGCCGACGAACGTACCCAGGTCGATCTCGCCTTGGACGCGTCCTCCCACGACGCCGATGCCGGTGACGCCGTTGACCGTGTTATGAACAAAGCCCCGGGGAGCCGACGTGACCGTCGCGAAACCGACGTTGACAGCCGTGACGCCCTGTGGCACGTTCGTGCTATCGATCACACCGGCCACCAACGGCGACCCGATCAGTACTGCCGCGAGTAGGGACTTCATAGTACGCGCCCTCCTATTTCCCTTAGGACAGTAGAGCAGCCCCGGAGGCCGATGTCAAGGGTACCAGGACATATTTTACCAGCGGCGCCGAACAACCATCCAAAGCAGCGCGCCTCCGGCCAACAGCAGCGACCCCGGCTTGGGGATGTCCACCAGCCGGAGGATCCCGAAATCGCTATTCGTTTCGTTAACGGCGTTACCCTGATTCACTGCCGTGAAGCGAAGCGTATTCACGAAGCCGGGGAATGGATTGATGATTCGGAAGACGCCGGCATTCACGTCCAACGCGGGCGACAGGTTCATCACCGTGCCGGGCCCGCTCCAGATGGCGGTGGTCGTTCCGGTGACGGTCAGAATGAAGTCGACGCCATCGGCCGTCACGCGGGCCGCTTCGAACACAGTATCGGTCCACTGTCCCGGTTGGAAGAGGAAGGCAATCCGAAGGTCGGTGATGGTTCTCGGCGAAGGATACGCGACCGTGATGCTCTCCGGTCCATCCGGAGGCGTCCCCAAATCGATTTCTTGCGCCACGCGGCCGCCGTTGACGCCGAACGCGGTGACCCCGTTGACCGTGCTGTAGCCGATGGTCCGGGGCGCGGACGTAATCGTTGCGAATCCGAGGTCGACGAAGCTGACCCCAGCGGGCACGTTGGAAGAGTCGATGACTCCGGCTCCCAGCGGCGCGCTCACCAACATCATGACGATCGCCACCGTCTTCATAGTACTGATCTCCTAACTATTCCCCCCTAAAGGGTAGATCAATACTAGTGCCACCGCAAGGGTACTCCTGGAACTCGCTAGCGAGCTCCCGCCCCGGCTGCGCCCGGCACGGGCTCGCGGTCGTGCCTGCCGTCCTGCTTCGGTAGCAGGGCGATCGCCACGGCGCCGATGAACGCCATCGCGAACACGGCGGTCATTGCCGTGTCATAGCTGCCGTACTTCTCGCGCAGCATCGCGACGAAGAAGGGGAACCATGTTTGCCCGATCGTGTCGGTGGGCAGGATGATCGCCATGGCGCGAGCCAGCGAATTCACGCCGAACTGCTCCGCCGCCATGAGCGGGATCAACATGTAGTCGGCGCCCATTCCGAATCCGAACAGCAGCGCGAAGGCGTACAGCGCTCCGGGCGTCTCCGGCCGCACCAGCAGCATCAACGGAATCGTCATGGCCACCAGAGCGTAGGTGGCGGTCATCACCAGCTTCTTGCTGTAGTGGTCCGCCATCCAGCCCACCGCCAGCCGGCCGCCGATGCTCGACCACAGGATCAGGAAACTCGCCATCGCCCAAGTCCTGTTGAGCTGCGCCTGATCGGTGAAGCCCTGATCCTTGAACACCAGCTTCATGTGTTGGTTGATGGAACCGATGGAGCCGATCGAGCACGCACTGCCGATCAATAGCAACCAGAACGCCGGTTGCCGGATCAGGAACCCGAAGGCGCACGGTTCCACCTTGATGTCCTGGGGGCTGAACGCCGCGCCGTCCGGATGCTGGTCCATGTCGGAAGGCTTGTCCTTCATAAAGAAAAGCGCCACGGGCCACGCCAGCAGGATCATCGCGCCCACCGCGAGCAGCGCCGGCTGAAATCCACCGAGCGACGCCGTCAGTCCCGCCGCCAGAATCGATCCCAGCGACGCCACCAGTCCAACGCCCACGTATGTGACGCCCATGGCCTGTCCGCGCTTGCGCTTGAACCACTGCGAAATGATGATCTGGTGCGCGATCGGGCCTGAGAAGATGTACCCGAGAATATAGACGCACCACAACGCGCGATACACCATGAGGTTGCCGTTCATCTGGCTGAAGCCCACGAACGCCAGGAACGTCAGTCCCGTACCCGCCACGATCATCTTGCGGGGGCTGAACCGGTGCACCAGCAGCGGCCCGACCCACAACGTCAGCACCGCCGCGATCGGGAATCCCGACGTGATGGCGGTCCTGCTCCAGCCGAACTCCTTCTCGTAGTAGTCGTAGAAGAACGGCATGTTGTAGTAGGGCAGTCCCGTCGACAACCCGAACGTGCAGAAGCAGGCGGCGACTATCCACCAGCCGTGGAAACTTTTCATCCGGTCAGAGGCTCCTTCTCGAGAATGGAACCTCACCGTTATAACACGCGGCCGCTACAAGCCTCGCATGTGGAAGCCGCCGTCGACGTTCAGCACCTGTCCGGCGGCGTAGTCCAGCAGCCCGTCCGCGATGGCTCGCACGGCCTTGGCGACATCGGCGGCTTCGCCCATTCGGCGTTGCGGAAGCAAGCCGCTCGCGATGCGCTCCTCGTACAATTTCTCCACCGTCGCGATCATGTCGGTGCGGATCACGCCCGGCCGAATCTCGAACACCGGGATTCCGTGCGGAGCCAGTCTTTGCGCGTACAACAGCGCGCTCATGCTCAGCGCGGCCTTCGCGATGCAGTATTCGGCTCGACTCACGCTGGCGGCGTAGGCGGAGATCGACGTGATGAACACGATCCGGCCCGCGCCCCGTTCGAGCATCCACCGCGCGGCGAGTTGCGTGAGAAAGTGCGGGCCCTTCAGGTTGATCGCCGCGATCTCGTCGAAGCTGTCCTCGCTTGCGTCCAGCACGTCGGCGCGGACCCTCTGCGTCACGCCCGCGTTGTTCACCAGCAGGTCCAGCCGGCCGAACCGCTCGCGCGCCATTTCGATGAGCGCCGCCCGGTCCACCGCGCTCGACACGTCGGACTGGACGATCTCGCACCCGCACTCGTCGCGCAACGACTCCGCCGCGTCGACCCGGCCCTTGTACGTCGCGATCACCGTGTGCGTGCCCGACAGCTCGAGCGCGATCCCCCGGCCGATGCCGCGGCTGGCTCCGGTGACGATGGCGACGGGCCGCCCGTCCGTCAATTCTTCGCGCTCCCGAGCGCTGCGTCGATGGCCTTCGAAAGCTCGGTCACGGTGAAGGTCTCGATGAACGGCTCGCCCTCCACGAACACGGTCGGCGTCTTGGCGACTCCACGCGCGACACCCTCCTCATAGTCGGAGTCCACTAGCTTGGCGAACCGGGGATCGGTCAACCCGGCGGCTGCCTTGGCGGGCTCGACGCCGTTCGCCTTCGCGAAGCTCGCCACATGCGCGTCGAACGCTTCCGGCGCGATGGAGGCGAGCTTCGCCATCGTGACGCGCCGGAACTCGACGCCGAGCTCGGGTTTGACGGACTCGAAGAAACGGGCGGCGATGGCGGCTTTGCGCGCCCAGCTATGTTTGGGCAATGGGAAGTCGCGGTGCTCGAAGCCCACCTTGTCCTTGTATTTCGGCAGCAGGTGGACGTCGAGCATCATGCGGAACTGGGAGCAGTCCGGGCACTGGAGATCCTCGTAGACGAGGACGCGGACGGGACTCGCGGCGGAGCCCTCCACCAAACGGCCGGCGGCAAGGGAGGTCATCGAAATCAAGGCTAGCATCGCCAGGGCGCGCATATCCATCAGTCTACCGGCATCGAATCCCCGGCGTTCCCCTGACTACCATGGAAGGATGGCAACGATCCGAAGCCGCCGCGCTCGCGCGGCGAAAAGGCGCAAGCGCCGGATGGATCGCGTCGACCACGACCTCACTGGCGAGCAATGGACCGCTCTCCAGGTGGCGTGGGGTGGGTGCGCTTACTGCGGAGCCGCCGGCAAGCCACTGCAGCGCGACTGCGTGCTGGCCCTGTCCCGCGGCGGACGATATACCCTGGACAACATCGTGCCGGCGTGCGGCTCCTGCAATACGAGCAAGTGCAACGAAGAAGTCACCGCCTGGCTGCGGCGGAAACGCCTGGATGAACGGTCCTTCCTACTCCGCTATTCGCATATCCAGACGGCGCTCGCGGCGCGATTTTCCCCGGAGAGTGCCGATGCTGGCGCCAGTACCTGGCCGGTTTCGCTTGACGCGCTGACAGATCCGCTGCCTTGAAGCCGCGGCGGATCGAATCGCCGTCTTTACTCGCGAGAGGGCCGCCCAGCAGTCCGCCGCCGCGCCAGCCACGGCGCGACGATGAGACCTAGCGAGATCGCCGCGCCCGGCCATACGCGCGGGTGAAACTCGAACACGACCGCGTGCTTGCCCGCCGGAACCTCCACGCCTCGAAACGCGCCGTTCGTCATCCGGATCTCCACCGGGCGCCCGTCGATCGACGCGATCCATCCGGGATAGTGTGACTCCGCCGTCACCAGAAACGACGGGCCCTCCGCTTCGACTTGCAGTTCCACGCGGCGCGCCTGGTAGCGATCCACCCCCACGAAGCCGCCCGCCTCCGATCGCGCGCCTCCTTCCACCACCGCGACGGAAGCGGGATCGAACGCCGCATCGCCGAGCAACCGCAATGACTCCTCCTTCGACGCCGCCGCCACCACGCGCGGAGCCAAGCGAAACCGGGGCAGCACTCCCGTGTTGCGATACACGTTGTGCCCTGGCAGCGGACCCTCCGCGAGCCAGGCCGGTTGGTCGATCTTGCCCGGCCACCATCGAAGCAGATAGCCGACGTTGAGCATCGCCGGTAGCGGCGAGTCGAGCATCGCCGGTTCCAGATACCGGACGAACCCGTAGCGCGGCGTCGCGTAGAGTTGCCGGACCGACTGCAGCCGGTCGAGCCCCAGCGGATCGTTGCCGCTTGCGGTGGGAACGCGTGTGATCTGCGCCGACGAGATCCAGTTCATCGAGTCGCCTTCGATCTCGATCCGCGCCGGCGGCCGGGACCTGGCGAGCATCGCGCGCAGATTGTCCAGCGTCTCGCGCGAGCCTTCGAACTCCCGCGTCGTGATCGCCGGCTCGTCGCTCTTCGGCCGCGCGTTGAACACGATGCCGGAGTTGAACGCCATCAGTTCGGCCACCGCCGCGACGCACGCCGCCGCGGCCCATCGGCCGGGCAATCTCTCAGCGCCGTACGCCGCAAGCAAAGCGAGTCCGAACAGGACCGGGAAGATGAAGTACTCGAGATAGATCGCCGACCGAATGGGACCGGGAACCAGCGGAAACAGCGTCGCGATCACGGGTGTGTTGAACCCGAGCGTCACCAAGCCGAACGCCGCCGCGATCAGGCCCGTCTTCCATCGGAGCGAAACGATCGCGAGCCCCACGGCCGTGACGCTCGAGAACAAGTAGTGGAACGTCGCGTTGTGCTCCAGCGTCAACTTCCCCTCGCGGGCGCCGTTGGCGAACGGCGAAACCAGCGACAGGAAGCCCTGCCACAACATGCCGCCGCCGAGCCCGAACTCCTTGTAGCGATCGGCGCCGCGCGTCAGCGGCAGCAGTTCGAGCGTGGGGACGAGCTGAATCGCCGCCAGCCCCACCGCCCAGATCGAGGCCACCGTCAGCCGCCTCCAATGCCGCGCGCCCGCGTAGGCGAACACCGTCGCGAACACCACCGGCACGACGGGCGTGAATCCGGCGAGGATGCTCATCGCGAGCGCGCCGGCCACCGCGCCCGTGCTTTCGATGGCGAACAGCGCCACCGGAACCCATGCCACCGCGTTGACCAGCCCCAGATGCTGCATGTGCGACGCGAAGAATCCGCCCAGTTGCAGCACACTGGCGCCGAGCAGCGCAGCGGCCACTCCCAACGCCCGCCGCCGCAGCAGCGCATAGGTGAAGGCTCCGCACAGGAACACGTGCAGCACCGCTTGCCAGTGGAGCAGGATGGACATCCGGTTCTCGCCCCACGCCGCGCCGATCGCCGCCGTCAGCAACGCCGGCGGATAGAATGTCTGCGCCTGCGGGTTGGCGAACTGCGGATATCCACAGTACGTGTAGGGATCCCAGAACGGCAGCGTGCCTTCGCGCAGACAGCGCGCCAGATACTGATTCAGCGGCAAATGGTATCCGCGAAAATCCCACGGAAACACATGCTCGCCGCCGAACAGCACCTTGCGAAAGAAGAACAGCGCCTCCGCCAGCAGCGCCGCGTACGGCGCGAACCTCATCCTGGGCGCCGGACGTAGCCCGCCAGCAAATCCTCGAGCAGCGGCGTCACTGGATAGGGATGCATCTTGTACTGCCGGAATCCCTCGCCGTAAGGAACGCCCGCGTAGCCGCCCACCTTGGCCGACCATTCTTCCATCGTCTTCAGGTAGTCGTCCATGCCGTGATGCTCCTGCAACCATCGCCGCTGCGAGTCGTGGCTGGCGAGCATGTCGCGCTTGATGTCGAGCTTCGACGAGATGTCGACGATGAAATGCGGAACCGACGGCCGGCACTCGCGATCGGTTCCTTCGGCGGGATCGACGAAGTAGAGGTGCGGGATCGCTTTCATCGGCGCGTAATCGCCGTACGCCGAGCAGTCGTAGTTCTCGCACGGCGCGGCGAAGCAGGCGTCGCGCACCAGATGCGACGTGGCTTCGTGATCGCAGTGGTAGTCGGCGGGAGGGGCCGTCAGGATGAGATCGGGCTGCGCGCGGCGCAGCACGGCGGTGACGCGGCGCCGCGACGCGTCGTCCACGTAGATGGACAGATCCCGGAACTCGGCGCAGAAGTAATCGGCTCCGATCGTGGCGGCGCCCTTGGCCGCCTCTCCGCGCCGGATGGCGGCGATTTCCTCCGAGGAATACTGATGCGACCCGCAGTCGCCCGGTGTCATGGTCACGATGGTGACGTGGTGCCCCAGTTCGCGAAGCAACGCGAGTGTGCCCCCGGTGAAGATCTCGGCGTCGTCGGGGTGGGCGTGGATGTGGAGAATTCGCATCTCTCCCTCAGGTTATCGCGAACCCGGTCAAGCCATCCGCCGGTAGGCGTCCAACGTCCGGCGCGCGCAATTTTCCCAAGTGAACAGCTTGGCCCGTTCCAGGCCGCGCGCGCGGAGCTGATCGCGTAGATCGCTCGAAAACGCCAGCCGCGCCAAGCCCTCCGCCATCGACTCCACCGAGAGAGGATCCACAATCACGGCCGCGTCTCCAGCGATCTCCGGCAGCGACGTCGCCGTGGAGGTCAGCACCGGCGTGCCGCATGCCATCGCCTCCACCACCGGGATTCCGAAGCCCTCCCATAGCGACGGGAAGGCGAAGACGTCCGCGCACTGATACAGCGGGAGCCGCGCTTCCGAAGGAACATACCCGAGGCGAACCACGCGATCGCCGAGCCCGTGCCGCGCCACGGCCTCGTCCACTCCGTCGGAGGCGCCTTGCACCCGGCCGGCGAATACCAATTTCGCGTCCGGCTTGACGCGCGCGTAGGCATCCACCAGCCTCGCCAGATTCTTGTGCGCCTGCCGCTTTCCCAGGTACAGCAGATACGGACCTTCCACGCCCAGGGCGTCCACGGTGGCGCGCGCGGCGGCCGTATCGGAGGCGGGGCGGAACTCGGAACCCACGCCGTTGTAGGTGACGAGCATCCGGTCGTCCGGCACGCCGAACTGCTCGGCCACGTGTTCCATGGTGGTCCGCGAGACGCATGTCAACAAACTCGCTCGTTCGATGCCGGTCTTCAGCAACCAGTTCAGGCGCAGCGCCGTGAACCGGTCGTAGAACTCGGGATGCCGCAGACTGCTGAGGCAGTGGACCGTGTAGACGTAGTCCTTGGGGGAGAGTGGCGGCGGCGTGAACGTGGCATGGTAGAAGCGCACGCCGTCTCTCATCAACAGCCAGGGCAGCGCCGCCGCGATGCTCAGCGGACGCACCGGGGGTTGCAGAATCCGGTAGACGAAGTTGGGCTGTCTCACGCCGATCGCGCGCGGAGCTTCGGCGCCGGTGCAATACACGAAGTACTCGGTGACCGGGTCGATCTTCGCCAGCGCGCGGATCAACTCCACCTCGTAGGTTTCCGGGCCGCCCGCCGAGCGGCCCGCCATGATCACGAAGATGCCGACTCTCACCGGGCCAGCACCTCGCGGTACACCGCCTCCACGCGCCGCGTGGCGGCTTCGAGCGAATACTCCTCGGTGATGAAGCGGCGGGCTTCGCGCCCGAGCGCCGCCGCTTTGGCGGGGTTCGACGCCAGGTCCAGGATCGCGGCGGTGAGCCGCTGCCGGTCACGCGGCGGAACGAAGAGCCCGGACACGCCGTCGCGCAGCACCTCCGGCAGTCCGCCGGCGCGAGAGGCGATCATCGGCTTGCCCGCCGCCATTCCCGCGCAGACGGCCAGCGCGACGCCTTCGTTGTCGCTCGGATGCACCTGGATGTCGGCGGCGGCGAGCAGGCGTTCGAAGTCGGGCCGAAAGCCGGGGAACCGGACGCGATCCTGGATGCCCAGCGACGACGCCAGCGCACGGCAGGGTTCGAGACGCGGACCGACTCCAGGCATCCACAGCATCAGCGACGGGTTCGCACGCGACGCGTCCGCGAACGACTCGAGCAGATGATCGTGCGCCTTCTCCGGCCAGTACCGCGCGAGGTAGAGCAGCACCGTGTGGCCGCTATCCGCGCCGAACTCCCGGCGGACGGCCTCGCGGCCGGCGGCGTCGAGCGTCTCCGCCCGGACCGGATATCCGCAGGGCAGCAGCCGCAGCCGGTTCTCCGGATACCCGCGCTCCACCGTGTCGCGAAAGCACTGCTCGCAGTGCGCGCTCACGCGGTCGAACCGGGCGAGCAGCCGTTCGTCGATCCACTGCAGTGTGTTCCGCTTCCACCCGAAGTCACCCCAGACATAGAGTGTGGTGACCGTCTTCACGGGCGTCATCCGCGCCGCCGCCAAGCCGACGAGGTTCGCGTAGGTGTTGTGGCAGTGCAGGACTTCGATCCCGTGCCGGCGGACCTCGGCGGCCACGCGCCGGGCGCAGCTCCAAATGGGCTTCCAGCGTCCCCAGGGCACGGTGGAGACGGCGAAACCCTTGGCGGCGGCCGCGTCGAGAAACGGCCGCTCGCTGCCACCTCCGCCGGGGTTGGAAAAGCAGTACCAACGGTTGTCGATCCCGCTCGAGAACGTGGCTCCCCAGTTCAACAGAGCGGTCTCCACACCGCCGTGCTCCACGGTGTGGAGCAGTTGCGCGACGCGAATCACGCCCGGCGCTGCGCCGTTGGCGGATTGCGATCGTAGACGAAGCCCAGCAGCCGGGCTCCGGTGCGCGCCAGCAGCTTCTGCGCGTGCCGCGCCTGCTCGACGGAGGTCTGGTTCGCCCCCACGGTCAACACCACGCCGTCGGCGAAATAGGCCGCCAGAATCGACTCCACCGACTCCTGCGGCGCCGCTCCCTGGATCAGGATGTAGCGAAAACTCCGCCGCGCCCGCGCCACGAACAATCCGAACTCGGCGGACGTGAGGATGCTGGCGCGCTCCGACTTCAATCGCGCGTAAACCACCCGCGACCCCGCGGCCGACCGGCAAATCTCGTCCGACCACGCCGGTTCGGCCACCGCTGTCTCGTTCGAGATCTGCACCTCTTCCACTTCCCCCGGCGGCAGGTAGAGCGGAGGACGGCCCGACAAGCCGAGATCCACCACCAGCACCGGCGCTTCGTTCAATTGCGGCAGCGTGGTGGCGAGTTCCGCCACCAGCAGCGCGGCGGACATGCCGGGAGTCGCGGGCGTCACCAGCAGGCACACGGATTCGGCGCTGCCGGGCATCCGCATCGCGCGCAACTGCGCCGCGATCGAGAGCACATCGGGGTTTGTGCTTCCCGGAATGTCCACCGCCGCCGGTGGCGCGAACGGTGCTTTCAGCCAACTCATCGAATGTTCTGGTTTCCTTACCGGCCGCGGCCGATCTGAACCAGTTCATCCGCCGGATCTTCCTGCCGGTGAACGTGAGGCCGAACCACCGCGGCGTGGGGTTTGTCGTATTTCGCGAAGATGTCGCAACCGTCGCAGATCGTCTCCACGTGGCGCGGTGCGTTACGCGGAGAGAACAGCGCGCGGGCCGACAGATACTTCTCATTGTTCCACAGCCCCATCACGTCCGTTGTGGGGAGCTGGGCGAAATCGCTGTCTTTCTTGTATACGACGCAACACGGCGCCACGCCGCCGTCGGGATTCACCACCATCGAGCGGTAGAGGTAGAAGCACGGGCTCGGTTTGTTCGCCTGGCCGAACTGCTGCTCCACCGCCGGGCTGTATTCGCGGCCCGCTACCGTGGTGGGGAACCACTTGTCCGCCGTCGCCGAGCGATCCGGCGTGTCGTACGGCATGCCCACCGGAATGAAGCGCAACAGGTCGACGCCAATCTGCTTGGCTAGCCGCTCGGCCTCCTCGATCTGATGCTCGTTCTGCTTCATCACGATGAACTGCCACTCGATGGTGGGATTGGTCAGCTTGCGCGCGTTCCGCCGGCGGACGATCTCGGCGAGATTGCCGATCACGTTGTCGAATTTGCCGCGGATGCGATACTCCCCATAGCTTTCCTGGCTGGTTCCGTCCAGCGACACGATCAGGTACTCGAGCCCGCTGTCGAGCAGGTTGTCCAGATCGCTGGAAGCCGTTTCCGAGAAGTTGGTGCTCAGATTCGTTCCCACGTTGCGGGACTGCGCGTGGGCGATCATCTTGTACACGTTCTTGTTGAGAAGCGATTCTCCCCAGTTGTGCAGGTACGCTTCGAACAGATAATCGGCCACCGGGTCGAAATACCGTTGGAAGTGCTCGAGCGAGAGCATCTTTTGCGGGCGGTCCAGCGTGCCGAGCCCGGTGGGACAGAGCGGGCAGCGAAGGTTGCAGTAGTTGCAGGGATCGATGATGAGGAGGTAGGGATGCCCCTTCAACTCGATGCGCCGCATCTTGCGTTCCAGCTCCACGCGCGCCAGGTTGGCCCACTTGCGCGGGTTTCCATGCCCGATCACCGATTGCAGGTGGCGCGCGTTGCGAGTGTATTGAGGAACCTTGCGGAGGTACTTCTGGGCGAGGCTCATCGTAGGGTCAATCTCCGGAAGGGCGCAACGGAGCCGCTGCCGCCGCCACCGGTTGGGGCGCGAACTCCGGCTGCGAAAGCAAATCGAACGTCCGGCGAAGCCCCTCGCGCAGGCTGATCCTGGGCGACCAGTCGAGCAGCAGCTTCGCGTCGGTGTTGTCGGCGAAATTACGCCAGATCTCGGTGGGCCGCATGGGTTCGGCTCCCGCCTCCACCGGTGTGTCCGAGCCGAGTGCGTCGAGCACGACGCGCGATAGTTCGCGCACCGTGAACTCCTTGCCGCCGCCCACCGGAATGCACTGCCCGGTGGAGTTCTTGCTGCGCCACGCCGCGAGGAACGCCTCCACCACATCGTCGATGTAAAGCGGATCGCGAGTCTGAGTCCCACCCATCAGCTTCACGCGCGAGCCCTTGCGGACACACTCGTGCAGGTAGCTGAGCAGGTTCCAATTCTGCCGCGGTCCATAGACGAACGATGGCGCCACGGCCGCCACGCGCATTTCGCCGAGCGCGGCGAACAACTTGCACATCTGCCAGCCGGCGAACTTGCCGATGGCGTAGGAACTGTTCGGGTCGGCTGGCGTGCCGGCCCGCGTGGGAATCTCGTGATTGCCGTAGACCTTGGTCGAACTGGCGAAGATGAAGTGCTTCACGCCGGCCGCGCGCGAGGCTTCGAGGACGCGGAACGTCCCCATCGTGTTCACCTCGATCGCCGCTTCCATGTGTTCGGCGTCTTCCTTGCCGTCCGGCTTGGCCGCCAGATGGAAGACGGTTTCCGGACGGAACGATGCGAACGCGTCGCGAATGCAGCGTTCGCGGGTAATGTCGCAGATGGCGAGCGAGTATTCGCCCGCGACCGATGCGAGGTTGTGGCGGCGTTTTTCGCTGCGCGCCACCGCGAGCACTTCCGCTCCCTCCCGCACCAATCGCTCCACCAGATGCGACCCCAGGAATCCAGTCGCGCCGCAGACGGCGACGCGGTGTCCATGCAGCATGGGTTTGGTCATCTTAGAACGCTCCATGCCGGAACACGACCTTGGAGATCGTGGCGAAGAGAACTTGTACGTCGCCCCAAAACGAACGGGCGCGGACGTACTGGAGGTCGAGGCGGGCGGTCTCGCGGAAAGTCAGCAAACCGCGACCCGAGATTTGGGCGACGCCCGTTACGCCCGGCCGCACGGTGAACTTGGCCAGTTCCTCGGGGTGGTAGTACCGCAGCATCTGCGGGATTTCCGGCCGCGGGCCCACCAGAGACATTTCTCCCTTGATCACGTGCCAGAAGTTGGGCAGTTCGTCGAGCGTCGATTGGCGCAACCACCGGCCCACCCGCGTGGCGCGCGGATCGCCTGGAATCTTGAACCGAAGCCGGTCCACTTCCTCCTGCGAGTAGTCGTAGGTGTACAGCTCCGGCCACTTCTCGTGGGCATCCACGTGATAGGTCCGGAACTTGGCGAAGCGGAACAGCTTTCCGCCGCGACCGACGCGCCATTGCCGGAACAACGCCGGACCGGGCGAATCCAGTTTCACGATCGCCGCCACCGCGAGAGCGGCGGGCAAGGTTACGGCCAACGCTCCGAGCGCGATCAGGCGTTCGGCGGCGTCGCGCCACAGCGGCACGTCCTGGACATCCAGCGACGCGATGGTTTCCAGGTACGGCTCGAATCCTCCGTCCCGGCTCAATTCGTAGGAGACAATCCCGGTCTGAACGGCCGGATCGTCGAGCTGCATTGTTTCGGATCGGTTGTGGTGATCTTGCATGTGTGCCAAGCCCCCGCTAGGCTGATTCCTTTGGACGAACATCCGCTTTGGCCGCGGCCTGCCGGTATCCGGCGGCCGTCTTCTCAACGGCTTCCAGGAAACCGTGCCGAGGACGGAATCCGAGAAGGTCCTCCACCTTCCCAATTCCGTTGATGAAATCCCCCGTTTCGACTTCGATGTAGCCTTGCGGCCAGGGAACCCTTTCTACTTGGGCCCCCGTGCACTGTGCCACCACACGCGCCGCTTGCTGAATCGACACACCGGCGCCCGAGCCGATATTGAAGGTCTCGTTCCGGGCGATCGGGTTCGTTCCACACATCATGAGCGCGTCCAACAGATCTTCGATGAAAATGTAGTCGCGAAGCTGCTCCCCATCCCCGAAAATTCGCAACGGACGCCCTTCGACGCCAGCCCGGATCATCTGATTCAGGAAGCCGTACTCCCGCGACGGTCGGACCCCGCAATCCACCCCGAATGGGTTAGAGATGCGGCAGACCGTAAAGGACATGGTACCTCGTTGAGCGAAGATCTGGTGGTAGTGCTCCACGCAAAGCTTGTGCGCCGCGTAGAAGCTCTGCGGATTCAGCGGGTGGTTTTCCGTCACCGGTAGCCGCTCCGGCCGCCCATACACGAGCCTCGTACTGGCGAACACGACGTGCGGACGGCTCTTCGCCGACGCGCACGCTTCTAGAAAGCCCATCTGAAATTCGCAGATCGACGCCAGACTGTCCGCCGGATTCGAATTGCTCCGGACCGCTCCGGCCGAGCCCGCCAAGTTGAAAACCACATCCACGCCATCCAGCAACTTGGATAGCCGTCCCGGATCCGCGCCCGCCATTTCGACGACACGGATACCCGGGAAGTTCAGCCGCGCCGAAGCCTCCGTCGAATTGCGGGACAGCACGACCACCTCCGCATTGACGGCCAACCGCTTCGCCAACGCGGACCCGATGAATCCCGTGCCCCCCGAGATGACAACTCTCTGCATAGTTCAGGGACACCCGCCGCCCTTCCCGCCGGATTCGACCTCCGGGGCCCTTCTCTCCTCCAAGAAAAGACCCTGGTTATTGTCAAATCGGACCCTAAGAAAAGGCCGCGAGTTGACTGCCATCGTAGCAGGAAAGTCGAATGGAGTCAAAGACTTTCTGACCAAGGCGTACTGTGGAACACCCCGTACCTAGGGTGGTAGGACGGGGATCGGCCGCGCCCTTTTCGAGGCCGGCTACGACACCGCCTGGATCAGCGCTTTGATGTAGCCGTACGCGAACGCGAACGCCTGATTTCCACCGGGGTCGTCCTTATGGCGTGGCATGTGGTCGGGCATCATCATATAGGGGTAGCCTACCTCTTTGTAGACCTGCATCGCCTTGAAGAAGTTGATATCGCCCTCGTCCGGGAACACCTCGACGAACTTGTCGCGCTTGCCGCGGATGTTGCGGAAGTGGACATTGAAGATCTTCTTCCGCTGTCCGAAGTGGCGGATCACGTCGAAAATCTCCTTGCCCGGGTCCTGCAGCATCTCCGTCACCGTGCCCTGGCAGAAGTTGAAGCCGTGGTAGGGGCTCTCCTTGATGGAGACGAACTTCTTCATCCCCTCGATGGTCCCCAACACCCGGTCCACCCCGCGGAAGCCGGACTTCGGCATGCCGGGGTCGTGCGGGTGACAGGCCATGCGGATCTTGAACTCGTTGGCCACCGGGATGATCCGTTCGAGGAAGTACGTGATCCTCTCCCACATCACCTCGGCGGGCGCCGGACCGGCTTCGGTCAGCGGAGGATCCTGCTTCGCCTTCGCCAGATCCCAGGTGCTGAGCATCGTGCCGCCCCGGCCGGGCGTCGACTCGGTGCGCACCACGCCGAGGATCGTCATGTTGTATTTGATCGACGGAACGCCCGCGCGCTGCGCATTGCGGATCGTCTCCTGCATCTGCTCGATGGCGCGGTCGCGCTCCGGGCTCTTGCCCATCATGATGCTAGGTGTCGCCGAGCGCGTGATATAGGCCGAACTGAGAGGCAACTCGAACATGTCGATCGACACGCCGTGCTTCTCCCCGATATCGCGCAGCCGCTTCAGGTCGTCGACCGTGGGATAGCCCTTCTTGTAGTCCCAAACGCCGCAGCAATGATCCACGCCATGGCGCTTCAGGTAGTCCAGGTGCTCGGCGGTCGTGGGCCCGCGCTGGCATCCGACGTGCATCACGGCGCGGCCAGGCTTGTAATCGGCCATGGGTCCCGAGGTCTGAGCGGGCAGCGGAGCGGCGGCCGCCGCGGCGGCCATTCCAGCGAAAGTTCGACGGTTCATAGTAGGGCTAAGATAACACTGGCGGAGCGTGGAGACAAATCGTTACCCGCCGCCGAGGAACGGGCGCGAGGCCCAGCGGAGCGGACCCGTGATCCGCCACGATAGCGATTCGCGGAGCGCGCGCGCCTGATTGCGCAGATCCTCGAGCTGCGCTTCGGCGGCGCACCGGAAGGCGTGCTCGTGCGCCCGCGAGGCGTGTTCCAGGCGGAGCAGTTCGTACGCCTTGTCCACCGAGGCCGCAAGGCTTCTGATCGCGGCATCCTTTGTTTCCACGATGAAGAGGAGCCGCTCGCGCTCTTTCTGAAGCTCCGCCGCGGCGCTGTTGTGATTGCGCCAGATGGTCTGGTCCCGCTCGGCCACCTCGGCGCGTGCCTCCGCGATTCGGGCGTCACGCCCCGTCAAGGCCGTCTCGAAGTCGCGCGCCGCCGCGCGAGCAGAGGCCTCGGCGGACTCCCGCGCGGCCTCCAGTGCCTGGCGAATCGCCGCGTCCCGGTCCCCGCGCATCTGCGTCAACAGGCCGTCGAGAAAATCCGCCAAGGGCGGGTGCGCGATCGTGACCTCGACTTCGCCACCCGGCGACAGCTTGCCGCGAACAACCTCCGGGAGCGGAAGCTCGAAGTGGGGATCGTCTCCCGTCATGCACAGGCAGACTCCGGTCCCCTCCACCGCCAGCGGCACGATCTGATGGCTCGGCGCGTTGTTCGCCGCCGCCGGCAGTTCCGCCACCATGGCGCCGGAGGAATCGAACAGAGCCAGACGCGAGATAACCGCGACACCCGGTCGCGTTCCCGGATCGAGCCGCAACGCCCCCAGCGCGGGAAACTGGGGTGGAAAGGCGAATCGCAGCGTCCGGTTCTCCGCCGAGACCGCCGCCGCGTGAAACGCGCTCTCGCCCTCCGAGTATCCGCCCCCGGTGGATCGCCAGAAGAGTTGCACGCGATCCACTCCCGGATTCGCGAGGGGTTCGGGCGGAGGGCCTGCGTAGTACGCCTCGGCCGAATGCGGGGAGTCGCGCCACGAGTCGTAGTCGCGGATCATGTCGGCCGCGGATCGAACAGGGGTGACGCGGAGGCGCTCATGGACACGCGTCAGCGCCGCGCGATCTTCACTCACATGCCGTAGAACCGCGAGGAGCGGCGTCGCGCCGGGATCGGCGAGGAAGCCGGTGACGCCATCCTCGATCCTGTCCTCGAAAGCGCCCACCCGCGCCGCCACGGGCGGAATCGCCGCCGCGAACATCTCCTGCAGCGTGTAGCTGAACGTTTCCGGGACGATGGACGGAAGCAGCGCGCAATCGGGGCGGAGTTCCTCGAGCAGCGCTCCGAGCCGGTGGTGAGGGTAATTCTCCACCACGAGAACTCCTGGCCGGCCGCTCCACTTCGCCGCCGCTTCGGCGCCACAGCCCAGCAAGATCAGATCGGCGAAGGAGGCAGCGTCCGGCGCGAGCGCGTCGAGCACGAGCTCACCCTTGGCTTCGTTCAACCGGCCCGGGACGAGCACGCGCAGCTTGGCGGCGCGATCGGGAGAGGGCGCGATGGCGGGTAGGCCGAGGGGCGGCGTGCCGTGCGGAACGATGCGGATCCGCGCGGCGATGGCGGGTTCGAGCGCCATGTAGTTGCTCCGCACCGATTCCGAAGGCGCGGCGAGCGTGACGCCGGGTGCGGAAATCGCCTGGAGGAACGCCTTTCGAAGACGCAGCCATTCGGACGCGGGAGTTCCGGGGAAGACGCGGTGCAGCCGGTTATCGCGCCGGCAGGTTGCCAGGCGGCCGCCGTCGCACGAACGGCACGTTTCTCCGAAGGTGATTCCGAAAGCGGGACAGAAAGGATAGTAGTCGTGCGCCACCATGACGGTGGGCAGGCCGGTGCGCAGACATTCGAGCGAATGGCCCACCAGCGACGAGACGAAAATGCGTCCGATGCCCAGGCGCGAGACCACCGCCGCCAGCGCCGCGGCGTAGCCGGAATGACCGTCGCGAGTGCCTTCGATGGCCGGGTCGAGCGGCCACGACTCGAGCGGCAGAGGGTCGCCAAGCCGGCGGTACAGGATCAGGCGGATTGCGGAGCCGTCGGGTCGGCACTCGGTGGTGAGGACGAAATCGATCGAGGCGGAATCGTGCGCGCAGTAGTCTCGAACCCACTGCTCGGCGCCGCCGCCCCATCCGTGCAGAACGTGCAGTTGGCGGGGCCGGCATCGATCCGCGATGGAGGGCGCGCCCCGGCCTTCGAGCAACCGGCGCTCGACATTGGCCCGGTGCGCGGCGGGGGCGAGCGGACCGGTTGGATCGCCATCGAGCGCGAGGGCGTAGACGTGGTGCGCGAGCAGGTGGGCGTAGCGGCGTTGACGGCACGCGGCCGTGAACGACTCCCAGTCCATCGGAGCCCCAGCGGCGAGAACATCCGCGGCGGCGCTGGCGCGAATGAAAACGCAGGAAGCGGGAATGGTTTCGACGCTCGATTCGGAGGCGTCCGCGTCCGCGCAGCACTCGTCGACACGATAGACCCACGGCGCCCAGTCGCGACTGGCGCGATCGGCCACCGGGGCGAAGCTGGTGGAGGCGGCGAGCGAGTCCAGCACCGGCGAGACGGTGGCGGCTCCCGGATGTCGCGCGGCGGCCCAGGCAAGACGCGCCGCGGCGAGCGGAGGCAGCGTGACGCCCGGCCTGACGAGGAGGGTGTCGGCGCGGAGCGTGGAGAGAGCCGCCGCGAAATCGGTGGTTTCCAGGACGGCGGGGCCGGACATGGTCCTCACCAGCATAGCCCGGCGGGCTTCAGGCTCCGAGCGCTCGAAGGAATCTGTCCGCCCATTTGCACTTGGCTCGTACTCTGTCGGGTGAGACGGACCCCATGGCGGCGAGCGCTTCCACCTTGTCGCTTTTTTGGCCGCAGTCCTTGCAGGCCTCCTTCAGCGATCCCTGGACATCCTGCTTGGACTGGGCCTGCCGAAGTGGCGGGCCAAGCCGTCGTCCTCTACCATTTTCACGACACTAGTGCGGAAGCCGGAGTCCGGCGGCCCGGCGAACTGAACGACAACCAAGCGCTGCGGCCCGAGGGCGCCAACCTGGCCGCCTTTCTCTGGAATCTGCGGGACTCCAACCCACTCCAGGCCGCCCGGATTCGCGACGCGGTGCGGCTGGCAGCCCCGTTCTTCGACGACTTCCTCCTCCGGCCGATGACACACGCACCCCATCTGATTCAGCTCGAGTGGAGGCAAAAAGGTTCGGACTTTCCTTTCCGGGCCGTCCATCTCTCCGACGGCACTCTCCGATTCATTTGCTTGGCGACCGCGCTGCTACAGCCCGTTCCGCCCAGTACGATTCTCGTCGACGAGCCCGAACTCGGACTACATCCGCATGCCATCGAGTTGTTGGCTGCCCTATTCCGAAAGGCGTCGAGCACCGGGGGATCGCAGATCATCGTATCCACCCAGTCGGCTGCGCTTCTGAGCGAGTTTGCTCCGGAGGATGTGGTTGTGGTGGAACGAGAGCGCGGGGAGTCCGTTTTCCGCCGCCTCGACGTGGCCCAACTCGCCGAGTGGCTGGAGGAATACGGCCTCGGCGAACTTTGGCAAAAGAACGTGCTCGGCGCGTCATCCCGCGAGGAGTCCATCCCCGCTTTCCAGGGAGGCTCCGGGCGGGAGTGATTCGAGTCCTCATCGTCGCTGAAGGCCTAACGGAGCAACGATTCATTTCAGACGTCGTCGCACCGCACTTCTATCCGCTCGGTGTCTATCCGCAGGCGCGCCGGCTCGGGGTTCCCGGACACAAGGGCGACCGAGAGTGCTTCTGCTCGACCATGATCGACTACTACGGCCCTGGCAAGTTATACCCGGTTCTCGACGGATCGCACGTGTCCGCGCGTCAACCTGTGGAGGCGCTGGAGCGGGCCGCTCTCGACGACATCGCGGCGTCCGGCCCCGGCCTTGACGCTGGCCGGCGCTTGCACCCTACCTTTCGCTGCACGAGTGGGAGGTGCTCCTCTTCAGCGATCCTGCTCGAATCGCTTCCGCGCCGAACAATGTTCGAACCCGCCTGGGGAAAATTCGCGAGGAATTCCAATCGCCCGAGGACATCGACAACTCTCCGGACACCGCGTCGTCGACGGGATCACCTGGGCGGCGCAGACCGGCATCGAGCCGATGCGAGCCTGCTGCCCGCACTTCGACGCCTGGTTGCGCCGCCTCGAGGGACTCGCGCCCCCCGTGCGCTAAAATCCTAGAGGACGCTTAGCTCAGTTGGTCAGAGCATCGCCCTTATAAGGCGGGGGTCGTCAGTTCAAGCCTGACAGCGTCCACCACACGCACCCCTACCAGCCTGCGTTCCGGATGTAGAATGAAACCGGACGCCCATGAAACGCTCGCTTGCCTCCGCCTTGTGCTTTCTCGGCGCGGCTTTCACCGCCACCGCATGGGTCGACCGGGACGACGCCTGGGTCGCCGGACGCAAAAACTGGTGGTCCTTCCAGCCTGTCAAGCGGGCCGATGTTCCCGCGATCTCCGATCCGTGGGTGAGCACGCCCATCGACGCCTTCATCCTCGAAGCCCTGCGCGACAAGGCGATCACACCCGTGCCCCCGCTCGACAAGGCGAGACTGGCCCGCCGCGCGGCGATCGACCTCACCGGCCTGCCCCTCCCTCCCGCACGTCTGCGCGCGTACATGAAGGACAAGTCGCCGCAAGCCTACGAGAAGCTCGTCGACGAACTGATGCGATCCCCGCAATACGGCGAGCGTTGGGCGCTGAAGTGGCTCGACGTGGTGCGTTACGCGGATACGAACGGATACGAGGCGGATGGCGAACGCCTGCACGCCTGGCGCTATCGAGACTACGTGGTCCAATCGTTCGCCGCTGGCAAGCCCTACGACCGGTTCCTCCGCGAGCAGCTCGCCGGCGACGAACTGTATCCCGGCGACCGGGACGCGCTGATCGCGACGGGCTTCCATCGCGCGGGTCCCACCCACATGGTGGGCGGCAACACCGACAAGGAGATGCTGCGCCAGGAAGTGCTCACCGAAATGACCGGCGCGATCGGTTCGGTGTTCATGGGGCTCACCATCGGTTGCGCGCGCTGCCACAATCACAAGTTCGATCCCATTCCGCAGTCCGACTACTACCGGCTGCAGGCCGTGTTCGCGGGCACGCAGGCGAAGGAGATCCCGCTTGCCACTCCCGAGGAAAAGGCGGCCCGGGAGGCCGGAGACAAGGCTCACAAGGCACGGCTCGAACCCATTCGCAAACAGCTCGCCGAGATCGAAAAGCCTTACCAGGAGCGCATCCGCGAGGAGCATCGCAAGAAGCTCGCGCCCGAATTCGTGGCCGCGCTCGATACGCCGAAGGACAAGCGCAACGACGAGCAGAAGCGGCTGGTCAAGGAAGCCGAGGCGCAGATCAAGGTTCCGTGGTACGAGATCGTGGCGGCGCTTCCGGCGGACGTTCGCGAGCGCCGCGCGGCGTTGCGGCGCCAGATGCACGATATCGAGTACGAGAAGCCCGAGCCCGGCGCGGCCGCGTGGGCCATCGAGAACATGGAATCAGCGCCCGCCACGCACATCCTGAAGGTGGGCAATCACAAGATGAAGCTCGATCCGGTGGGGCCGGGTCTGCTTCGCGTGCTGACGCCGCCCGTGGTGGACGAAAAGCCCACCGGACGGCGGGCCGCGCTGGCCGAATGGCTCGCGTCGCCGAAGCATCCGCTCACCGCGCGGGTGATGGCGAACCGGATCTGGCAGCTCCGCATGGGAACCGGACTGGTGGCGACGCCCAACGACTTCGGCATGCTCGGCGCCAAGCCGTCCAACGCGAAGCTGCTCGACTGGCTCGCGTCCGAATTCGTGGAGAAGGGCTGGAGCGTGAAGGCCATCGACCGGCTCATCCTGACGTCCAGCGTCTACCGGCTTTCCCCGGCGCGCGACGAGGCCCGGGCCGCGATCGATCCCGGCAACAAGCTCTACTGGCGCGCCAACCGCCGGCGGCTGGAAGCGGAGTTGCTCCGCGACAACGTGCTGGCCGCTTCCGGAACGCTCAACGGCAAGATGGGCGGCCGTCCGGTGCGTGTCCCCATCGAGAAGGAAGTCTACGATCTGATCTTCACCGAGGGCGAGCCGGACAACCTCTGGCCCGCGAACCGCGACGAGTCCGAGCATCGCCGCCGCAGTCTGTACCTGCTGAACAAGCGAACCATCCGGCTTCCGTTTCTGGCGAACTTCGATCAGCCGGACAATATGAGCTCCTGTCCGGTGCGCCCCGCCAGCATCCACGCGCTGCAGGCGTTGTCGCTGCTGAACAGCGACCTGATGAAGAAGGAATCGGAGGCGTTCGCCGAACGGCTGCGTTCCGAATGCAAGGGCGCCGATTGCCAAGTGAAGCTCGCCTACACGCTGGCGTTATCGCGCGATCCGGCCGCCGCCGAGATGGCGATGGCGAAGCGGTTCTTCGCCTCTGGCGGTCCGCTTGCCGATTTCTGCCTGGCTTTGCTCAACAGAAACGAGTTCGTCTATGTCCCCTGATCCCGGCCACATCTCCCGAGCGGCATCGCGCCGCGACATCCTGCGGCGGGCGGGGAACGGCTTCGGCGCGCTCGCCCTGCAATCGCTGCTGGCGCGTGACGGCCATGCGGCGCGAGCGAATCCCCTGGCCGCCAAGCCGCAGCACTTCGGCGCAAAGGCGAAGTCGGTGATCTTCCTGTTCATGGTGGGCGGACCGAGCCAGATCGACACCTACGATCCCAAGCCCGGCTTGAAGAAGTTCGAGGGCCAGCGCATGCCGGAGAGTTTCGGCAAGGTGGTGAGCCAGTTCACCGACGGCACCACGCCGGTGCTGGCCAGCCCGTGGAACTTCCGCCAGTACGGGCAATCGGGAACCTGGGTGTCGGACCTGATGCCGCACACGGCGAAGTGCGTGGACGACATCTGCTTCGTGCGCAACTTTATCACCGAGAGCGTGGTCCACGCGCCGGCAATGTACCAGGTGATGAGCGGCCGTATCCTGATGGGCTTCCCGTCGGTGGGCTCGTGGGTCACCTATGGGCTCGGCTCGTCGTCGGAGAACCTGCCCGCTTATGTCGTGATGCCGCAGCCGGAGGGCACACCCGAAGGCGGACCTCCGATGTGGGGCTCGGCTTTCCTACCCGCCGTTTATCAGGGAACTCTGTTGCGGCCCGGGGCGAAGCCGATCCTGCATCTGCATCCGGGCGCGGAGGTATCGGACCAGCGGCAGCGGGCCCGGCTCGACTTGCTACAGAAAATGAACGATCTCGATACGCCGGAAGGGGACGAAGAGTTTTCGGCGCGGATCAGTTCTTACGAACTCGCCTACCGCATGCAGTCGCACGCGCCGGAGGCGGTGGATCTGGCGAAGGAGTCCGAGGGGACGCGGCGGCTTTATGGCATGGATCACGAGTTCGCGCCAATGCGGGAGTTCGCGACACGTTGTTTGCTGGCGCGGCGGTTCGTGGAGCGGGGAGTGCGGTTCGTGCAGATTTATCATGGCGGCGGTCCGCTGAGCTTCCAGTGGGACGCCCACGACAACCTGAAGGGCAACCACGACCGGATGTGCCTGATGTCGGATCAGCCCGTGGCGGCGCTGCTCACCGATCTGAAGCAGCGGGGTCTGCTCGATTCGACGCTGGTGGTGTGGGGCAGCGAGTTCGGCCGCACGCCGATGTCGCAGAGCGGCAACGGGCGGGATCACAACCCGAACGGCTTCACCATGTGGTTCGCGGGCGGCGGTGTGAAGGGCGGACAGGTGCTGGGCGACACCGACGATTTCGGGCTGCACGCGATCGACGGCTGGCATATGCGGGATTTTCACGCGACGATCCTGCACGCGGCGGGTTTGGATCAACATAAGCTGTGGTACTTGCACAATGGCCGTCATGAGAAGCTCACCGACTTCGGCGGAAAAGTCATCCAGAAGGTCTTCGCGTAGCGCCTGGCGGTTGGCCGTGCTGCCCCTGGCGGCGGCTTGCGTGTTCGCGCAGGTGGGCGCGGAGGTGGTGACGGACGCCGATGGGCGCATCATCAAGGACACGCGCACCCAGAAGCCCACGGGAACTCCGCCGCCGACCGGCGCTCCCGCCGAGGCGGCTCCCGCCAAGCCCGGCGAGCCTGCCCCAGCCCCGCCCGCGCCCACCGCGCGCGAGAAGGCGGAGGCGCTCGAGGAAGCGACGCGCGCGCGGATCGACGAAGTCCGCGAAGCCGTATGGGCGTTCACCGAGAACCTGCCCAACTTCACCTGCGAGCAGCATGTGAAGCGGAACGAGTCGGAGGATCGGGCCAAGACGTGGAAGCTGAAGGATCGCGTCTTCGTGGACGTGGTCTATTCGAATGGCGTGGAGAACTACATCAACGCGAAGCATAACGGCAAGCCGATCAAGAAGGGGAGTCCGTTGGACTCTGGCTCCTGGTCCACCGGCGAGTACGGCACCATTCAAAAGGACGTGCTGGCCCACAACACGGACGCGAAATTCCGCTACGAAAAGGACTCCACGTTCGGCGGCCGCGCGGTGGCGTTGTTCAGCTACACGGTGCAGCGTCCGAACTCGCACTGGAAGGTCACGGGCGACAAGGAGACGCTGATGCCCGCCTATCGCGGCCAGATCTGGGTGGACAAGGAGAACAAGCGCATCCTGCGCATCGAGATGCAAGCCCGGCAGATCCCGAAGGAGTTCCAGTTCGACGCGGTGGACATGACCGTGGACTACGGCACGGTGAAGATCGGCGGCAAGGAGTACGTCATGCCGGTGCGCGCGGAGAATCTGGCGTGCCAACGGTATTCGCTGCGCTGTACGAAGAACGAGACGGAGTTCAAGAACTACAAGCAGTTCAGCGCGGAGTCGACGGTGTCGGCGGCGGAGTCGACGATTTCGTTCGACGCGCCGGAGGAGAAGGCGGCGGAGTTGGACAAGAAGAAGCCGAAGAAGAAGTAGGGCGGTGTGCGGTAGAGTCGGACTTGATGGAGTTCAGCTACAAGTGGAAGCCGATCGTCGACCTCTCGCCGGAGGCTTCCTTTTCGAGAACCAACGATTTGGCGGCCTTGATCCGTGTTTGGCGCGAGCAACGGGACAAGATCGCGAACCGAGGGGCTCTCAGCCAATTGACCGAACGGCTCGAGCGGCAGATGGCGATAGAAGGCGGCATCATCGAGCGGGCCTACACTCTGGATCGTGGAATTACCCTACTGTTGATCGAGCGCGGGATCGACGCCAGCCTGATCCCGCACCACGCCACGAATAAGGACCCTGGTTGGGTCGCCGGCACGATACAAGATCATCTGAATGCGGCGGAGGGAGTCTACGACCAGATCAAGTCCGGGAGATCGCTGACTGTCGGATTCGTCAAGCAGTTGCACGGTGTCCTGATGCGCCGTCAAACGCACACCGAGGCGGTGGACCAGTTCGGGAATCCCATTCGCGTCGAGATGTTGCGGGGAGAATACAAGCGGCGTCCGAACAGCCCGAGGCGCACCGATGGGCGTGTGCACGAGTATTGCCCTCCCGAGCACGTCGCTACCGAGATGGAGCGGTTGCTCGACTTTCATCGAGCTCACACGGAACGCCACGTGCCGCCCGAGATCGAGGCTGCGTGGCTACACCACGCTTTCGCGCAGATCCACCCTTTTCAGGATGGCAACGGAAGGATCGCACGTCTGCTGGCGAGCTACGTGTTCATTCGCGCCGAAGGGTTTCCGCTCGTGCTCGTGGACGAAGAGCATCGAAGCCGCTACATCGACGCTCTGGAGCGCGCCGACGAGACAGGGGACCTGTCTGCTCTGATCGAACTCTTCACGGAGGTCCAACGGGCCGCGCTTGTCCAGGCGCTGGGAGCGGCGCGCGATACACACGTCACGCTCGACGTGAGTGCAGCGGTGGCGGCCGCGGCCCACGCCGTGGCCTCTCGCCAACCGCCGGCGCAAGCCCTGGCCGCCGCCAACTCCACGGCGAGCGCGTTGATGGATGCCTGCCAAGCGCGCCTACAGCGCGTCGAAGAGGAGCTCAGCGACAGTTTCGCGAAAATGCCGGCGTTCTCCTTTTCCGTGGAGCATGAGGGGGACCAGGGCGAGAAGCGCCATTACTTCCGCCGGCAAGTGAACGACGTCGCGAAACGCCTGGCGTATTTCGCCAATACCGGCGCATTCCACGATTGGGCGCGGCTGCTCCTCCGCTCGGACGGGCATGCGGTGATTCTGATTTCGGCGCATGCGGTAGGACGGCCGCACTCTGGAATCCTGGCGATTTCCGCGTGCTTCTTCCATCGCGTCCGTTCCGAAGAGGTCACCGAAGAGTCGGGGCTCGAGCCCATTTGCGACTCCTGGTTCCAGGTCAGCTATTTGGACACAGCCGAATCCCTCATGCCGAGGTTTCAGGCGTGGCTGGATGGCGCGTTAGCTCGCGGTCTGAACCTGTGGCGCGCCGGACTGTAGCTAATTCCGCGCGGGCTTGGTCGTGAGTTCGAGGAAGACTCTCCGCTCCATCGCCGCGTCCTCCGCCGCGCCCGCCGCGTCGCCGAGCAGCTTTCGCGCGGCGGAACGGTTCTTGTACGCGTTGGGATAGCGCGGGTTGATCTTGATCGCGGCGTCGCAGTCGGCCAGCGCCTCCCGCCCCTGCCGCAGCCGCAGCCGCGCGTAGCAGCGTGCGTTGAGCGCCTGAAACAGACCGGGATCGGCCTTTATCGCGTCGGACAAGACGAAGATCGCATCCTCGTAGTTGCCCGATTGCACCAGCGCGCGGCCCTTCTGGTGGATCTCTTCGGGACTGCCCTTGGGCGGCGGTGGCTTCACCGGCTTCGGCGGCGTCACGGCGACCTTCGGAGCCGACGGCGGTGGAACCGGCTTGGGTGGTTCCACCTTCACGGGCGCGGCCGGCTCGGGCTTCGGCTCGGGCGCCGGCGCTGGCGCGGGAACGACCGGTGCGACAGGCGTGGCGGGTTCTTCCTTGGGCGCCTCCGCCTTGCGATTCTTCAGGTCGAAGATGTCCGTCGCGGCCAACGGCGATGTCGCCAGCAGGGTTCGTTCGGCGGCGGGTTCGGGCTTGGCTTCCGCGATCTTCACGCGCGCCTTAGCGATCAGGGTCTTCGATTCCTCGTCCCCGGGCACGAGCTTCACGGCCTCTTCGAAGTCCCGCACCGCTTCCTCGTAGCGGCCCATCAGGAAGTACGCGTTCCCTCGCGCGAACCACGCGGTGTGGAGCTTAGGATCGATCTGAATCGCCTTGGTGCGGTCGGCCAGCCCTTTTTCGTGCGCGCCCGCCACGTGATACGATCCCCCGCGCGCGATCAGAGCCTCCGGGTTTCGCGGATCGGCTTCCACGGCGCGGTCGCGATCGGCGAACGCCTTCTCCGGCTCCGACATCCGTGTGTAGGTGGCGGCCCGTGCGAGCAGCACCTTCGAATCCATCGGGTTCTGCTCGAGAGCCTTGGCAAAATCCGCCGCGGACTTTTCCCAATTTTCGAGCGCGTGATGCGCGGCGCCGCGCAGTGCGTAGGCGCGGCCGCCGGGCTTCGGCATGGACGCTATCACTTTGTCCAGGTCCTCGATCGCCTTCTGGAAGCGGCCAGCGTTGCCGTGCGCGGAAGCCCGTTCGAGGTAGGCGTCCCAGAGGTCCGGTTTGAGCAGGATGGCGCGATCGAAGTCCTCGATGGCGTCCTCGAACCGTTGCAGGCCTGCCTTCGCCATGCCCCGGTCCTTCCAGGCGTTGTTGTTGTCGAGCCTCATCTTGATGCCCAGATCCAGATCGTCGATCGCCGCTTGAAAGCTACCGAGCGCGAGATGCGCCGCGCCGCGGCCGTTGTAAATGGCGGACGACTTCCGGCCCAGATCGATGCAGCGACCGTACGCGTCCACCGCCTTGCCATTCTGGCCCAGCGCCCGAAGCGCCTCGCCGCGGCCGAAGTGCGCTTCGCTGTCCTTGCCGTTCATGTTGACCACGAGGTCCAGGTCGTCGAGCGCCTTGGTGTTGACGCCCGTCGACAGATACGAAAAAGCGCGAGCCCGGCGTGGATCGGTCCACTCCGGGCTCTGTGCCACCGCGGCGCTGAACCAGCCGATCGCCTGCTCGTGCAAACCGGTCGACTGGAATTTCAGCGCCTGATCGTAGGCTGCCTTCGATTTCCGGTCCTGCGGGAACAGGGGAATCGAGAGCAGGAGAAGTAATAGAACCACCATGACGGCAGCCCCTATTTTACTTCTCGATGCGCATGCCGTAGAAGCTGCGGTACACGAAGAAGAGCGCCACCATCAGGAAAAGGAACGACAGCACCTGGGTGAGGCCCGCGTTGTCCTTGCTCAACGAGACCGCCAACTCCACCGCCAGCAGTCCGAAAAGGGTCGTGAACTTGATGATCGGATTGAGCGCCACCGAGGAGGTATCCTTGAACGGATCGCCCACTGTGTCGCCGACGACGGTGGCCGCGTGCAGATCGGTTCCCTTCGCCTTCAGTTCGGTCTCCACGATCTTCTTGGCATTGTCCCAGGCTCCGCCCGCGTTGGCCATGAAAATGGCCTGGTACAGTCCGAACAGCGCGATGGAGATCAGGTACCCGATGAAGAAGAACGGCTCGTAGAACGCGAACGAGAGCGTGGCGAAGAACACCGTGAGAAAGATGTTGAACATGCCCTTCTGCGCGTACTGTGTGCAGATCTCCACCACCTTCTTGGAGTCGGCCACCGAGGCTTTCGTGACGCCTTCGAGCTTGATGTTCGCCTTGATGAACTCCACCGCGCGATAGGCGCCGGTGGTCACCGCCTGGGTGGACGCGCCGGTGAACCAGTAGATCACCGCGCCGCCGGCGATAAGCCCGAGCAGGAACGGCGGATGCAGGATTCGGCGTCCCGCATCCGCAAAATCCACGCTTCC
>SXGS01665748.1_pt1 | contig 33011 bp, 25 predicted proteins | sample 3174681 | NCBI WGS metagenome assembly SXGS01 (sample SAMN11356861, study PRJNA531348) | freshwater metagenome | isolation source: freshwater sample F1-80 | place: China: Fuxian Lake, Yuxi | collected 2017-12-25
CTGGTCGTGATGGGCCCGGTGATGGGCGTGCCGGTCACCGACCTGTATGCCGGCGCGCTGATTCCCGGGATCATGCTCGCGGCGATGTACGCCACGTACGCGCTCGTACGCTGCTACCTCAACCCTGCTCTTGGACCAGCGCTCTCCAAGGAAGAAAGGTCGGCGAACGTCGGCAGTCTGCTGTTCGAATTTGTGAAAGGCATGATCCCGATCACCGTGCTGCTGGTCTGCTCGCTGGGCGCGATCCTCAGCGGCGTCGCCACGCCCACTGAGGGCGCCGCGCTCGGCGCCTTCGGCTCATTCGCCCTCGTGACAATGTACCGGCGCCTCACCTGGCCACTGCTCTTCAACGCGGTGCTGAAGACGCTGGAAGTGTCGTGCATGATTCTGTTCCTGGTCGCGGCGTCGAACTTTTTCGGCGGTGTGTTCTCGCGGCTCGGCACGCCGGACCTCATCTCGCAGGCACTGCTCGGGATCGAGCTGAACCGGTACGTGGTCCTCATCATCATCATGGTGTCGATCTTCCTGCTCGCTTGGCCGCTCGAGTGGGTGCCCATCGTACTGGTCTTCGTGCCCATCGTGCTGCCGATGGTGAAGCAACTCGGCTTCGACATGACCTGGTTCGCGATCCTGATCGCGATCAACCTGCAGACGGCCTGGCTGTCGCCGCCCGTGGCGCTGTCGGCCTACTTCCTCAAGGGCGTGGCCCCGCAGTGGCAGCTCTCGGACATCTACAAAGGCATGATGCAATTCATGGTGCTGCAGATCATCGGGCTCGCGCTGGTGATCATCTTCCCGCAGATCGCGCTGTGGCTGCCCAGCGTGCTGTACACGAAGTAGCGAGGTCCGCGCGATGACGATCGAGTACCTGAAGAAGGCCGGGAAGAACCCGGAATCCGAGGCCGGCCATGCGCGCAAGACAGTCGAGGAGATGCTCGCCGCCATCGAGTCGCGCGGCGAGGCGGCGGTGCGCGAGTATGCGCAGAAGCTGGACAAGTGGACCGGAGAGATCGTCGTCACGCCGGCCGAAGTCGAGCGGCGCACGCGCGACCTGCCCGCCTCGGTCAAGCGCGACATCGAGTTCGCTACTTCGCAGGTGCGCAATTTCGCACTCGTGCAGCGCGAGTCGATGCAGGAGTTCTCGCGCGAAATCTCGCCCGGTCTCACCGCCGGCCAGCGGCTGATCCCGGTCAACGTCGCCGGCTGCTACGTCCCGGCAGGCCGCTATGCGCACATCGCCTCGGCCTACATGGCAATCGCCACGGCCAAGGCGGCGGGCGTGCTCACCGTGGTCGCGGCCTCCAGCCCCTACCGTGGTGAGGGCATCCACCCGCAGATTCTCTACGCGATGAAGGTGTCGGGTGCCGACGTGATCCTCACGCTGGGCGGCGTACAGGCCATCGCCTCCCTCGCGTTCGGCCTGTTCAGCGGCAAGCCCGCCGACATCGTGGTCGGGCCGGGTAACAAGTTCGTCGCTGAGGCCAAGCGCACGCTGTTCGGCAAGGTCGGCATCGACGTGTTCGCTGGCCCCACCGAAATCGCGGTCATCGCTGACGACAGCGCGGATCCGGCGATCGTCGCCTCCGACCTCGTGGGCCAGGCAGAGCACGGTCATGAATCGCCGGCCTGGCTGATCTCGCTTTCGAAGGACCTGGCGCTCAAGGTCATGGATCTCGTACCGCGGTACATCGCCAAGCTGCCCCCCACTGCTCGCGATGCAGCGGGCGCGGCCTGGCGCGATTATGGCGAAGTCGTTGTATGCATGGACAGAGCGGAAGCCGTCCGTGTGAGCGATCGCTACGCCGCCGAGCACCTTGAAGTACAGGCAAGGAATCTTGACTGGTGGCTCGCCAACCTGACCTGCTACGGGTCGCTCTTCCTCGGCGAGGAAACTACCGTCGCCTTCGGCGACAAGGCCTCCGGGACCAACCACATCCTGCCGACCAAGGGGGCTGCGCGTTACTCGGGCGGCCTGTCGGTGCACAAGTTCATCAAGACCGTCACCTGGCAGCGCATGACACGGGAGGCGACCCGCGATGTGGCTCAGATCACCGCACGCATCTCGCGCCTCGAGGGCATGGAAGCGCACGCGCGCACCGCGGACGACCGGCTGCAGAAGTACTTCCCCCAGGAGCGCTTCGACCGGGGCGACCCGGTCGAGCAATGACCGGGCGGCGCGGGCCCGTGCAGTGAGCGTTCTCGATCTATTCCGCCTCGAGGGCCGGACGGCACTCGTGACCGGCGCGAGTTCGGGCATCGGCCGCGCGATCGCCGACGCGCTCGCGAGCGCGGGCGCGCGCGTGGTGCTGGTCGCCCGGCGTCCCGCCGAGCTCGAGGCCGCGCGAGCCGCCATAGAAGCGGCCGGCGGACGCGCTGCCGCGATCCCCTGCGACCTCGCCGATCGCGGCGGGATCGCCGACTGCGCGGCGCAGGCCATTCGGCCCTTCGGCCCGCCCGACATCCTGGTTTCGGCCGCCGGCATCAACATCCGCAAGCCGATGCTGGAGGTGAGCACCGAGGACTGGGACGCCACGCTCAGGATCAACCTGGAGGCGCCTTTCTTCCTTGCGCAGCGGCTCGCGCCTGCGATGATCGAGCGGCGCTGGGGGCGGATCCTCAACATCGCCTCGCTGCAATCGCTACGGGCCTTCGGCAACTCGAGCCCCTACGGCGCCTCCAAGGGCGGCATCGCGCAGCTCACGCGCGCACAGGCCGAAGCCTGGTCGCGCTTTGGCGTCAACGCCAATGCCATCGCTCCAGGCTTCTTCGCCACTGCGCTCACCGCGCCGGTGGCGGCCGATCCGGCGCGCTGGCAGAAAATGGCTGACAGCACCTTTATTGGCAGGAACGGCGAGCTTGCGGACCTGGCGGGGGCGGCGGTGTTCCTGGCCAGCCGCGCTTCGGACTACATTACCGGCCAGACGATTTTCGTCGATGGCGGGTTTTCTGCGGGGTAACGGATGAGCGAACAGCCGGAAAAGATCGACATTCACCGCGGCCTGAAAGGCGTGTATTTCGACCGCTCCAAAGTCTGCGACATCGACGGCCGCGCGGGCGAGCTGCGCTACCGTGGCTATTCCATCCACGACCTCGCCCAGCACTCCAGCTACGAGGAAACCTGTTACCTGCTGATGCAGGGCGAGCTGCCGACACCGCCACAGCTGGCCGCGTTCGAGGCGGACCTGAAGGACGCCCGCCGGCTACCTGAGGAGGTGCTTCAGATCATCGGCACCATCAAGGCGGCCCATCCCATGGACGTCCTGCGCACCGCGGTGTCGGCGCTTTCCGCCTTTGACCCGGAAACCGCGGACAAGTCCCCCGCGGCGACGCTTCGCAAGGGGATACGCCTCACTTCACAGATGCCGATGATCGTCGCCGCGCACGAGCACCTGCGCAACGGCCGCGCACCGGTGGCGCCGGACCCCGCGCTCGGCCACGCCGCCAACTTCCTCTACATGCTGCAAGGACGTCGCCCGAGCACCGACACGGCCCGGCTGATGGACACCGACATGATCCTGCACGCCGAGCATGGCGCGAACGCCTCGACCTTCACGGCGCGCGTAGTGGCGGGAACCGAAGCCGACCTACACGGCGCGGTCACCGCGGCGATCGCGGCCCTCTCTGGCCCTGCGCACGGCGGCGCCGCCGAGAACGTGATGCACATGGCGAAGGAGATCGGTGACGCCTCGAAGGCTGCCGCGTACGTGAAGGCCAAGCGCTCGAACAAGGAGGCTGTGATGGGCTTCGGCCACCGTGTCTACCGCGCCGAGGATCCGCGCGCGCGCCACATGCGCGCTGGCGTCGAGAAGTTCTCACGCGAGATGGGCCAGCCGCAGTGGTACCAGATCCTCGAGGCGCTGGTCGAAGCGATGAAGCCCTACTCGCGCCACGGCGTGAACGTCAACGTCGACTTCTACGCCGGCGTGGTCTATTACCTGAACGGCATCAAGGAGGATCTGTTCGTGCCCATCTTCGCCATCGGCCGCGTGCCCGGCTGGACGGTGTCGGTGCTCGAGCAGATGGAGAACAACATCCTCATCCGCCCGCTCACGCTGTACAACGGCCCCGAGCCGCGCGCCTACCTGCCGATCGAGCAGCGCTGATCGAGGCGTGATCGGAATCGCAGCCGCGTAGCGGCTCGCCCCTTGCGCCAACGCCCGCCAAAGCAGCGCTCAGGCCTGCTGAAGCAGGATCGCTGCGGCCGCAACGATGTCTTCCACGCTGGCTCCGCGCGACAAATCGCCTATGGGCTTGGCGAAACCCTGCAGGACGGGGCCGATGGCCTGCGCGCCGGCGAGGTATTGGGTGAGCTTGTAGGCGATGTTACCGGCGTTGAGGTCGGGGAAGACGAGCACGTTCGCCCGGCCGGCGACGGTGCTCTCGCCTTTCACTTTCTTCGCGGCCACCGCGGGCACCAGCGCGGCATCGGCCTGGAATTCGCCGTCGATGGCAAGTCCCGGGGCGCGGGCGCGCACGAGCTCCAGCGCGCGCAGGACCTTGTCCACCTGCGCGTGCTTGGCGCTGCCCTTGGTGGAGAACGAGAGCAGGGCGACCCTCGGTTCCTCGTCCAGCACGCGGCGGGCGCTTGCGGCGGTGGCGAGCGCAATATCGGCGAGTTGCTCCGCGTCGGGGTCGACGTTCACTGCGCAGTCGGCAAAAACCAGCGCGCAGCTCGGCAGCTTCATCAGGAAAAAGCTCGACGGCGTGCGGATGCCCGGCGCGAGGCCCACGGTCATCAGGCCCGCTTCGATGATGCGCGCCGTCGGATGCGCGACGCCGGCGAGCATCGCCTCGGCGTCGCCCGCTTTCACCATCATGCCGGCGTGGTAGAGCGGCTTGGCGACCAGGCGGCGCGCGACCTTGGCGCCCGCCTCTGGGCGCGCGGCGAGATACAGCGCGGCGTAGCGATCGAGCGCTTCGGGCGGCGCCGCTTCAAGAAAGATCGCGTGCGCGATGCCATCGGATTCGATGCGCCGCGCCGCCTCGCGCACGCGCTCGTCGCCGGACTCGGGCAGGACGAGGCGCTTCACCCGGCACGGGTCACGGTGTGACGGCCAGCGCCTCCGGCCGGCCAGCCTTCGCCTCGCGGAGCGCCGTCCAGACGCGCAGCTGGCTCGCCGGCATGTCGAAGCGCTTGACGCCGGCGGACCGCAGCGCGTCCATCACGGCGTTCATCAGGCAGGGCATCGAACCGGTGACGCCGGCCTCGCCTACGCCCTTGGCACCCAGGGGGTTGGTCGCGGTCGGTACCGGGTGGTCCATCACCTTCAGGCCGCCGACCAGGCCTGGGCGCGGCATCGCGTAATCCATGAAGCTGCCGGTGAGCAGCTGGCCGTGCTCATCGTAGATCGCCTGTTCCTGGAAAATGTGGCCGGCGCCCTGGGTGATGCCGCCCTGCATCTGGCCCTCGACGATCTGGTGGTTGACGATGGTGCCAGCGTCGTCGCAAGCGACGTAGGAAACAATCTCGGTCTCGCCGGTCTCCGGGTCAATTTCGACTTCCGCGACATGGCAGCCGTTCGGAAAGGTCGACGGCACTTTCGGCCGGTCCCGGTAATCCAGATCCAGCTTGCCTGGAAATTTCTGCGCCAGCGCCGTGATCGCGATCGACCGGTCCGTACCCTTGATACGGTACGTTCCGGTCACGAACTCGATGTCCGAAGCGGCGCTTTCCAGCGCTTCTGCCGCGAGCAGGATGCCGTTCCTGACGATTTCCTGCGACGCCGAATACATCGCGCTGCCCAATCCCAAAAGCGTGCGCGAGCCGCCGGTCGGGTTGGCAGTCATGTGGAAGCCAGGTTCCGAGGTGCGCAGGCGGATCTTGTCCATCGGGATGCCCAGCACCCCGGAGACGATCTGCGCGAAGGTAGTTTCGTGGCCCTGCCCGTGGTTGTGCGATGCGGTGCGCAGCGTTACGGTGCCGTCCTGCTCCCAGGTGACATGCGCCTGGTCGAACGGCGCGAAGCCGCCCGAGGCCGTGGCCTCGATGTAGCTGGCAAGGCCCCGCCCGCGCAGCTTGCCGCCGGCCGCAGACTGCTTGCGCCGCTCAGGAAAACCGGCCCAGTCGGCGGCGGTGAGCGCCTTGTCGAGCACCCCTTCGAAGTCGCCGCAGTCGTACTCGAACCCGGTGACGATCTTGTAGGGGAAGCGCGACTTGGGTACGAGGTTGCGGCGGCGGAACTCGGCCGGATCCATGCCGATCTCGATCGCTGCCTGGTCCACCAGGCATTCCAGCGCATAGGAGGCCACAGGCCGCCCCGCGCCGCGGTAGGCCGCTGTCGGCACCGTGTTGGTCAGCACGAGCTTCGCCTGGACATGCACCGCCTGGACGTCGTAGACCCCGCTCACCACGTTCACCAGGTTGACGGTATTGATGAACGACCCGGTGAACGCAAGGTAGGCGCCGACGTTGGAGACATATTCGAAGCGCATGCCGAGGATGCGGCCCTGCGCATCGAGCGCCATTTCGCCCTTGTGTACGATGTCGCGCGCCTGCTCGTCGGCGACAAATACTTCAGAGCGCGAACTCACCCATTTCACCGGGCGACCGAGCTTTTTCGCCGCCAGCAACAGCGCGCCGTACTCGGGGTAGGCGTTGAAGCGCACGCCAAAACCGCCGCCCACTTCCTCGGCGACAATGCAAACCTTCTCCGGGGCGACGCCGAGCATCGCAGCAACCTGGTTGCGCATCGGGCCGGCGCCCTGGGTGGTGGCGTGCAGCAGGTAGCTGTCCTGTGCCGGATCGTAGCTGCCGGTGGCGGCGCGCGGCGCCATCGGATTGCCCACGACACGGGTGTGGTAGGCGCTGAGCGACACTACTTTCGCCGCCTGTGCGAACGCGGCGCGCGTGGCGGCCTCGTCGCCGCCTTCGAAGTCGAGCACCAGGTTGCCGGGCACCGAGGCATGCAGCTGCTGCGCCCCGGCTGCGAGCGCTGCCCGCGCGTCAATGGCCGCTGGCAGTTCCCGGAATTCAATTTCGAGCGCCTCGGCGGCATCCTGTGCCTGCGCCGCCGTTTCGGCGACCACCAGCGCCAGCGGCTCACCCACGTAGCGCGCGCGATCGGCTGTGAGCGAGAAACGCGGCGGCACGCGCTGGTCGCTGCCGCCACGGCCCTTCATCGGCGCGGCCGCAGGCATCGGCCCCTGCGCGGCCGCCTGGACGTCGGCCCCTGTATACACCGCGAGCACGCCCGGCATCGCCAGCGCCGTGGCGGGATCGACGGCGACGATCTCGGCGTGCGCGCGATCCGAACGCAGGAAGTGCCCGTAGGCCTGGCTGGGAAAATTCCAATCGGAGACGTAGCGCCCCCGCCCGGTGAGCATGCGCGCGTCCTCGAGCCTGCCCTTGGTACTGCCGAAAGAAATAGTCATGGCATCCGGATTGTAGAAATAAAAAAGCCCGCTGGGGCCGGCTTGTGCGAACCGCGAGGCCTCAGGTCTTCGACAGCGCGATCAGGATGCTGCAGGGGGCATAGTCGAGGAGCGAAGCGCCCACCGAGCCCTTCCACCACCGAGCCGCCCAGGAGGTGCTCTGGTTGTGCCCCACCACGATCAGGTCCGCGCCCACTTCCTTGGCAACGCGGCAGATTTCCTCCACCGGCTCGCCCACCGCCAAGTGGCTCACGGCCCGGAATCCCTTCTCGGTCAGCGACTGGATGCCCTCGTTGAGCACCGTTTGGGTGCGTTTTTTTTCCTCTTCCAGCAGTTCCTCGGGGACGAAGCCCTCGGTGAGGAACAGGCTCGGCGGCATGCTGGCCACCGCGAGCAGGTGCATTTCCGCAATCAGGAATCCCGCGAGGTCGGCGCATTCGAACAGGGCGCGCTTGCCCTCCAAGGAACCGTTGTAGGCGAGAAGAATCTTCCGATACTTCATGGGCGCCTCCGCGTTTCTGGTTGAACAGCCTACTGCTTGAGGAGCAATCCTATCCGCTCGATGGTGGCGCGTTCCGCTTTCAGCGTTTCGGCGCCCCATTTCGCGTAGTCGTCGCTGGACTTGTACCAGTAAACCTGGTCAAGCTGCGTCAGCATCTTGAGGTGGTCCGGATCGTCCAGCGCCTTCTTGCAGGCGTCATGCAGGAAGACGCGGATCTTCGGGTCCAGGCCCGCGGGCGAAACGATGCCGTAGGGCGAGTAGGACACGATGTCGATGCCCTGCTCCTTCGCCGTGGGCGCATTCCACTTAGTGCGTTTGTCGCCGAAAGTGACCAGCAGCCGGAAGGCGCCAGCGTCCACATGCCGCCCCCAACCGGTGGCGTCGGACTGCGCCATGATGTGCCCGCCCAGCAGCGCCTGGGTGGAATCCGCATTACCCTTAAACGGCACATGCAGTAACTGCGCACCGGTCTTCATGCCCAGCTCTTCCATCAGCAAGTGCGGCGAGGTGCCGTTGCCGGTGGATCCGTAGGAGAGCTTGCCGGGGTTCGCCTTGGCCCAGGCGACGAGGTCGTTCAGCGTCTTGAACGGCGAATCCGACTTCACCACCACGCCAAAGGTGTAGCCCGAGATACCGATGATGTAGTTGAAGTCCTTGAGCGGGTCCCAGTCCACCTTCTGCATATGAGGAATGCGGAACGCGCTCACCGCCAGTTGCGACAGCGTGTAGCCGTCGGGCTTCGCGGTCTTGGCCATGTTGGCCGGCCCCAGCATGCCGCCCGCGCCGGGCTTGTTCTCGACGATGATGGTCTGGCCGACGTATTTCGACGCAACCTGGGCGAACGCGCGCAGATGGGTGTCCGTGGAGCCCCCCGCGGGCCAGGGCACGATCAGCGAGATCGGCTTCGTGGGAAAGGTCTGGGCGGCGGCGCCGACGGCGCCCAGCGCCAGCACTAATCCGGCCGCAACCGAGGTCAGGATGCGATTCATCGAGTTTTTTCCCAAGTTTCCGAATGAATCGATTATAGCTTCGCCTTGCGCCCGACCGCGATAAAATTCTGGTCCATGGCCTACGAAGACGAAATCATCGTTTCCTGGGTGGAGCTGCACCGCGACGCACGGTATCTCTCGCACCTGCTGCACGAAAAAGGCCCCTGGAAAGGGATCATCGCGATCACGCGCGGCGGGTTGATCCCGGCCGCCCTGGTCGCGCGCGAGCTCGACCTGCGCCTGATTGACACCATTTGCGTCACCAGCTACGGCAGCGGCGAGGGCAGCGCTGCGGAGCAGGTGCAGGGCGCCGTCAAGGTCCTCAAACCCAGCATCGCCGGCGACGGCGAAGGCTGGCTCCTGATCGACGACCTGGTGGACACCGGCCGCACCGCGCAGTTCGTGCGCACGATGCTGCCCAAGGCCTTCTTCGCCACCTTGTACGCGAAGCCAGCCGGGCGCCTGGCCGTGGACCTGTTCGTCAAGGAGTTCAAGCAGACGAAGTGGATCTACTTCCCCTGGGACATCGATTACCAGTTCGCAACCCCGATCAAGGAAGGCGGTCGCGTCGCGGCCGGACCCTCGTAATGCTGGATGCGAATCGCGAGGACCTCGTCGCCGGCGTCGCCGGCAGCGGCACCATGGGTCGCGGCATCGTGCAGGTGCTCGCCCAGTGCGGCGCGCGCACCCTCGTCTTCGACGCCCAGCCGGGCGCGGCGGCGAAAGCGAAGGACGCCATCGCGAAATCGCTGGCCGGGATCGTGCAGAAGGGCCGCATTACGCAGGCCGAGGCCGACGCGACGCTCTCCCGCATCGAGGTGGTGGACGCGCTGGCCGCGCTCAAGCCCTGCCATGTCGTGGTAGAAGCGATCATCGAACAGCTGGAGCCCAAGCAGGCGCTGTTCAAGCAGCTCGAGGGTATCGTGTCGGAGAACTGCATCCTCGCGTCGAACACCTCTTCGCTGTCGGTGACCGCGATGGCCGCGGCCTGCGCCAAGCCAGGCCGCCTCGCGGGCTACCACTTCTTCAACCCGGTGCCGGTGATGAAGATCGTGGAGGTGGTGGACGGCGAGCGCACCGAACCCTGGGTGAGCGATGCGCTGATCGCCCTGGCGAAACGCTACGGCCACAGGCCGGTGCGCTGCAAGGACACCCCCGGCTTCATCGTCAACCACGCCGGTCGCGGCTACGTGCCCGAGAGCCTGCGCGTGCTGCAGGAAGGCGTGGCCGACTTCGCCAGCATCGACCGGATCCTCGTCGAGGCCACCGGGTTCCGCCTCGGGCCTTTCGGCCTGCTGGACCTTGTGGGCCTGGACATCGCGCATGGCGTGATGCAGTCCATGCACCGGCAGTACTACGGCGAGCCGAAGTACCAGCCCTCGTTCCTCAGCGACCCGCGCGTCGACGCCGGCCTGCTCGGTCGCAAGACCGGGCGGGGTTGGTATGTTTACGGCAAGGACGGCGCGGCCGAGAAGATTCCAGAGCAGGCCGTTCCGACCGCCAGGACGGAATCGATCTGGTGCGTCCCGGAATTGAAGGAATGGCTGGTCAAACTAGGCGCGAAACTGGAACCGGATGCCGCCTCGGCAGACGTGTGTTTCGTTGCGCCGCTGGGCGAGAGCGCCACTACCACCGCGCTGCGTCTCAAGCTCAACCCGCGTCGCACCGTCGCCGTGGATCCCCTGTTCGGCTTCTCCAAGCGCCGCACGCTCATGACGACCCCGGTCACTGACCCGGACGCCCGGGACGGGGCGCACGCCCTGCTCGCCTCGGACGGCGTCCCGGTGTCGGTGATCCGCGATTCCGCCGGCTTCGTCGCGCAACGCGTGGTGGCGCACATCGTCAACGTCGGTTGCGACATCGTGCAGCAGCGCATCGCGACGCCCGAGGACCTGGATTCAGCGGTGATGCTGGGCCTGGGCTATCCGAAGGGGCCGCTCGGCATGGGCGACGCCGTCGGGCCGGCCAGGATCCTCGCCATCCTCGAAGCGATGAATACTTTCTACGCCGATCCGCGCTACCGCCCCAGTCCCTGGCTGAAGCGGCGCGCGCAACTCGGTGTTTCCCTCCTCACTCAGGAGTAAGACCATGCTCGACGCCTACATTTACGACGGCATCCGCTCCCCCATCGGCCGCCATGCCGGCAAGCTGGCGCCGCTGCGCCCTGACGACCTCGCCGGCGAGATGATCGCCGAAGTGGTGAAGCGGAACGCCCTCAAGCCCGAGGACATCAGCGACGTCATCCTGGGCTGCGTCACCCAGGCAGGCGAGGACTGCCGCAACGTGGCGCGCTTCGCCACGCTCATGTCGGGCCTGCCGCCCACCGTGCCCGGCGTGACGGTGAACCGGCTGTGCGCTTCCGGCCTGCAGGCGGTGACCGATGCCGCGCGCGCCATCACCTCGGGCGAAGGCGAGCTCTACATCGCCGGCGGCGTCGAGAGCATGTCGCGCGCGCCGTACAGCGTTCCGCGCGGGCCCCACCTCCCGGCGACGGGCAACCCCACGATGTGGGACACCAGCTTGGGCTGGCGGTACCCGAACCCGAAGATGGCGGCGATGTTCCCGCTGGAAGCCATGGGGGAGACGGCCGAGAACCTCGCGGAACGCGGTGCGATTTCCCGCGCGGACCAGGATTCGTTTGCGCTCGAATCCCACCGGCGCGCCATCGCCGCCCAAGACCGCGGCTGGTTCGACGCCGAAATCGTCGGCGTCCTCCCCCCCGGCAAACAGGCCACGCTCGTGTCGGCCGACGAAGGCCCCAGGCGAGACACGTCGATGGAGAAGTTGGCCCGTCTGGAGCCCGCTTTCCGCAAAGGCGGGACCGTCACGGCCGGCAACAGCTCGACGCTCAACGACGGCGCAGCGGCCCTGTTGCTCATGGACGCCGACGCCGCCCGAGCCCAGGGGTTGGCGCCGCGCGTACGCATCGTCGCCTGCTCGTCGGCCGGCGTGGACCCGCGCTTCATGGGGATTGGGCCCGTGCCCGCGGTCCGCAAGGCGCTGGCTGCGTCGGGTTGGGGGATTGGAGACGTCGATCTGTGGGAGCTGAACGAGGCCTTCGCCGCCCAGTCGTTGGCCGTCGTCCGGGAGCTCGGCCTGCCGCTCGACCGCGTGAATCGCCTTGGCGGCGCCATCGCGCTTGGGCATCCGCTCGGGTGTTCGGGCGCGCGGCTCGTCGTGACGCTCATGCACGCGATGGAACGCCTTGGCGCGACGCGCGGCTGCGCCACGTTGTGCGTAGGTGTCGGCCAGGGCGTCGCCGTGCTGCTCGAACGCGTGAACTGACCGCCGCTACTTGCGGGGCGGGTACTTACGGAGCTTGCGCTGCAGGCTCTGGCGGTGAAGGCCGAGGCGGCGTGCCGCTTCCGAGATGTTTCCGCCGGTCTGGGCGAGGACGTACTCGATGTACTCCCGCTCGTGCCGCGCGAGGCTGAGCGGGCTGTCGGCGACGTCGACGGTGGGGTCGCCTTCTTTGCGGAGGAAGGCCGCCTCGATGTCGTCGGGGTCGCACGGCTTCGTGAGGTAGTGGCGCGCGCCGAGTTTGACGGCCTCTACAGCGGTGGCGACGCTGCCGTAGCCGGTCAACACGACCGCACAGAGGCTGGGGACGCGCTCGACGAGGTCGCGGAGGACCTCGAGGCCCCGCTCGCCGCCGAGGCGGAGGTCGATGACGGCGTACTGAGGCCGCTGCATCGCGGCCGCGGCCAAGGCGGACCGGTGGTCCGCGGCGCCGGTGCAGTGGTAGCCGCGGTCCTGGAACTCGAGGACGAGCGATTCGCGGAAGGCCTGGTCGTCATCGACGACCAGGAGTCGGCGCGGTGCGGGATACATGGCCCCTCCGGCGGTCGCCGGCCTAACGCGGGCGGTCGGCCGCCCAACGCGTCCAAATGATGCGCGGACGGACGAGGTTGGCCGCGCCGTCAGGTGGCCGTTTGGCCAGCCACCGGGAACCACCAGGTGGCCACCGTCCCTTGCGGGCCGTTCGCCGCGTAGCGCAGGCCCCCTCCAGCGCCGTCGGCCACGACGCGCGCGACGTAGACGCCGAGGCCCGTACCGCTCGGTTTCGTCGTGTAGAAGGGTTCGCCCACCTGGTCCGGCCGCAACGGCATGCCGACGCCTTGGTCGGCCACGTCGATTTCGACGCGATCGAGAAGGCGGCGGACCCGGACGTCGATGGGCGAGTCGGCCCCCGATTCGGCCTGCGCCTCGCGCGCGTTTTCGAGCAGATTGATGAGCGCATGGGCGAACGCGACGCGGGGCACCTCGATGGTCGCGTCCTCACTGCTGTCGTCGAAGGTGACGTCGACGCCGGCGCCTTGGCGCCACAAGTGGACGGTTTCGTCGGCGAGTTGGCCGACGTGGCAGTGGTCGAGGCCCGACGCGCTGGGGTCGCCGGCGCCCTGCAGCAACTGTTCGACGACGACCTTGCAGCGCTCGACCTGGTCGCGGATGACGTCGAGGTCGCCGCGCGAGGCGTCGTCCGTGTGGCGGCGCGCAAGCCGGCTGAGGCGCAACGTGATCGTGTTCAGCGGCGTGTTGATGTGATGGGCGGCGCCGGCGGCAAGCGCGCCTACGGAGCGTAGGCGGTCGGTGCGCGCGGTCCGGTCGCGGGCTTCGAGCAGCTGCTGGCGGTGGGCCCGAAGGCTGTTGGCGACGCCGAGGACGAAGGCGAGGATGGCGACGACCGTGATCGCGAAGGCAGCGACCTGACCGACCTGCATCAGCGTCTGCTCGGAAACTGCGTGGCCCGACAAGTCGAGCCGCCATCGCGTCGTGAAGAGCAGCGCGTAGCAGCCGCCGACAATGACTGCGAGCGCCGTGGCCCGGCGTGGGGACAACATGACGGCGCCCATGGCGACGTGGATCAGGAACAGCGCGGTGAAGGGATTGCCGTGACCGCCGCTGAGGACGAGGAAGCCGGTGAGGGCGAGGACGTCGATGACGAGTTGAACGAGCAGCAGCCCTTCGGGCGGAACCCGGTCCCGGCGTTCCCGCATTGCGCCCAAATTGGCAGCGACGAGGACGGCGACGATGCCCGCCATCCACGGCAGGGCGGGCGGCGGAAGGAACTCGAAGGTGAACCCCACCACGACGACCTGAGCGAGGATGGCGACCCAGCGCAGCCGGATGAGCCAGGCCAGCCAGAGTTGGCCCTCATCGGGGCCAGCAAAGCGCGGCCAGGGCGGCCCCTTCACGGCGCCTCCCGCAGGGCGGCCTCGACGGCGTCGAGCAGCAGATCGGCCTCGCCGTCGGACAGCGACAGGGGCGGGTTGAGGACGAGCGTGTTGCCTAGCGGCCGGACGATGGCCCCGTGGCGGCGGCAGGCCATCGCGACGCGGTGGCCGAGTCGCGCGGACGGCGGCGCTTCTGAGCCGTCGGCGGCAAGCAGGTCGATGCCGGCGATCACGCCGAGCTGTCGGATGTCGGCCACACGTGGAGACGTCCGCCAGACCTCGAAGCGCCGGGCGAAGCGGCGCTCGATGGCTGCGACACGCTGCAGCGTCCCCTCCGTTTCGAACAGATCGAGCGATGCGAGCGCCACGGCAGCCGCAAGCGGGTTCCCGGTGAAAGTGTGGCCGTGGAAGAGCTGGCGCCAGGCGTCGAAGGGGCCGAGGAAGGCCTCGTAGACGGCCTCGGTGGTCAGCGTTGCGGCAATGGGAAGGTACCCGGCGCCGAGGCCCTTCGCGACGGCGAGCAAGTCCGGCGCAACGCCCACCTGTTCGCTCGCGAAGAGGGTTCCCGTCCGCCCGAAGCCGACGGCAACCTCGTCGTAGACGACCAAGGCGCCGTGTTTCCGGGCGCGTTCGGCGAGCGCAGCTGCGAAGGCTGGGGAGTGGCGCTTGATGCCGGCGGCGCCCTGACAGAGCGGCTCGATGACGAGGGCGGCGAGCGTGGGCCCCACGGCGTCGAGCGCGTCGAGCGCGGCGTGTAGGCAACGGGCTTCTTCGTCACCGCCAGCGTTGACCGGCGCGGGCAGGGCGACGGCGTCGAACAGGAGCGGCTTGTAGGCGGCGTGAAACAGGGGGATGGCACCAAGCGACACCGCGCCCACCGTGTCGCCATGGTACGCGCCGTCGAGGGCGGCGAAGTGGGTGCGGCCGAGGTCGCCGCGCTGCCGGTGCGTCTGGTACGCGATCTTGAGCGCGACCTCGACGGCCGTGGAGCCGTTGTCGCTGAAGAATGTCCGCGTCAGACCGGGCGGCGCGACCTGGGCCAGTCTGGCCGCGAGCAAGATCGCGGGCGTGTGCGTGAGCCCCAACATCGTGCTGTGGGCGACGCGGTCGAGTTGGTCCCGCAGCGCGCGGTCGAGGACGGGGTGGCGATGGCCGTGGACGTTCGTCCAGAGACTGGAAACGCCGTCGAGGTAGCGCTGGCCGTCGACGTCGATCAGCCAGCACCCTTCGGCGCGATCGACAATGAGCGGCGGGGTGGCCGTCCACTCGGACTGTTGGGTGAACGGATGCCAGAGGTGGCGATGGTCGAGGGCGGCCAGGTCGTTCATCGTGAGTCCAGGGTGGCGGCGCCGAAGGCGTCGAGGATCTGCTGGACGTCGGCGTCGGTCATGGCGGCGCTGGCGCACAAGCGGATGCGTTCGCTGCCCCGAGGAACCGTTGGCCAGCGGATGGCGGCCGCGTAGACGCCGCGGTCGAGGAGCTTGGCCGCGGTGGGGACGGCGTCGTCGCCAAGGACCACGGAGAGGATGTGTGCGGATCCGAGTACGTTCCAGCCCGCGCCGCGCAATCCGTCCCGAAGCGCGCCGGAGACGGTGGCCAGACGGGCGCGAAGTTCGTCGTCGCGGCCGGCACGTTGGAATCCTGCCAGGGCGGCCGCCGCCGTTCCTTCGGACGGGGCCGTCGTGAAGATGTAGGCCCGGGCCACGTTGCGGACGAGGTCGGCGAAGGGTGGCGGGCCGACGGCGAACGCGCCCGACGCCCCCAGCGCCTTGCCGAAGGTGCCGATGACGATGTCGGCACGCGCGCCAAGCAATGCGGAGACGCCGCGTCCGCCGGGGCCGAGGCACCCGACAGCGTGGGCTTCGTCGACGATGCGAAGCGGCCCGGCGGGAAGAGCATCAAGCGGGGCGAGGTCGCCGTCCATCGAGAACAGCCCCTCCGTCACGATGGCAGCGACGTCCGCAGGCCAGGCGGCGCCGTCGCCGTGGGGCACGATGGTCTTTTTGGCACGCGCGAGGCGCAGCCCGTCGATCAGCGACGCGTGGTTCAGCGCGTCGCTGGCCACCCGGTCGCCTTCCTCAAGGACGGCGCCAAGCACAGACAAATTGGCATGCCATCCGCTTGGAAAGAGCACGGCTTGCCCGCCAAAGGCGTCGCCAAGCGCGCGCTCGAGCGTTTCGTGAATCGGCCGGCTGCCGCTGATCAGGCGGCTCGACCCGCTGCCGCCGCCGGCGCCGAGGTCTCGGTGGGCCCACGCGAGGCCAAGGTAGTCGTTGCTGCATGCGACGAGGACGTCCCGGCCGTCGAGGCGGGCCGTCGTGGGGCCCGTTGGCGTCAGAACCTTCGTCTGCCGCCAGCGCCCAGCGTCGCGAATCGCGGCCAGGCGTCGGTGCCATTGCGCGATCATGGCGCCCCCGCGCGCAGCCAATCCAGCGCGCGCAACGTGCCCGGCAAAGCGCCGTTTCCAGCGCCCCGCACCCACCGGGCCGCGAACGTGGGAGTGGGTTTCGGTTTCTGGGCGTCCTCCACGAACCAGAGCGCCACCGTCAGGCGCCAGGGCGGGTCTCCCGGCGCGGGTACCACGAGGGTCGCGGCTGGGGGGCCGTCCACCTGGATGCCCGTCTCCTCGCACAGCTCGCGCCGGGCGGTCTCGACGGGGTCCTCACCCGGCAGGCAGGCCCCTCCCGGCGGCGCGATGCCGACTGGCGGTGTCTGGCGTCGGCCAAGAAGGACCTGGCCGGACGCGGTGTGGACCAAGAGGGCCGAGGCCCCCCGTCGGACGTCGGGGTGTGCGTTCGGCGGCCAGCCGAGGCGTTCGAATCCGAACGCGCTTAGGTCGAGGCCGACCAGAGGAATGCACCTGGCGTCGGCCCACCCGGCGAGGGCGGCGATGGCCGCCTTGCCCATCGTGGCCGAAACGGTCAGGCCTTGGCCCTCCCACCGCAACGGGCCCGCCTTCCGGCCGGCGACGCTGAGGCCCGAAGGTGTGGCGAGGGCGCCGCCCGGCCACGTCACGGGTTGGCCGGTCCGCAGGTGGAATTGGCGGGCGAGATGGGGATTCGCCAACCACGCCACGTCGACCGCCACGCGGGTGGACAACGGCGGCAGCGTTGCCCGGGCGATCTGATGGGCGACGCCGCGCTTGTCGCCAAACATCGTGCGGCATCCGCTCGCGTCGTGCCAGTGAATCGGGTGACGGCCGTCGATCCAATCGGTGACATCGTTGCAGGCGGTCGCGTCGACGCCGATGGCGCGCTGGGCAGCCGCAGCCTTGGCTCGAGCTTCCGGCGTGGAACCGGACAGCAGTTTGAAGCCGACGAGCCTCGCCGTGGGGCCGATCTTGGCGCGAAGCGTTGGCAAGATCTTGGGCCGACGGACGAGCTCGATGGTCGCCGTAGGGGCGTCGGACGACCGCTTGCCCGCCGTCGCGACGGGAGAGTGGTCCGCGACGGCGGCCGCCATCAGAACGGCGTCGACCGGTTCCGTCAGGACGTCGTGTAGCAGCGACTCCAGCTCGGCCGCTGTGCGCCAGGGCCGGTGGGGAAGGGCCGTTGGTGCCGACGTCAGCAGCACCACGTCGTGGCCCATTTCAAGGAAGGACTCGGCGAGCAGGTGGCCCATCTCGCCCGTGGAGGTGTTGGCGAGCACGCGCACGTCGTCGATGGGCTCGCGCGTGCCTCCTGCGGTGACGACGACCCGGCCCATGGGGCCGTCTACGAGCCCACGGCCCCCTGCGCCAGCCGCGCGGTTAGGCGCGAAGCCCCCATGCGCTTTGACGACGCCACGCGCACCCTGAGCCTGTCGGTGCGCGACCTCGTCGAAGAGGGCGGCCGGACGGGTCACCTTACCTTGGAGACGGTTCGCGCCGACGTGGACCGTTTGGAGGCGGGGCGGGACGCCCACGTCGTGCTGCAAGCTCAGCGCTCCGCCGAGGACGCCGCCTACCGGCCCGAGGTGCGCGTTCGGCATCAACTTGCCGTTGGCGACTGGACCGTCGAGCTGCAAGGCCGGGTCGATGGCCTCACGAGCGAAGACGGCCGCACGGTCGTCGAGGAGATCAAGACAACGCTGCTCGATGCGGGCCGGCTGATGGGAACGACGCTCGTGCACTGGGGCGCCTACGTCGAACAGCTGGAGTTGTACCTGTGGATGTTGGCGGAGGCCCGGCACCCCGATCCGTTTGGCCGCCTCGTCTTCGTCAGCCTCGTCGACGGTTCCCACCACGTGCTCGGCGTGCCTTTGGACGGCGCGCGGGTGGCGGCCCAGGCGCGCGGGCGCCTCGTCGAACTCGTGGAGGCCCGCAATCGCCGCATCGCCTGGATGGCCAAGCGCCGTCAGACGCGGGTGACGTGGCCGTACGATGCCTGGCGAACCGGGCAACGGGAAATGGCCGAGGCCGTTTCCTGGGGCCTCGACGCGGGTCACCCCGTCCTCGTCGAGGCGCCCACCGGGGCCGGAAAGACGGCGGCCGTCCTGCATGGCGTGTTGCAACACGCGTTGGCCCGCGACAAGCAGGTGTTCTGGGCAACGGCGCGAACGACCCAGCAGGAGCCCGTCGTCGCGGCCGTCGCCCGGCTCGCTCAGCACGGTCTTCGCGGCTTGCAGATCACGGCGAAGGAAAAGGCGTGCCTCAACGACGTCGTCGCTTGCCGCCCTGAAATCTGCGCCTTTGCCCACGGGTACCACGACAAGCTGCGCGCCACGGGGCTCGTCCCGGCGCTGGGCGAGGCGGCAGGCGTGTGGCGGCGAGAAGGCATCCGTGACCAGGGGCGGACCGTCGAAGTGTGCCCCTACCAGCTCGCGCTCGACGTGATGCCGTCGCGCGACGTCGCCATCGGCGACTACAGCTACGTCTTCGATCCGTCGGTTCGGATGCGGTCGCAGTTCGACGACACTGCGGGCGATTGGGTCGTCGTGATCGACGAGGCCCACCAGCTCGTGGATCGGGCGCGGGCCTTTGCTTCGCCTCGCCTCGAGGCGGCGATGGCGCGGGCGGCCGCCGATCGGTTGGAGGCTGCCGGGGCCCGGTACGAAGGGGTCGCGGACCTCGCGATGGCCGTGGCCGACCGCGTTGGCGCGTTGGCAGGCCGATCGCGGGACGAGCGGGAGATGCAACTCGCAAGCGACGCCCTGAGCGACCTCGCCGAGGCGGTCGCGGCGTCGATGATGCCCTACGGGCTTGCGCGTGCCGAAGCCCCGGCCTTTGCCCCAGGAGAGCGTGACGGTTGGCTCGAGGTGGCCCGCCAGGTGATCCGGCTGCACGAGGCGCTCGTCGAAGGCATCGGCGAGCACCGGGTTGCGCTTGGGCGCGGCGGACCGTCAGCGACGCTTCGCCTTGTGTGTCTCGACCCGGCGCCCGTCCTCGCGCCGGTGATGCGTCGCCTCGGCGGGGTCGTCCTTGCGAGCGCGACGCTGCGTCCGGCGAACTTCTTCAGCGAATCGCTCGGCCTTCAGGGGGTCGACGAAGTGCGCGCGCCGTCGCCCTTTGCTCCGGACGCGTTGCGCGTTCTCGTCGCCGCGCGGATCAGTACGGCGTTCAAGGATCGGCAGGCGCATGCGCCGAGGACGGCGCAGGTTCTCAGCGAATTCGTCGCCGCAGTCGACGGCAACGTCGCCCTCTACTTTTCCTCCTTCGAGATGCTCGACGACCTGGTTGGCCGCATCCAGCTCACCGATCGCGCCTGGGTCGTGCAGACGCCGGGGATGACGGAGCCACAGCGCGACGCCTGGATCGCGCGGTTGACGAGCGGCGAACGCGTCGTCGCCGCCGCGGTGCTCGGGGGCCTCTTCGCGGAGGGAATCGACTTGCCCTTCGGCGCGCTGGCCGCGATTGCCGTCGTGGGCCCCGCGTTGCCGCCCGTGAGCCTGGAGCGCGACTTGCTGCGTCGGTACTACGAACAGCGCTACGGCGATGGTTTTCGCTACGCGAGCCTCGTCCCAGGGCTTACGCGCGTCGTCCAAGCGGCGGGGAGGCTGGTGCGACGGGAAAGCGACCGTGGGACCGTCTTGCTCGTCGACCGTCGCTTCCGCTGGCCCGAGGTCCAATCGTTGCTCCCTGACACCTGGCAGCTCGAGGTCGTCGATGACCCTGCCGTTGCGCTTCGGGGGACCGCTTGAACCGCCGCCTGGCGCTCGAACAAGCCGAGGTGGGCCTCGTTCGTGGCGCGATGAGCGTGGGCCTCGCTCGGGACCCCCACGTCGACCGGCTTCGCTACGTGTTGTCCGTCGCGCGCCTCGATGTCATTCGGAATGTGGACGACCGCGACGTCGACGTGGCCGGGCCGCTCGACCGTTTCGCCGGGGCCGCGGCGGACACGTGGGTCCAGCGCTTGGCCGATGCGCCGGATCCGAGGGCATGGCGAGGGGAGGTCGACGCTTGGACCCAACGCGCCGTCGCCCTGCGCGAGGCCGTGCTCGAGCACCTTCCGGTTGACGCGCCGAGCTTCGATGCCGAGGTCACGACCCGGGCGCTGTGTGTCGCGAGTGGAGGCGGCGGCGGAGCCGGCTATGTCTACCCAGGCTGCTACGAGGTCCTCGATCGGGCCGGTCTGACCCCCGACTTGATGGCCGGCACGTCGATCGGTAGCCTCATGGGCCTGTTCCGTGCGCGGCGACGCCGTTGGGACATGGCGCCGCTTGTCGCCGCGGCGCGGAGGTTGTCCTGGACGGGCGTCTTCCGAGCCTTGAATGCCGAGAATCGATACGGCCTGCCGGCGACGCTGCGCCTCTACCTTCGGGGCGCGCTCGGCGAGTTGTTCCGAACGGACGACGATTCGCGCGGCCTGTGGCTCAGCGACATGGAGATCCCGTTCCTTGTCGTCGTGACGGGCATCACGATGGACGCATTGAAGCATGATCTGTCCTGGTACGAGCACCTCCTCGACGACGAGGTCGCGCGGGGCGGTACGACGGCCGGGGTTCGAGCGGTGTTCAAGGGCCTCGCCCTTTTGCGCGAGTTCGCGTCGCGACGGGACGCGCTGATCGAGCTCATCCTCGGTCACACGCCGGGCACCCAGGACTTCGACGTGCTCGACGCGGCGGGCTTTTCCTCGTCGATTCCTGGGATCATCCACTACGACGTGATTCGTGACGACCCGCGGATGAAGCGCCTACTCGACGACCTGTACGCCAGGTTCGGCGTGGCGAGGCTTGGCGAAGGTGGCATCGTGCAGAATGTGCCGGCGCGGGCCTGCTGGGAGGCCGTGCGTTCCGGCCGGCTCGGGCGACGCAACGCGTTCGTCTTGGCGCTGGACTGCTTTGCGCCAGATCCCCGGCGCCCGGCTTGGTTCCCGATTCAACAGCTCGTGCGCAGCGCCAACGTGGACGGAGATCGCGACTACGCGCACCTCTACGTGCCGTTGGCCAAGACGCTGTCGCCGGTTCACCTCGTCCCGTCCCTCCGCGACGCGATGACGGCGATCCGGTGGGGCCGCGCGCAGCTGGAGCCGCACGTGCCATTCCTCCAGGAGATGATGCGTCCGCTGTCGGTGCCATCGGCCGGGTAGCGCCAGCCGGCTAGGGCTGGGCGGGCGCGCGCAAAGGTAGCAGGAGGTCGGCGCCAAGCTCGTCGGGGTCGAGGTCGACGACCACAGGACGCGCCCCCACGCGCTGAAAGGCGTCGTCGCCGTCCACCCTGAAACCGGCGTCGGCGAGCGGCTGGTTGCCCCGCAAGGTCGCAAGGGTGGACCCGGACCAGACCCAGGCGCGGCCCGTGTCGTAGCCGTCGCGGCCAAGTTGGAAGTCTGGCGCGCCGAGAACCAGTTCAAAGGTGCCGTCGGCGTCGAGATCCCCGGCCGTCAGCCCGCGGCCGAGGTGCCGGGTGAGGCCGTCGGGGTCGTCGATGTGGACGAGGGCGGAGATCGCCCCGGAACGCGCGGATCGGGGATCGACGACGTACACGCCGCCGGCGCCGTCCGAGGCTCCGGGAGTCGCGATTGCGAGCCGGGGGCCCGTGGCGTCCTCCCAGGACACGAGGGCCTCGCCGGCCCAGGCCGAGGCGCCCGGGCCGTCGATCGTGGTGCGTGACGCGGCGTCGAGCGTGGTGCTTTCGGCCTCGTCGACGATCCACACGCGCCCTTGGTCGCCGGTGGTCGTGTCGGAGCCGTGAAAGGGCGCCCCGATGAAGAGGTCGGGCAGGCCGTCGGTCGTGGCGTCGGCGGCGCAGGACACCGAGGTGCCGGCGGCCGCGCCGACCTGATCTGCCCACCAAACGGTCGCGTGGTCGACGATTGCGGACGTGCCCTTGGCGGCCGCCAGCGCCTCCGAGGTGATGTAGAAGACCCCGCCGGCGAGGTCGGGAACCTCTGGCAGCCCGCTGAGCCGTGATGCGCCGACGAGCAACTCGGGGCGGCCATCGCCGGTCCGGTCTGCGCATACGGCGAGAGCGTTGCCGAGGCCGTCGCCACTCGTGGGCCCCGTGAGGAGGGTGGTCGCGACATCTTGCAGGGCGGAGTCCGAGCCCGTGGCGGCAGCGTCGTAGATGACGGCCACGGCACCCCGTTCGAGATCCCATCGGGGGCCGCCAACGACGAGGTCCCACCGTCCGTCGGCGTCGAGATCGGCCACAGCCAACGATGCGCCAAGTGCGCTGTCGGGGGCCGCCCATCGCTGCAGCGGCAGCGCGTCGCCGGAGCCTTCGCGCAGCGGCAACCGGGCGACCTGGCCGACGTCGGGCATGCCGACAAGGAGCACCTCGCCGTCGGAGGCCAGACGCCATTCGGAGCCGTCGGTGACGGCGCCGTCCCACGACGCCCATGCGTCGACTGTCGCGTCCGAGGATCCGAAGAGGGGCAAGCCGCGGTGGGCGACGGCCGACGCGGCGGGCAGGGCATCGGCGCAGTCGGGGCCGACGCAGACGGTGGAGCAGCCGAGGGCGCCAAGTGGGCCGAGCAGGCGGAGGATCACGAACGGGCGGTAACGCTGTGGGGCGACGGCTCGCGGTGCGGATGGTACGGTCGTCGGACGGGGGGATCGTGGCGACCTTGTCCGGCCGGACGATGACCGTGGTGCTCGGGGGCGGACGCGGAACGCGCCTTCACCCTTTGACGGCGATGCGGGCGAAACCGGCCGTGCCGTTGGGTGCGAAGTACCGCCTCATCGACATCCCGATCAGCAACGCCATCAACTCGGGGCTGCGCGAGATCTTCGTGCTCACCCAGTTCAATTCGGCCAGCCTCAACACCCACCTCGCCAGAACCTACCGATTCGACCCCTTCACGAACGGCTTCGTCGAGATCCTCGCGGCCGAGCAGACGGACGCGAGCGGCGACTGGTTCCAAGGCACCGCCGACGCTGTGCGCAAGCACCTTCACCGCCTCAATCGAGAGGGCGTCGAGAACGTCCTCATCCTTTCGGGCGACCACCTGTACCGGATGGACTACCGGCAGTTGCTGGCCACGCACGACGAGATGGGCGCGGACATCACGGTGTCCACCATTCCCGTGCGCCGTGAGGAATGCGACGGGTTCGGTGTTCTTGCCGCCGACAGCGCGGGCTGGATTCGCGCGTTTCGCGAGAAGCCGGCGGCGACCGAGGACCTTTCGCACCTCGCCATTCCCGCCGAAATGGCCGAGCGTTGGAAGACGGGCGACCGCACGCACCTCGCGTCCATGGGCGTCTACGTGTTTTCGATCGACGTCCTGCAGGACCTGTTGTCTTCGGGCGAACCCACCGATTTCGGACGGGACATCCTGCCGGCCGCTGTGCGGGCTGGCCGGCCCGTCGCGGCGCACGTCTTTGACGGGTATTGGGAGGACATCGGAACGATCGCGGCGTTCTTCGAGGCAAACATGATGTTGTGCGAAACTGAACCAAGGTTCAGATTTTACGATCCGTCTGCGCCGATCTACACGCGGCCTCGGTTCATGCCTCCGACAATGGTGCGCAACTGCCAGGTCGAACGCAGCCTATTTGCGGAGGGCTGCCTCCTCGATGGCGCGCGCCTCGATCGGGTTGTCGTCGGATTGCGCAGCGTCGTGCATCCCGGTGCGGAAATCTCGGAAGCCATCCTGATGGGGGCGGACTTCTACGAGGTCGACGACCGGCGCGCGGCGATGGCGGCGCGCGGCTTGCCGCCGTTGGGCATCGGTGCGGGTGCGTCGATCCGTCGCGCGATCATCGACAAGAACGCTCGCATCGGTGCCGGCGCCGTCATTCACGGCGGGGACCGGCCGGACGAGGAACACGAGAACTACGTCGTCAGGGACGGCATCGTCATCGTGAACAAGGGCGCTGTGATCCCACCCGGGGCACGCCTGTAAGGCAGCACGGAACGAACCGACTGCGGCGCGGGCCCGCAGCCAGTTACACGGGGGCCGTGGGAGGGCGCATGTCCGTCGTCGCCGCGTTGGGTGGGCTTGGCGCGACCGAGCTCGTTCTGGTGCTCGTCATCGTGCTGGTCCTGTTTGGGCCGGGCCGCCTTCCTCAGGTCTTCGAGTCCTTCGGCAAAGGGATGCGGGCCTTCAAGAATGCGCAGAAGGACGAGCCGATCGACGTCGCCGCGCGCCAGATCCCCGAGGGAGCGGACGCCGCGGCCCTCGAAGCGGCCGGGCTGGACGCCGCCGGGCGCGAGATTCGGGAGGACGGCCGCCGCTCGTGACGCTCGGCGCCATCCGCGGAATTGATTGCCTGCTGTCGATGGATCCCTCGGTCGGCGAGGGCGTTCTCGGTATGTTGCGCGACGCCGCGGTCGTATGGGAGGGTCACCGGATCGTCTACGTGGGTTCCGACCGCGATGCGCCCGACGTGCCCGGCGCCTCCGACGGTCGCGGCGGCCTGGTTCTACCTGGTCTGATCGACTCGCATACGCATGCGGTTTGGGCCGGCTCCCGATTCGAAGAATTCGAACAGCGGCTCGCGGGCGTCAGCTACACGGAAATCCTGGAGCAGGGTGGTGGCATCCTGAGCACCGTGGCGGCGACGCGTTCGGCGACCGAAGACGCGCTCCTCGAACTGGCCGTTGCACGCTTGCGAACCGCGCGCTCGCGCGGCGTGACGACGATGGAAGTCAAGAGCGGGTACGGACTGAATCTGGACACCGAGCTTCGCCTTCTGCGGGTCGCCCGCGAGGCCGGGAGGCGCGCTGGAGTCCGCGTCGTACCTACGTTCCTTGGCGCCCACGCGATTCCCGCCGAATACCGAGGGGACCGAGCCGCTTACGTGCAACTGGTCATCGACGAGATGTTGCCGTCGGTGGTTGGTTTGGCCGACTACGCCGATGTCTACGTCGACCGCGGTGCGTTCACCGTGGAGGAGGGGCACGCCATCCTTTTGCGGGCTCGCGCGCTTGGTTTGGGCGTACGGATCCACGCGGAGCAGGTCACGTTGACGGGCGCGGCCGCCATGGCCGCAGGATTGGGCGCGGCGTCGTGCGACCACCTCGAGCGCATCGACGACGTTGGAATCGCGGCCATGGCAGCGGCCGGCTGCGTGGCTACGATGTTGCCGGGCGCAATGACCTTTCTGCGCGATCCTTCGCCTCCGGTCGATCGCCTGCGCGAAGCCGGCGTCGCTATGGCGGTCGCCACCGACCTCAACCCTGGAAGTTCCCCGGTGGTCGATCCCTGGGCCTGCATGACGCTTGCGGCGGTGTCGATGCGCCTGACGGTGCCGGAAGTCCTTTCGGGGATGACGAGGGTCGCTGCGCAGTCGCTTGGCCTACCAACCGCGGGCCGGATCGTCGTGGGTGGGCCTGCTGACTTGGCTCACGTCGCACCTCCGTGGGGCGCACAAGCGCTGCCCGCCGCGCTGATCGGTCAACTTGGGGGCGTCGTCGTCCGCGAAACGGTGGCCTCCGGGAGGCGTTCAACGCCCGCGAGCTGATTTTTTAACTTCCGGGCCCTCGGACGCAGAATTCGCTTGCTTAGGCCGATGGTCTGTGGGAGGGTGGCGAGGTCATCGCATCCGGCCAGGAGACCAACCATGTTCCGTCCCCACTCCTTCGTTCTTCTGGCCGCGGCGCTCGCCGCGTGCGACGCCGGCCAATCTGGCCTCGGCGACGTCCAGGACCCGGGCGAGATTCCGAACGACGGAACCGTTGCGCCGCCGGCCGGTACCACGGCACCCGTGCCGACCTTGCCGACCGAAGGGACGGAGCCCGTCGAAGATGACGGCACGAACGGCACGGTGCCCCCGCCCGTGGAAGACCCCCCCGTCGTCGAAGACACGGGCTCCGTGGAAGAGCCGCCGGCGCCGGTGGAAGAGGAGCCTCCCGTCGTCATCGCCGTCGAGGACAACGAGCGGCCGCTGGTCGGTGGAACTCTGCTCGTCACGCGGGCCGGCGCCATCGTCGCGGCCGACCCCGAAGGCGACCGGATGATGATTCTCGACGGCGACCAGTCCTGGCCGGCCGAGATCTCGCTGCAGGCGGGCGCGATGCCCTTCCGCTCCGTGGAAGATGCGCTCGCCGACGACGTCGTCTACACGTCGCTGCGCGGCACCGGCCAAGTGGCGGTCATCGACGCGCTCGGCGGCCGCGTGCTCGACGTCTGGGACGCTTGTCTCGAGCCCCGCGGCATCGACGTGGAGCCCGATGGCCTCAGCATCTGGGTCGCCTGCGCTTCGGGCCAACTGGTTGAACTCGACACGGCCACCGGCGAGAAGCTGACCGATCTCCTGATCGACAACGACCTTCGCGACATCGTCCTCGAAGGCGACTGGATGTGGATCTCGCGTATGCGGTCCGCCCAAGTGCTGCGCGTCGGCAAGGACGGCACGATCATCGAGCGCATGGTTCCGCCCGACTGGTCCTTTGGGGCCGACACCTTTGCTCCGACGGTGGCCTGGCGCATGCTGCCGGACCCCGACGGTCAGGGCGTCGTGGCGATGCATCAGCGCGGTCGCGTCAACGACATCAACCTCAACGCCGTCGATGACCCGTATGCGGGCCCCGGCTGCAAGCCGATCATGCACTCGGCGGTGACCAAGTTCGCCCATACCGGGGTGATCGAGTCGTCGGGCGCGATCACGGACGTTCCGCTTCCGGTCGACTTCTTCATCGACGCTGGCGGCGTCGACGTCGTCGCGGGTGCCTACGATTCGACGACCCAGATCACGCAATTCGGTTGGGACGTCCTGACCCGCACTGGCGAGTGCATGACCTTCGGCGGCACCACGAGCGCGCTGGCTGGCTCCTTGGCGGCGATCGCCTACCTGCCGAATGGCGAGATGGTGACCCAATCGGCGGAGACCTTCGCCGTCGCGCGCGGCGCCACGCTGGTTCCGATCTCGGAAGGGGCGGGTCGTTCGGCTGGGTACGAGGCCTTCCACAGCGCGCCCACGAGCGACCTCGCCTGCGCGTCCTGCCATCCTGAAGGCCAGGAAGACGGGCACGTGTGGAGCTTCCTCGGCATCGGCCCACGTCGGACCCAGGCGCTCGCCGTCGGACTCCGCGGCACCGAGCCGTTCCACTGGGACGGCGACTTGTCCGACATGCACGCGCTCGTCGAAGAAGTGTTCGTCACGCGCATGGGCGGTGTGACGCTCGGCGTGTCCGGCGAAGAGGCGATCCTCGATTTCCTCGAGGGCATCGTCCCCGTTCGCACGATTCCCCAGGCCTCCGAAGCCGACATCGCGGTTGGCAAGGGCCTGTTCGAGAATCCGGCCGTCGGTTGTGCGGAATGCCACTATGGCCCCTCCTTCACGAACAACGAGACCGTCGAGATCGGCAAAGGCGACGCGGTCCAGACCGCACCCCTCATCGGCATCGGCGGTCGCGGACCGTTCATGCACGACGGATGCGCCCCCACGCTGCTCGAGCGGTTCACGGACCCGGTTTGTGGCGGTGGCGACATGCACGGCAAGACGTCGATCTTGACGCCGGCGCAAGTCGAACTCGTGATCGCGTACCTCCAAACGCTGTGAGCGTCGGATGATGCGCCTGTTGACCCTTTGGGTCGCTGTCGCTTGCGGTCCAGACGAAACGGGCCCCACGGACCCCACGGGCCCCGGGGCCCGCGCCGAGATCTGCGACAACGGCGTGGATGACGATCTGGACGGCGACGTCGACTGCGATGACGTCGCTTGTTCGGCCGTCTGTGCCGAGGCCTGCGTCGGTGGAATCGACGAAGACCTCGATGGCGCGGTGGACTGTGAGGATTCGGACTGTGACGGCCAGTGCCCGGAAGCCTGTACGGACGGCCGCGACAATGACGGCGACGGCGAGCTGGACTGTGCCGACGAGGATTGCGACGGCAGTTGCCCCGAAGACTGCAACGACGTGCGCGACAATGATGGCGACGGTGTCGTAGACTGCTGGGACTCGGACTGCGACGGCAGCTGTCCCGAAGACTGCCTCGACGTGCGCGACAACGACGGCGACGGCGCGACAGACTGCGAGGACGCGGATTGCGACGGCGGGTGCCCCGAGACGTGCGAGGACGGCCGCGACAATGATGGCGACGGCGGTGTGGACTGCGTCGACGTCGACTGCGACGGCCAATGTCCAGAAGTTTGCCTCGACGGTCGGGACAACGACGGCGATAGCGACGTCGACTGTGCGGATGCGGAGTGTCGCGGCGAATGTGACGCCGACGCCGATGGCTTCGACTCAGTCCTGTACGGCGGCGACGATTGCGACGATACCCTGCCCGACGTCCATCCCGGCGGTGACGAGGTCTGCAACGAAGGGATCGACGACGATTGCGACGGCCTGATCGACTACGACGACCCGTCCAACGACCCGGGCACGTTGTCCGAGTTCTACGTGGACACGGACCTCGACGGCTATGGAACCGGGGGCGGCGTGATCGGCTGCTCCGCTTCTCCGGGATTCTCGGCGGAAAAGGGCGACTGTGCCCCGTCCAACCCGGACGTGAATCCAGGGGCGACCGAAATCTGCAACGCGCTCTTGGATGACGACTGCGACGGATTCGCGGATGACGACGACCCGTCCGTCGATCCGTTGACGGAGACGACCTCCTTCCGCGATTCCGACGGCGATGGCCTTGGGGACCCCCTGCTTTCGCGGCAGGATTGCATCGTACCGGCCGGCTGGGTGGTCAACGACCTCGACTGTGACGACACGAACGACAATGTCGGGGAGGCCGTCGCGTACTTGCCCGATCTGGACCTCGACGGCTTTGGTGCAGGCGTGCCGCTGCCCGCAACCTGTGATCTGCCGCTGCCAGGCGAGGCGCTCCCGTGGCTGGCCGTCGACTGCAACGACGCGGACCCGCTCGTCCACCCTGACGCAGTAGAGACATGTGTGGGCGGCGTCGACGACGACTGCGACGCGCTCGTCGACGAAGACGACCCGAGCCTCGACCCGTTGTCGCTTCTCTCGATGTACATGGACGCGGACGCCGACGGCTTCGGCGATGGCAGCGAGCTGCTGCGACTGTGCGAGTTGGAACCGGGCTTCGTGCTGGACGCCGGGGACTGCAACGACCTGGACGCGGCGATTTCGCCGGCGGCGACCGAGGTCTGCAACGAGATTGACGACGACTGCGACGTTCTGAAGGACGATTCGGACCCGAGCCTTGACGTCAGCACTCGGTCGACGTTCTGGTTTGACCGCGACGGCGACGGCTTTGGTGACCCGGCCCTCTCCGCCGAGGCGTGCACGGCGCCTGTCAACTACGTCGACAACCCCGACGATTGCGACGACAACGACGCGAGCGAAGGCGAACCGCTCGTCTACCTTTACGACGACGACGCCGACGGTTTTGGTGCCGGAGTGCCCACGGCTCCGACCTGCACCCGGCCAGGCGTCAAATACGTGCTCGAGTCCGTTGGGGTCGACTGCGACGACCTCAATCCGCTCGTGGCTCCCGATGCGATCGAGGTGTGTGACGGGGGGATCGACAACGACTGCGATGCACTCCCGGACGACCTCGACGGGGACCTCGACCCCCGGACGGCGACCGAGTTCTTCGACGACGACGACAGCGACGGCTTCGGATGGGAGGCGTCCCTAGAACTCCGTTGCGTCGCCGACGTTGGCCAGGTGGCGATCGCCGGAGACTGCGACGACACGTCAGGCGACGTCCATCCGAACGCGACGGAAATCTGCAACGACTTCGTCGACGACGATTGCGACCTGCTTCGCGACGACGGCGACCCCAGCTTGGACCTCGCGACACGCGTTCCTTGGTTCCCGGACAACGACCTCGATGGGTTCGGTCGCCTTGTTCTCGTCCCTGTGCTCGCGTGCAACCAGCCTGGCATCTTGGTGGACAACGACGACGATTGCGATGATTTCGACCCCGCCTTTGGGCCGGCGATCGCTTGGCAGGAGGACGCCGACAACGACGGCTTTGCCGCAGGTCCGATCTCCGCCCTTCTGTGCGACCCGCCAGGTCCGACATGGGGTCTGCCGACGCTGGAAGAGGACTGCGACGATTTGGACGACGACTCCTTCCCCGCGGCCCCAGAGGTGTGCGAGGACGGCGTCGACCAGAATTGCGACGGTACGGACATCGCGTGCATCCCATGCTCCGAAGTGGCCGAGCAGTGGTGCCTGGACAAGGGTTGGACGCTGGCCGTTGGCGGCGAGGGCGAAGATGGCAACATCGTCTGCACGAATGACGGCAGCCCGGCTTCCGACAACTGCGACCCGTGCGGCAACTACAACGTCGTCGTGTGGGTCGATGGGTCGGACGAGCGGGAATGCCCGGGTGCGGGCCTCGGCCTCGAGTCCGGCACCGTCTACGGCGGGCACAGCCCGTGTGCGTGTGGCGGCGCCATGGCGGTCTGCGACACCTGGTCGCTGAGCGACTGCGTACCGGACTGAGCATCGGCGGCTACGGCCCGGGAGGCGTCGCTGACCTGGGCTGCCTTGTCAGGGTTCCGTATTCTGCGGTGTGAGAGCTTCCCCTGCCGGAGGCCACCGCTGGAGATGGAGGAGACGCAAGAGCTGTGCGTTGTGGGTAACCGGCAGGGGAAGCTGACTCGCAAGGGAGGTGAGCCTCCCACACCCTGAGCTTACGCACGGTTCGGCCCGCCTGCAACGAGATCTTGCATGCGGGGGCCGGGATGACACCGCCTTGACCGGTTGGGGGGCTTCGGGGCCGTCCGTAAGAGGCCTACGCGTTAGCGCGCCGGGGCTGGTGGTCCTTTGGGATCGCCTTCATCCTTGCACCCGCCCCCGAGTGCACCCCCTTTTGGGGTCGCATGAGGAGCTCGGCGGGCGGGTGTCTGGGATGACAGCCGCCAGGACAGGGCGAGCCCGATGGCGCAGGCCGCGACGAACCAGTCGCCAAGCTTGGCGTAGAGGGTAGGCAGGTGCGCCTTGCGCACGGTCACGATGCGAGCGACGCGTTCGAAGAGGTCGGTCTCGTAGAGCACGTGGCCGTGGGGTTCCACAACGAACGAGACACCCGTGTAGGCCGAGCGGATGAGCGGGACGCCAAGCTCCGTGGCCCGGATCGCCGCGAGCATCGCGTGTTGGTGCGGCCCAGCCGTGTCTCCGTACCAGGCGTCGTTCGTGCCGTTGACGAGCAGATCGGCGGTCGGGAAATTGCGACAGAACCTTCCGAGGATCGCCTCGTAGCAGATGGGGGCCGCCACGTTCGCCACCCCGAGTTCCGCGACGACGGGGACGGTACCGGCGCGGAAGTTCCCCGGGCCCTGAATCCAGTCGGCGAGGATGGGGAATGTCTCGGCGAGCGGCAGGTACTCGCCGAAGGGCAGCGGAACCATCTTGTCGTACCGGCCGAGCGTTTTCCCCGTAGCGTCGAGGAAGAACACGCTGTTGAAGTGCCGCACGCGGTCTTCACCCATGGCGGGGTCGGGGATGCGCTGGCGCGTGCCGCCGCCGACGACCATCGCGGCGCCCGTCCGGCGGGCCATTTCGGCGACGGCGTCGGCCGCCTTTCCCGCGTTCATGTCGTAGGGGCAGCCCCCTTCAGGCCAGACGATCAGATCGGCTGCGCCTGGAGGCACGGCCGCGGTGAGCGAAGACCAGTCCGCGAAGATGTCGGAGCTGGAACCCGCCATCCGCTCGACCATCCCCACTTCGGTCTGTAGTTGTGCGAGTCGCACCGTCGGAGCGTTGACCAGCGTGCGTTCAATTTCGGTGACACGCCACGCGCCCCAGCATGTCACTGCGACCCATGTCCACGCGGGTGCGAGCAAGGGTCCCCAAATGCGACGCGACCCGGCTTCGACGACGGCGGCGTTGACCCAAACGACGAGGAAGCTGAGTCCCCAGATGCCCGTCACGCTCACGATCTGGAGCGTTGCCGGGAACCGCCACAGCGTGACGCCGTGGTAGTATGGAAAGAGGACGATAAAGCTCCACAAATACTCGACGAGGACCCAGGTGGCGGCGAATGCGAGGACCCAGCCCGATCCCAGCCTGCGGCGAAGGATGCCGGGCGCCATTCCAAGCAGGGCGTAGGGCGACCCGAACGCCATGCCGAAGAGCAGCAGCACGCCCCAGGCACCGATCGCTGGGATGTTGCTGAAGAGCACGATCGTGTCGACGAGCCAGCTGAACAGCGTGCCGGTCGCGACGACGCCGTAGAGCCAGCCGACGGCCGCGGCCCGACGAGGCTGCAGATCGATCGTCGCGGCGATGAAGGGCGCGTACGCGATCCAGGAGATCGCGTGCCAGTCGTAGGGTGCCGCGGCCAGGTTGACCGCGATGACGGCAAATGCGAGTGCAGCAGCCCGTGCCAAGGCGGGGCCTCCGAAGGCAGGCGGCTAGCAGGCTGGTGCGAAAAGGCCAGAGGGCTCGCCGGCATCCCGGGAGACCTCTGGCCTCTCGCTCGCACAAGCCGCGCCAACGCGGCTCGCGGCTAGTCGTCGTCGCCGTGCGAAGGCGCGGGCTCGTCCTTGGCCTTTTCGGCGATCATCGCTTCGGTGGTCAGCAGAAGGCCGGCCACGGAGGCGGCGTTCTGCACGCCGACTCCGACGGCGACGGAATCCCTGATGGCCTCGAAGTCTCCCTCGGCCTCAATCCGCTCGCCCCCAATCCCGATACCACGCCGCCCACGGCGCCGACCAACTTGGCGGCCACCCAAGTCGCCGCCACCA
>SXGS01501186.1_pt1 | contig 33010 bp, 21 predicted proteins | sample 3174681 | NCBI WGS metagenome assembly SXGS01 (sample SAMN11356861, study PRJNA531348) | freshwater metagenome | isolation source: freshwater sample F1-80 | place: China: Fuxian Lake, Yuxi | collected 2017-12-25
CCGGTGGCTACGGCGGGGAGGACCCACCCGATCCCATCTCGAACTCGGAAGTTAAGCTCCCCAGCGCCGATGATACTGCAGTTTTCTGTGGGAAAGTAGGTCGCCGCCGGAATCTCTTTGAAGGCCCTTTGACTTCGCGTCGAAGGGCCTTCTTTGTTTCTTGCCCCCCTCCTGAAACCGCCGCGCCGCGCCTGCCCCTCGACGCTTGACCATTTCCCCTCCTTGGGTCACGTCGTGGTCCTCGACGCCTGTATCTTTGCCCCCCCCCGCGATTCCTGGCCAAAGGCTTGCAAAGAAGCCCGGCAGGTTCCCGTTCTTCACGGGTCAATCCCCGCCAATGCGGGCTCGATGACCCATCGCAGGCGGGGATGTTTCTGTCTGGTGGCTGCTTGAGTAGCCGGTTGTTGGAGTAATGTTTGTCCACCCTGGAGTGTCGACGCTCCAGTTCATGAGGCCGCCTCCGAGGCACCCTCAAGATAGGAAGGAAGAGAGATGATCAGGACCCTTGGGCAAGTGAAGGCCGATCTGCATGTCCACTCACACTTCTCAGACAGCCCGAAGATCTACCTGTTGGCCAAGGCCGACTCGCGGGAGTGCTACACCAGCCCTGAGGACGTCTACCGCCGCGCGATCTCCCGAGGGATGGATCTGGTGACCATCACCGATCACGACACCATCCTGGGCGCCCTCGAGATCGCCCACCACGGCCCTCATGTCTTCCTCTCCGAAGAGATCTCGGCCCGCTTCCCCGACAACGGCTGCATCGTCCACATCCTCGCCTTTGACATCACCGAGGCCCAGCACGACGAGATCCAGCGGCTGCGCTACAACATCTACGATCTGGTCGACTACCTGCGGGCCGAGCGCATCGTCCACTCCCTGGCCCACCCCCTGAGCAGCGTCAACGGCCGCCTGCGCCGCAGCCACATCGAGCAGTGCCTCCTGATGTTCAAGAACATCGAGCTGCTCAACGGCCCCCGCGACCCCTACCACCGCAAGGCCCTTGAGCAGATGCTCGGCGCCCTGACGCGCGAGAAGATGGAGCTTTGGGCCAACCAGTACGACATCCAGCCCATCGACTGGGATCCTGCCAAGGGCTACACGGGCGGCAGCGACGACCACTCCGGGATCGCGATCGCCCGGGCCTACACCGCCTTCGAAGGGCCCGCCACCGTCCAGGGCCTCTTTGACGCCCTCCACGAGCGCCGCACCGTGCCCGAGGGCGAGTTCATGACCCCCGTCAGCGCCGCCCACAACATCTACTCGGGCGTCGTCCAGTACTACGTCCACCGCAAGGAGCAGCGCGCCGACGACGGCATCTACCACCAGCTCTACAAGACGGTCGCGACCAAGGGCGCCGCGCTGGCCGAGATGGGCCCCCTGGATCAGCTCCTCAAGTCGCCCCTCGGGCGCCTGGTCATGTCGCTCCAGGAGGTGATGCTCGACACGCGCCTGCCGACCTGGCAGCGGATGCTGGAGGAAGGGGACAAGGAGTCCTTCCACCAGGAGATCAACGACATCGCCATGCGCGTGACCCGCAAGGCGCTCGCCGGGGTCACCACCGAGCTCGTCGACTCCGTCCAGCGCCTCGACCTCGACGGGATCATCCGGTGCGTGCCGGCCTTGCTCCAGATGCTGCTGCTCCACGCGCCCTACTACATCGGCTACCGCTACTTCTACCAGGATCGCCGCCGCTGTGAGGCCCTTCACGCGGCCATCGGGCTGGGCTATGAGGCGAAGGGGGAGCCCTCGGTGGCGATCTTCACCGACACGCTCGATGACGTCAACGGCGTCACCATCGGGCTCCGTCGGATGATCCGGGAGCTGCGCGGCCAGGGCAAGAAGGTCTTCCTCGTCGGCCTTCGCACCGAGGCGGTCGGCGCCGACGCCCAGAGCGTCGACCAGTGGGCGGCCGAGGAGGGCGTCCAGGCGGTGGTCCGCTTCGAGCCGCTGTCGACCTTCATGCCCCCGGGCTACGACCACATGCCGCTCGGCTTCCCGCCCGTCCTTGAGATGATGCGGTGGTGCGTCGACAACGAGATCGACCTGATCCAGGCCTCGACCCCTGGCCCGGTGGGCCTCGGCGCGCTGGCGATCGCCAAGATGCTCAGCGCTCCCATCGTCGGCCACTACCACACCCAGGTGCCCGAGTACGCCGAGCGCCTGCTGGGCGACAAGACGATCGCCGATGTCGTGCGCGGCTACGTCTCGGCCTTCTACGGCGCCATGAGCAAGGTCATCGTGCCGAGCCGGGCCACCTACGACAACCTCGTCGCCATGGGGCTGCGCCCCGAGCGCCTCGAGATCCTCGCCCGAGGCGTGGACACCGACCGCTTCTCGCCCCAGTGGCGCAACACCGCGATCTGGCCCCGCTACGGGCTCAACGGCGTCACCAAGCTGCTCTACGTCGGCCGCGTCTCCAAGGAGAAGAACCTCGACACCCTCCTGTCCTCCTTCCAGTCGCTGCGCGCCCAGGGCGTCAAGGTCGAGCTGTGCATCGTCGGCGACGGCCCCTACCGCGAGCAGCTCGCGGCCAAGGGCGCCGACCTCGAAGGCGTCAGCTTCACGGGCTACGTCGGCGGCGAGGAGCTCTCGTCGATCTTCGCCAGCTCGGATCTCTTTGTCTTCCCGAGCAACACCGACACCTTCGGCAACGTCGTCCTTGAGGCGCAGGCCTCCTCGCTGCCCGTCATCGTCACCGACGAGGGCGGCCCCGCCGAGCTGATGATCCCCGGCCGCACGGGCGTCATCGTCCCGAGCTCGAACAGCTCCGCCCTGACCGACGCCATCCGCCGGCTCGTCGAGGACGAGCCGCTGCGCTCATCGATGGGCGACGCCGCGCGCCGCCACGTCAGCAAGATGAGCCACGATCGCGCCGCCAACGCCCTCTGGAGCTTCTACAGCGAGCAGATCGAGCTCGACCGCGTCCAGCGCGCCTCTCTCGTCAAGAACGGCATCTGAGCCCTCGGTCAGGGTCCGCTCGCCGTGTCGTCCGCGGCGAGCTGGCCCTGGTCATCTCGCCGCGTCATCAGCGGCGAGCGCGCCCACGCCGCGTCGTCCGCGGCGAGCGCGCCCTCGCAGCGTCGTCAGTGGCGGGCACGCCCTGGTCATCTCCCCCTCTCCAGTCGCCTTCATCCCGATCGCTCAGGCCCCTCGCTCTTGCTCCCATCCAGGCTTGAATATCCCCAGTGCGTCGCCGTCTGAGGAGCCACGAGCGCAAGAACCGACCGGGGGCGGCTGATGAACTTGATTTTGCCCCCCGAAGTTCGGCACGCTGTTGAGCCACTGGGGTCCAGCCCTCACGATCTTTCAAAAGCGGAGAACTTCATGAAGACTTCCACTTCCAACCAGCGCCCTGCCGCACTTCGTGCTCTCTTTGTTGCCATGGCCACGCTCTTTGGCCTCCTGTCGATGGTCGGGGCGGCTTCGGCCCAGAACAAGGCCTCCGACTGGGTCGCCGAGGACGCCAAGGGCAACAAGGTCAAGACGGCAGACTTCCGGGGCAAGGCGACGATGATCTTCATCAACCACCCCGAGCAGCGCGACGCGATGAAGCCCATCACCAAGGAGCTCGCGCTCAAGTACGGGCACAACCCCGCCGTGTCGCTGGTCACGATCGTGGACCTGCGGGACCTCGAGTTCTACAAGCGGCCCTTCGCCAACGACAAGATCGCCCAGGCGCAGGATCGGACGGTCAAGCGCATCCAGCAGATCCTCAAGGAGAACAACAAGCCCCCGATCCCTGGCCTGGCCCGCAAGCTCTACATGGTCCCGGACTTCGACGGGAAGATCATCGATCGCTACAACCACTGGGACACCAAGAAGAACGTCACCATCGTGCTGCTCAACAAGCAGGGCGACATCGTCGGCTCCTGGAAGGACACGCAGCTCGACAAGGTCTTCGAGGCCGTCGAGGCCACCCTCGCCCAGTAGTGGAGCCGGTTTGTCGCTGAGCGACTGGAGAGACACAAGACCCCTCGGGCCATTCAGGTCCGAGGGGTTTTTTGCCTCTGGGGCTCATCAGGGCGGCGGCGCGTGGTCGCCGTCAGGTGACCCTTCCCCCTCCTGGACCTCGTCGTGGTTGGCCTCGACGTCATAGGCATCCAAGCCCATCGAATGCACTGATCCTGGTCGATGCCGATGAACACGAGGCGCAGACGATTTGGGTCCCCGTTGAGCTTGACCGTCGAGATCCATCATTGAGCCCCTTGTCATCGAGATCGAGCAGGGGGCGAATGGTTACGCCGTCAGTAGTCGATGATCCCGAGCCAGTTGAAGATCAGGTGCATGGGGCTCTGACCCCACGGGGACTGGGCGACGAAGAGGGCGGTGAAGACGGAGAAGGCCAGCGCGGCTGAGGCCAGCGCCCAGGCGAGGCCGGAGCGGAGGCGCTCGACGGCGGGGACGAGGAGGACGAGCAGGAGCGGGGTGAGCCAGAAGAGCCAGCGGAAGCCCTGGGCGCCGCCGCCGTAATTGGCCGTCTTGAAGACGAACCAGGGCAGGGTGATGGCGAGGGTACCGGCCAGGACCCAGGCGAAGGTGGCGAAGGTGGCCTTGGGGTCGCGCAGGCCTCGGGCGAGGGTGATGGCCGAGAGGAGCCAGATGGGGGTGAGGCTGAAGATGCCGTGGTGGCCGATGAGGATGTTGAAGAAGTAGAAGGACTTGGGCTCGTTGAGGGTGTCGAAGCTCTGAGGGTTGAGCCAGTAGCTGCCGGGGTATTTGTAGTCGCCGATCATGTAGAAGGGCAGCAGAGATCCGTCGGTGGCGATGGCGTTGAGGATGAAGTGGGCCGCGAGCGGGATGCAGGCCGCGGGCGCGGCCCAGGTCAGGGTCTTGCGGAGGCCGCTTTGGTGGGCCAGGGCGAGGAAGAGGAGGGCGGCTGCGGCGGCGGCGGGGAATTCAAAAGTGGGGGCCAGCCCGGCGAAGAAGCCTGCGGCGAGGAGGCGGTTGTGGGGGTGGCCTTTCTTGTGGGCGAGGAGGACGGCGTTGTAGACGGCGCCGAAGAGGGCGACCGAGGCCAGGGTGTGGTTGTTGATGATGACGGCGTAGCCGGCGACGTAGTTGCCGAAGGCGCCGGCGATCAGGCAGTAGCGGTAGGTCCAGCGGTCGTTGGTCAGGGTGTGCAGGAGGTTGGCCCAGCCCAGGACGAAGAGCAGGTAGGGGACGCCGAGGCACAGGATGGACAGGAGCTTGATGACGATCCACTCGCCGTTGAGGAAGGTGCGGCCGGTGGCCTGCTTGATCGCGGCGTAGGCGACGGACATCAGGGCGGGCATCATGGGGGGCTTGGAGGCGTAGAGGTGGCCCCGGTGGCTGATCTTGTCGATGGTGTCGTAGCGAGAGGCCTCGATGCGCCATGTGCCGTAGTCGACGATGGCCTCGACGGTGGCGAGGCGGGCGCGGTCGTGGTGCCCGGTGCTCTCCCAGGAGCTCTGGATCAGGACGAAGAGGCAGGCCAGGGCGAAGACCCAGCGGGTGAAGCGATCTTTGGCGAGGCTCTCCAGCATGGGTGGCGCTCATCGGTGGGTTCAGAGCCAGGCGCTCTGGTATGCCACAGGGCGCGTCCGGGGACAACGCGCGCCGATGTTGCGGGCGCCAAGGTGCCTTGATATATCTTCTGGCGACCTCGCGAGCGGGCCCGTGTGGTGATTGTGTTTGTGGGCAGGTCGAGGTGAGACATAAATGGGTAATCGGAGCGCGATGATGAGCTTCCAGGATGTTGCTGTCGAGGTGTTGAGGTCGGTCGGTCGGCCGCTTCATTATAAGAAAATTACGGAGATCGCGATTCGCCGCGGTTTGTTGAGCCAGGTGGGCAAGACGCCGGGGTTGACGATGGGCAGCGAGCTCAACCAGGAGGCGAGGCGTTCGGATGGAGCGTCGGTCGTGGTGAGGACTCGCCCGGGCGTCTTCGCGTTGCGGGAGTGGGCGCTGGAGGTCGCCCCGATCGCGGTCGTGCCTGTGTTGGACGACGAGGACGACTTCGACGAGGACGACTCGATCGACGATAAGGGGGCGGGTGAGGCGCCGAGGGAGTCGGCGGTGGTCGCCGCCGAGGAGGACGAGGGCGAGGCCTTCGAATCTGAGGAGCGCCAGGCGGGCGGGCGTCGTCGAGGTCGTCGAGGCCGACGTCGCGGGGGGAGGTCCTCGGAGGGGCAGGCCCTTGAGCAAGCGCCGGCCCAGGCCGCAGCGCAGGCGCAGGACAAGGTCGCCGCCCCTGCGGTCGAGCCCGTGCGGGTCAGGACGCGGCGTCAGCCTGTGGTGGCGGAGCCGGAGGTGGCCGTCGACGCGTCGCTCCAGGGGTTGACCTCAAGGGCCCTCGATGTGCTCAAGGGGCATGAGAAGCGGCCGATGGAGGCGTCCGAGCTGGCCGGGATGGTGGTCGACGAGGTGACGGCCAGCGTTCATGGGGTTGCGCCGGAGGCGCTGGTCAACAGCGCGCTGACCTTCGCCAACGAGGCGCGTGCCCGTTCGAGGCAGCGACCGCTCTTTGCGGGGTCTGGCGGCGGGGCCTGGGGGTTGACGGAGTGGAGCCTGTCCGATCAGGCCGTCACGCAGGAGGCCGAGCTGTCCAGGATCGCGCGCAGCCTCAAGGTGCAGGCCCAGGAGCGTCTGACGGCGGCGTTGCCGAAGATGTCGCGGGCGGGCCTGGAGCATCTGGCGTGGTCGTTGATGGAGCGGATGAGCGGGGTCGAGCCGACGGCTGGCTTGAGGCTCGACGGCGGCGATCTGCTGATCCTGACGGGCGCGGTTGGCTTTGATGAGGGCCGCGTCGGGCTCCTGGTGCGCTTCAACGACGCCGAGCTGAGCGCGTCCGGGGTCGAGGCGGTGGGCGAGGCCATCGGGGAGCTCGGCGTCCAGAGCGGGGCGGTCGTGGCGCTCGGCGGCGCGAGCGCCGAGGCGATGTCCGCGGCGGAGGCGCTGGTGGGCGTGAAGCTCAACATCCTGGACGCCAGCGCCCTGGCAGGGCAGCTGGTGCGTCACGGCGTCGGCGTGCTCGCGTTCGAAGTTCCGGTGGTCATGACCGATGTTGCGCTGCTCAACGAGCTTGGCGAGCGCTAGAGGTGGCCTTGATGCGGTGGCTCTGTGGGGTGCTCCTGTCGGTCCTGGTGGCGGTGTCCTGCGGGTGCGCGGGCCAGGGCGCGGACGAAGGGTCGCAGACGACGAGCGCGACGCCGCTGGATCTCGACGAGGCCGTCGTGGCGGATCTGGGTGGGGGGAGGAGCCCTCGCCATCGCTATCTGGTCAGGATCGGGGCGAAGGGCCGGTTGACCTTGCGGATGTCCTGGAACGATCAGGAGGGGGTCGATCGGGTGCTGATCCAGGGGGGGACGATCACGGACGCGGTCGTCGTGGACGCCCGGAACCAGCTCAAGATCGAGCCTTCGCTGGAGATCGCCCCGGGATATTATTACGTCGAGATCATCCCTGGTCGCGTCCCGGTGACCTACAACCTCGTCGCGCTCTTCGTGCGATCGTGAGCGGCCGCGCGCTCCTGATCGTGGCGCTGGCGTGCGCGCTCTGGGGCTGCCCTTCGAGCCCTGAGCCCTCGGGCGCGGCGCCTCCCCTTCCAACTCCTCGATCCAAGGATGTCGGCGCACCGGCGCCGGCCTTTGCGCTCGTCGACCTGCCCCACCGCCCATCGCCGGTCTTCCCAGCCGGCCCGGGAGGGGCTCAGTGGACGAAGGTGGCGCCGGAAGTGAGCGCGGGGCTCTTGACGGCGTTGGCGCCCTTCGGGTCTGGCGCGGTCGTATCTACGGCTGACGGCGAGCTTTTTTCGGTGGACGCAGGCGGGGTCTGGGCGAAGCTCGGGCCGACCTGGGGTGCGCCGATCGCGGACGTGGCCTCGGGGCGGTCTGCGAAGGGCGTGGTCGCGGTGGCGGCGCTGGACGCCGCCGGTCGCTTGCACCTGAGCCTGGACGGTGGGGTGTCGTGGAGGCTGGCGCGGGGCGAGCCCGAGGGCTTTGAGTCGCGGTCGGTGGTGTGGGACAGGCGGGAGTCGCCCTACCGGGCGATCGCGCTGAGGTGGCTGGGCGAGGTGTTGACGGTGGTGGCGTGCGGGCGCTCGACCCACGCGGTCTATTCGAGGGATGGGGGCGCGACCTGGGTCGAGGCGCAGCTTGGGGGGCTGGAGGATTTGACGGCCTGCGCGGTGGGAGGCGATGGGGCGCTGATTGCGGTTGGCGAGCGCGGCGTGGGTTTTCGACTCGATGCCGATCAGGTCGCGTGGAGTCATGTCCCGATGGAGGGTCAGGCCAACGCGGAGGCGGTCGCGGTCCATCTGGAGGAGGTCGATGGCTTCGTGGTGGGGGGTCAGGGCGGGGTGCTCAGGCGCGCTACGAAGCGCGGCAACACCTGGGAGGCGCTGGACAGGCCCTCTGGGGACATCAGCGCGCTGGCGCTGGTCGACGCGCGGCGGTGGTTGGCGGTCACGCAGGCCGGGGATCTGCTGGAGACGCGCGACGCGGGCAAGGGCTGGTCGGTGTTGCGGGCCTCGGACGGGCGGAGGTTGAGGGAGGTCGAGGTCCTCGAAGGGGGCGCTTTCATGGCGCTGGGTCCGGAGCTGCTCTTGCGTGGCGAGCGGGGTGGGAGGCTCAGCGCGTTGAGGGACGAGAGGGCCTTGCGCGCGGTCTGGTCGCTGGATCAGGGCAGGGCCGTGGCCGCAGGGGAGGGAGGGCGGATTTTGCGTGTGGAGGCGGGGGCCTTGTCCTCGGTTGCGCCGCCTGGGCTGGTCGCCGACGTCACGGATCTGGCCTTCGCGGGTGGGCGCTTCGGTTGGGCGACGACGCGGTCGGGGGTGGTGTTGTCGACGCAGGACGGCGCGCGCGGCTGGGTCGGGGCGGGGCCGATGTCGGAGGCCGGGGTGCTGCGGTCGGTGGTGGCGCTCGATCCGCTCAACGTCTTCGTGGGGGCGGAGGACGGGCGCGTGTGGTCCTCGGGGGACCGGGGGGCGAGCTGGAGATCGGTCGAGGTGTCCGAGGGGGAGGCAGGGCGCGGCGGCCCGTCGGCGGTCGTCGATCTTGCGCTCGTCGAGGACGTCGGGGGCGCCCAGGTGTTCGGGGGAGGCGCTCGCGGCGAGGTCCTGATGGGGTCGCCGGGTCGGAGGGGGGTGGTGCTGGAGGGGATGACGGCTTTGAGGGGGATCGCGTCGGTGTCCTCGGCGGGCGGTAGGGCGTGGTTGGTGGATGTCGAGGGGATGATCTTGAGGCGAGAGGGCGATCTGTGGCGGGCGATGGCGCTGCCTGCGGGCTTGTCGTTGACGCAAGGGGCCTTTGACGGCGCGGGGGCGGGGGTGGTGCTGGCCTCCAGCGGGGCGATGCTGCGGACGTCGGATGGGGGCGCCTCGTGGTGGTTCGTGCCGCACGGGACGGACAAGGCGCTCAACGGGGTGGCGGCTGCGGGCGGGGGCGTCTTCGTGGCCGTCGGGCACGGGGGCGCGATCCGTCGTTCGGCGGACGGCGGCGCGCGGTGGGCGGATGTCCCGTCGGAGGCGGGTCGGTCGCTGATGGCGGCGGCGGCGATGGACGGCGGTCTGGTCGCGGTGGGTCTGGGGGGCGTCGCCCTTCAGAGCCTGGATGGCGGGGTCGTGTGGTCGAAGTGGCAAGGGGCGCCCGGGGATCTCGGGCAGACGCATCTGGGTGTGGTCGAGGTCGGCCCGGAGGGGCGCGCGCTGCTTGGGGGTGTCGGCCGCGCGTGGATCCGTGAGGGTGGAGGCTGGGTGTCGCTCAAGGCGTCCGGGGAGGGGCGGCTGGGCGAGGTGAGGCGGGCTGCGCTGGGTCCGGGAGGGGAGGCGTTGACGGTCGAGTCGACCGGGGTGTTGCGTCGCCGTCGTCCTGGGTCGGGCGAGCTGGAGGAGGTCTCGTGGTCGCGGGGGGAGGAGCGGCCCCGTTGGAGGGACGTGCGGGTGCTCTCCTGGGCGCCCTTCGAGGCGCGGGCCTTGTTGGACGATGGGATCTTCGCGATAGAGGGGGATTTTGACGGCGAGGTCCGTTGGCGCGAGGTGTCGCCGGAGCGGAGCCCTGGGGCGCGATCGAGCGCCTGGTCGGTGGACGCCGGGGGGAGGCTCTGGTTGATGGGCTCTGGGGGGTTGTGGTGTCTGCAGGCCGGGGATCGGTGGGCGCAGGTGGTGACCTCGTTGCCGGTGTCGCCGTCGTCGTTGTCCTTCAGGAGCGCGCAAGAGGGTTTCGCGGTGGGGCGCGGCGGGGCGATCTTCAGGACGACCGACGGCGGTGAGCGGTGGCAGAGCGAGGGGGGGCAGACGCGGACCGGGCTTGAGGCCGTACACGTCTCCTCCAAAGGAGAGGCGTGGGCGTCGGGGGAGGGAGGGGTTTTGCTGTGGCGTCAAGGAAGAGTCCCTGGTGATCCTTGACACGGAGGCCCTGAATCCTCTAGACACCCCTGTGAGAGCACGAGTTTGCTTGGAACCTTGTGCCGCTGATCGAATAAGGATTGGTGAGCGCATTTGACCGACAGAATACAACGAAGGGAGGATTGAGGATGTCGTTTCACGAGGGGAGTTCATTCCTGGACAAGGGGTGGCGCTGGGGGTTCTTGTTGCTGGTTGCGGTCAGCTGGTTGGGTTCGGCTTGCATCAGCTATCCTGATTGTGAGAACGACGATCACTGCAAGGAGCAATCGGAGTTCTGTCTGAACAAGAAGTGCGCGCAGTGCCGCGTGGACACGCATTGCGGCGAGGGCCGCCGTTGCGTTGCGGGGGCTTGTGAGAAGATCCCGGGCTTCTGCAAGGGGGTCTCGGACTGCGTTGGCAAGGAGAAGTGCCGCAACAACCAGTGCGGGCCTGAGTGCTTGAGCAACGTGGACTGCGCCAACGGCGAGCGCTGCGACAACAACCAGTGCGTGGCCAGCGTGTGCGTCACCGACGCGGATTGCCCGAGCGGTCAGAACTGCCGGGACGGCCTCTGCATCGCGGCGGAGGTGCAGAGCGGTGACTTCTGCGACGCGCCCCCCCCCGTGTACTTCGACTATGACGAGTCGGCGCTCCGGGCGGACTCTCGCGACACGCTCCGCAAGCACGCCGAGTGCGTCGAGAAGGTCAAGAAGCGCCTGCTGGTCGAGGGTCACTGCGACGAGCGCGGGACCGAGGAGTACAACCTGGCCCTGGGTGAGCGCCGCGCCAAGTCGACGCGGGACTACCTGGAGCAGCTCGGTGTGCGTCGGGCCGTGATGAAGACGATCTCCTACGGCGAGTCGAAGCCGGCCAAGTTCGGCAGCACCGAGTCGGTCTTCCAGCTCAACCGCCGCTGCGAGTTCCAGTGGCAGTGATGTCTCCAGGGGACCAGCCTTCGGTGAAGATCATGGCGAAGTCCATCAAGTCAGCTTCGATCCTGTCCTTTCTTGTGGGAGCGGCCCTCTTGACGGGCTGCGTCTCCGCAGGAGAGGGCGACAGGATGGCCGCCGACATCAAGCTCATGAAGGACGAGGTGGGCCAGCTCCGGGCCTCGATGGATGCCGACAGGGTCAAGCTCAACGAGACCTTGACCCGCGCACAGCGCAACGTCGAGCAGCTGGAGGCGACCCTTGAGGACGCCCGTCAGCGCCTGGGCCGCAACAACGCGGATCTGAGCGCTGACATGGAGGCGATGCGCAAGGAGATCGACCGCGTCAGCGGCCAGCTGGATGTCGGTCGGCGCGAGTTTGAGCAGCTCAGGAAGGCCTTTGAGCTCTTCCAGGCCGACGTCGACGTCCGGCTCAACAGCCGTCGGACGCTGCCCTCGGATCCCGACGAGCTCTTCCAGGCCGGTCAAGACCGGCTCTCGGGCGACGATCCCGATGGGGCGCGCAAGGCCTTCGAGCGCTTCGCCAAGGACTTCCCAAGCGACGACAGGGCGGACAACGCGGTCTTCTTCGTCGGCGAGTCCTTCATGAAGCAGGAGAAGTACAAGGAGGCCGCGGCCTCCTTCCGGGCCGTGCTCAAGGACTACGAGAAGTCCGACATCCGCGACGCGGCGACCTACCGCTTCGGGGACGCTCTGGTGGGGATGAAGCGCTGCGACGACGCGCGGATCTTCTACGAGGAGGTCACCACGAAGTTCAAGAAGTCCTCCTTCAAGAAGGACGCTCGCCAGAAGCTCAAGCAGATCGACAAGAAGCAGCTCTGCCCGTGATGCCCTCGGGCCAGCTTCATTTTGAAGTGGGCCTTGTCGACGCGCTCTCCCTCTCCTTTCCAACGCCAGACTTCTTCATCGGCCGGCGCAGCCCGCGCCGAGCAGCCTCGCCGGGAGTTCAAGATCATGAGCCGACGCCCATTGCTCAAGTCCATCTCGATCCTGCTCCTGGCCCTCGCGGCGCTGGCGCAGGCGTGCTCCAACGATCCGCCTCCCTCCGTCGAGCCGCCCGCGCCTCAAGCCGACGCGGGGGTCTCGGCGATCCCCCCCGGGCCTGTGGTCCCGTTGACGGTCCCCGCCCGCGAGATCCCCTTCCGGGAGGAGGCCAAGATCTACCCGAGGCTCGCCGGTGAGGCCGTCGACGCGGCGATCTACATGGGCGCCTACGAGGCGATGGCGGCGTTGAGCCGCAAGCTCGATCCTGTGGGGGCCGAGCACAACGGCGCCCCGACGGGGGCGGCCAAGGCCGTCGAGCGCCCCAAGGGCACGCTGCTGTCGCTGTGGTACACCGGCAATGTCCACGGCGAGCGGGAGGACTGCGGGTGCAAGAAGAACCCCCTGGGCGGCCTGACCCGAAAGGCCACGATGATCCAGGATGCCCCCAAGGCTGGCCGCGAGCTTGATCGCCCTGACGGCCAGCTCATCCTCGACGCTGGCGATCTCCTCTTCGCGGGCACGCACGTGTCGCGCTTGAGCGAGACCGACCATAAGATCGCCCTGATCCAGGCCGAGGCCATCGTGATGGCCTTCAACCTGATCGGGTGCGCGGCCTTCTCGCCTGGAGAGGTTGATCTGGCGCTGGGGCTGGAGGCGCTGCTGGGGTTGAAGGGCAAGGCGAAGTTCCCCTGGGTGAGCGCCAACATGCGGCGGGCGAGCGACAAGGCGTTGATCTTCGAGCCCTTCGTCGTGACCGAGGCCGCCGGGCTCAAGACGCTGATCGTGGGGCTGACCAACCCGGAGAGCGCGATCAAGGACTATTACGTCCAGGCCGGCGTCGAGATCCAGGACCCTGCGGAGGCGCTCAAGGCCCAGGCGGAGGCCATCCGCGGGGCGGGCGCCGACGTCGTCATCCTGCTGTCGAACCTGGGCATCGAGGGGACCTCCAAGCTCCTGGAGGGGCTGGATCGGGGGGCGCTCCCGGTGACGCTCGCGCTGGTCTCCAACACCTCCCGGTCGACCTACACGCCGATCTGGGTGGCGGGCGTCCCGATCTTCGAGCCCGGCAGCCGCGGCAAGTTCATGGGGCGGGCCGACCTGCACGTCGTCGACGGCAAGGTCGCCTTTGTCCCCGAGGAGAGCGGCCAGGTCAGCCTCGTGCGCGATTACATGAACGCCTACAGGTCCTTGCACCACGCGCGGCGCGCGGTCAGCGAGATCGTCAACGTCAAGACCCCGAGCGCCCCCTTGAAGGCCGACGCGGGCGTCGAGGCGGCGCTTGAGGACCCGGACGCGGCCCGCAATGCCCGCATCGAGCGCAACCTGACGCTGGCCGCCGAGCGGCTCAAGCGGATCGAGGAGGGGCTGCCCGCGAAGATCGACGTGGTCGCGACGCCGGTTGAGACTCAGAGCTGGATCTTCAACCAGGTCACGCCGGTGGAGTTGAGCATCGTTCAGGACAAGGCGGTGCGGAGGCTGCTGGACGACTACGAGAAGAAGGTCGCGCCGCTCAGGCCGGCTCCCCCGAAGTGAGGCGGCGAGCCTGTTGGCTCAGAAGCGGCCGAAGAGTTCGGTGAGGCGGACGTCGAGGGCGGCGGAGAGCTTGTAGAGGGAGGAGACCGAGGCGCTGGACTCGGCCCGCTCGATCTGGCTCAGGAGCGAGACGGACAGGCCGGTGCGGCGCGAGAGCTGCTTGAGGGTCAGGCCCTGATCCTTGCGGAACTTGCGGATGTTCCGGCCGATCGTCTTGTGGAGCTCCTCCTCGGGGTTGGTCAGCAGGCCCTTGTTGCGCAGGATCTGCTCGATGGTCTCGTTGAGCTCGTCCACGTCGCAGGGCTTGCGGATGTAGTCCGAGACGCGGCCTCGCAGCGCCTTGATGACCGAGTCGATGCTGGGGTTGCCCGTGAAGATGACGACGGCGATGTCGTCGTCGATCCGGCGGATCTGCTCCAGCAGGGTCAGGCCGTCGAGCCTGGGCATCATCAGATCCAGGATGACGATGTGGTACTGGTGTTTCCGCAAGACCTCGCCGACGTGGGTCGGGTCGGTCAAGGTGGTGACCTCGTAGCCGTTCTGAGACAGCACCAGGCTCATGTAATCGCAGATGTCCTGCTCGTCGTCGACGACGAGGATTCGGATGTTCCGCGTTGCGACGTTCTCTCCGACCTTGGCTCGCGCTGACATGGGCTCTCCTGAACAATCCTCGGCAGTCGACGCCGCGCGCATCGTGCCTGTGAAAGTCCTGAAAGTCAAGGTGTGGCGGGCGGATAAGAGGGCGCGCGAACTTTACGGGGCGCGCGCCCCGTGGTAGCTTCCAGGGCGGATCGGGCGGCTCATGGAGGGTGTGTGGTGGTGGATCAGGGCGTTCCTCTCTTGACCGAGGCGATGGCCGGCACGGGCGGGCTCATCAAGGTCGAGCCTGAGGACTTTTGCGTTGAGGAGGTGCCCAGCTACGAGCCCTGCGGTCAGGGTCCCCACCTCTACCTCTGGGTGGAGAAGACCAACCTGCCGGCCGAGGTCGCGCTGAGGCGCCTCGGTCAGCGCTTCGAGTGTCGCCCCGGCGATGTGGGGCAGGCCGGGATCAAGGACACGCGGGCGCGCTCGCGGCAATGGTTCTCGGTCGTCGACGAGGCCGGGCGCTGGTCTGCCGAGGCAGATCCGGCCGAGATGGACCTGGGGCCGGGGCTGCGCGTCTTGCGCGTGTCGCGCCACGGCAACCGCCTCAAGACGGGCCACTTGCGAGGCAACAGCTTCGACGTCCTCGTGCGCGAGGCTCACCCCGAGGGCCTTGAGCGCGCGGTGCGGATCATGGCCGAGATCCAGGCTCGGGGCCTGCCCAACTTCTACGGCCCTCAGCGCTTCGGGCGCGATGGCGGCAACGTGACGACCGGCCTGGCGCTGCTCAGAGGCGAGCGAGGGGCCGGGCGGGCCGCTCACGACCGCTTCGTCAAGCGCCTGGTCATCAGCGCCGTCCAGTCCCACGTCTTCAACCGCGTCCTGGCCCACCGCATGGCCGTCGGGCTCCTGCACACCGTCCTCGAAGGCGACCGCATGGTCCGCCTCGACAGCGGGGGCCGCTTCGAGGTTCAGGATCCGGCCGCCGAGCAGGAGCGCTTCGACCGCCGCGAGGTCGTCCACACCGCGCCGATGCCTGGACACCGGATCGGGTGGGCCGGCGGCGCCGCCGGCCAGATGGAGCGCGAGGGCGCCGCCGGCCTCGGGATCGAGCCTGGGGACTTCAAGCGCTTCGGCAAGCTCGCCCTGGGCGCGCGGCGGGAGAGCCTCATCTTCCCCGCAGACATCTCCGTCGAGGCGGACTCCGACGGGGTCCGAGTCCGTTTTCTGCTCCCGCGAGGCGCCTACGCCACGACGGTCCTGGGGGAGCTGATGAAGTCGCCGACAGCCTCGCTTGAGGCGTCGTCAGAGATCGACGAGGTCCTGGAGGCATGATGGGCAGAGCGATGAAGGGCGAGGGCGGATCGGAGAAGCCCCGAGGGGTCCTGGAGGCTTCGGGCCTCCTGACGCGAGAGCAGTTTCTGGGGCTGGCCAGGCGTTGTCACCTCGACCTTGACGCGACGGCGCTCGACATGCTCGGCGCCCACGGTTTCCTGAGCGCGATCCAGGCCGAGGGGCAGGCGCGCTACGCCCCCGTCCACCTCTGGCTCCTGGCCCGCTACTTCGAGGCCGTCCGCACCACGGCACACCCCTGGGATGAGTGGCCCACGAGGCGCCCTCAGGGGACCCGCGCCTCCGACCTCAAGGCCCTGGCTCATGACGCGGTCGAGCTCAACCACGTCATCGCGTGGTTCTCCTCGGATCGCCCCCGCGACGACCGCAGCGCCCTGCCCGCCAGCGCCTCCTCGCTGGCCCGCGACCTGCGCACCTGGCTCAGCGCGCGGCAAACCCTCGGCGCCCTGCGCGAGGTGCTCCCGCTGCTTCGCCCCGACATGCGCGCCGGGCTGCGCGGCGGCGCCTTGATGGAGGCGCTGCTCTACGACCTGCTCGACAGGCTGATGCCCGAGCGACCCCTGACCTCGCCCTTGCCCTCGACCGATCGCGCCACCGTCCAGGAGCGCGCCCTCTCTCCCCTCCAGCGCGACCTCGCCAGGACCCCTGCTGCCGAGAACGGCGCGCCAGCCGCGCCGCCCTCCGCCGACCGGATCCTCTCCGGAGACGGCGCGCCCGGCGACGGCGCGCCCGTCGTGGAGAGCGCTGATCCCGTCGTGGAGCGCGACGATCCCGGCATCGGTGGCGCCCACCGCGTTGATGATCCGGCCGCTGGCGGCGAGCCCGTCGTCGAGGTCGATGGGCTGACCGAGGGCGTCGAGCTGGGCGCCGAGGGCGTCGATCCAGGCGCCGAGGACGTCGATCTGGGCTCCGAGGACATCGAGCTGGGCGTCGAGGACATCGATCTGGACTCCGAGGACATCGATCTGGGCTCCGAGGGCGTCGATCTGACCAAGGACATCGATCTGGGCTCCGAGGGCGTCGATCTGGCAGACGGCGTTGAGCTGACCGAGGGCGTCGAGCTGGCGGACGGCGTCGAGCTGACTGAGGGCGTCGATCTGGCCGACGGCGTCGATCTGGCCGACGGCGTCGATCTGGCCGACGGCGTCGATCTGGCCGACGGCGTCGATCTGACCGAGGGCGTCGAGCTGACTGAGGGCGTCGATCGGATCGACGAGGTCTCCAACGGCGTCGATCTGGCCTACGGCGTCGAGCTGGTCATCGAGGTCGGCGCCGAGGTTTCCCCCTCCATGTCCCTCGACGGGGATCCACCCACGCTGGACGAGGTCGCCCTCTCTGAGGAGGATCACGCCCAGACCATGGCCGGGCGGCGCTCGGCCGATCCCCCCCTCATTCCCGTCGCTGACGACCCCGCAGGCCTCGCCCAGGCGCTTGCCGGGGGCAAGCTCAAGGCCCCCGAGAAGATCGGCCCCGCCGCGGGCTTCAAGCCGGCGGAGGCCAGCGCGGGACTGCGCGGCGCCCTGGCCCGCGCCAGAGAGGCCGCCGATCGACGCTCCACCTCCATCAAGGCCCACAAAGGCCAGACTCGATCCCAGACCCGCTCCACCGGGGAGATCCCGCGCGTCAAGATGCCCGAGGAGCACCTGCCGCTGCCCGAGGCGGTCGAGGCGCCCGCGGAGGCCGTCGTCAGCAAGGGCCCCGGCAAGAAGAGCAAGGACAAGGGGAGCATCGAGGATCAGGTCCGCAACCTCAACACTCTGCGCAAGAAGTACACCGCCGCCGAGCGCTGGGACCAGCTCGTCAAGCTCTACGAGGAAGGGATCGACCTCTTCTCCAGCGCCGCAGACCGCAAGGGCGTCTACCTCTACATCGGCGCCCTGAGCGAGCACAAGCTCGGTGACGCCGATCGCGCGGCCGCCGCCTACGAGAAGGCCCTGGAGTGCGCGCCGGGCGACTGGGACGTCTTCTTGACCCTGGAGCGCCTCTACGCGGCCGACGAGCGCTGGGACGCGCTGCTGAATCTGATGGACGGCTTCCTGGAGGCCAGCGCGGACGAGGACGAGCGCCTTGAGGTCATGCTGCGGCGCGCCTCATTGCTGGCCACCGCGCTCAACCGGCACGACGAGGCCCTGGAGCAATATCGGGCGCTGCTGGCCGAGGAGCCCGGCCCCGAGAGCCGCGAGGAGATCCTGGCCGGCGTGGCGCAGCTGGCCCGCACCGACGGCGGCAGCGCCCAGACCCTCTTGAGCGCCGCCACACTGATGGAGAGCTTCTGGAGCGTCGAGCGCCACGGCGACGAGCTCATCGATCTCTACGAGGGCATGTTCGACGTCCTCGTCGAGGCCAACAAGAGCTCCGCCGCCGAGGTCATGAGCCGGCTGGCCTCCTGCTATCAGGCCTCCGATCAGCTGCGCAGCGCCTTCGTCGCCCTCGTCCGCGCCCTCTCCTGCGACCCCGACCGCGAGGACGTCTTCATCCGCCTGGAGAGCCTCGCCGAGCGCCTCGACGGCCTGCGCGAGCTGGCCGCCATCTACGAGGACGACTTCGAGAGCGTCCTGGGTCAACGCCACAAGGCCCTGCTCGGCCGCCGCCTGGCTGGCCTCTACGAGAAGCTCCGCGACCAGGAGGGCCAGCGGCGCGCCTGGCAGAGCGTCACCGAGGCCGATCCCTTCGACGTCGAACCGCTCATGCGGCTCTCCGATCTCTACCAGCGGGCCGGCCAGGTCGTCGTCCTGCTGGAGACCCTCGATCGGCTGCGCGCGCTGGTCAAGGGGGACGACCGCGTCCGCCTCCTGCTGCGGATCGCCCGGATCCGGGCCGCCGGCCAGGGGCCCGATGTCGACGGCTTCGACCTTGACGCCGCCGTCGAGGCCCTCCAGGACGCGCTCGCCGACGTCGACGCCGCCTCCCCGATGGAGGAGGCCGTCATCGAGTTTGTCCGCGAGCTGATCGAGTCCTCCACCGCCTCGCTCGCCTTCCAGATGACCGAGCTGCTCGAGCAGCACTTCGCCCAGCAAGGCAACACCCAGGCGATCATCGACACCTTCGGCCTGCTCATCGACCGCCTGCTCAAGGCCGGCGGCAACAAGGTCGAGGCCGCTGGCCTGATGCTGCGCGTCGGCCTGCTGCACGCCGAGCAGCTCTCCCAGCCGGAGCTGGCCTTCCTCTACGCCTCCCGCGCCCTCAGGACCGATCCCCAGAGCGACGAGGCGCTCGACCGCGTCCGCGAGCTGGCCGCCTCCGGCGATCGCTGGGAGGAGCTGGCCGCCCTCTTCGAAGAGATCCTCGAATCCGAGGGCCTCGCCAACCGCAGCCTCTGGCTTGAGCGTCAAGCCCGCCTCGCCAACGACGACCTCGAAGATGCCGAGCGCGCCTACCCCTCCTATCTCGCCCTCTACGAGCTCCAGCAGGACCACGACGAGGCCCTCGGCTTCCTGGAGGTCTACTACCAGGAGAGGGCGATGTGGCCCGGGCTGCTCGACATCATCCTGACGCGCGCCGGCGAGGAGGGCGCGGTGGCCGAGCGCAAGCGGCTGCTGGAGCGGGCGGCCTCCTTGAGCCTCGAAGAGCTCGGCGACGTGGCCCTGGCCACGGACACCCTGCGCCGGATCCTGACCATCGACCCCGACGACGCCGCGCTGCTGGAGCGCCTCGTGGTCCTCTACCGCGCCCAGGGCCTGCTCGAAGACCTCAGCGAGTTCCTGGCCCGCCAGGAGGAGCTGACGCGCGACCCGAACATCCGCGCCGACGTCATGCTCCAGAGGGTCGAGCTGCTCCAGGAGATCGACCAGCCCGCCGAGGCCCTGGAGGTCCTCACCCGGCTGCGCGCCGCCCGCCCCGACGACATCCACGCCCTGCGCCTGCTGGAGTCCCTCTACACCGCCCAGGGGCGAGATCTGGAGGCCTACGCCATCCTCAAGTCCCTCTACGAGCTGCTCGACAAGAAGGGCGAGGCGGGCTCGACCCTCACCGGCGAGCTCGATCAGCTCCTGACGCGGATGGCCGCCATGGCCGAGACGGTGCTCGGCTCGTCCGACGAGGCCTCCATCCATTACCAGACCCTCCTGGCGCGCAACCCCGTCAACATCCACGCCATCGGCCAGCTTGAGCGCATCTACGAGGAGACCCAGAACTGGAACGAGCTCGTCAGCGTCTTGCGCTCACACGCCCTCTGGATGATCCAGCAAGGCGAGAAGATCGCCGCCGTCGTCCTCTACGAGCGCATCCTGGAGATCGCCACCGAGCAGACCGACGACACCGCGCTGGAGTTCGAAGCCCTGGAGAAGACCCTGGAGCTGCGCGGCGAGGGCGACCTGAGCGCCTACGAGCGGCTGGCCGAGCTGGCCCGCCGCAACAAGCGCTGGAAGCTGTGCCTCTGGGCCAACGAGGGTTTCCTGGCTCGCCTCGAAGATCCCGTCGATCAGGCCGCCATCCTTCAAGAAATGGCGCAGGTCGCCGAGGAGGAGATGGACGACAGGCCCCTGGCGACGACCTTCCTTGAGCGCGCCCTCGACGCCAGCCCCGACGATCTTCCGCTGCTCAACCAGATGGCCGACCGCTACCGGCGACAGGCCCGGCACCGCTCTCTGGCCCAGACCCTGCGCCACATCATCGATCAAGGCGACCAGCTCACCCCAGACCTGCGCGTGCGGACCTGTCGAGAGCTCTCCGAGGTCCTCAGCAAGCACCTCGACGACGAGCGCCAGGCCATCGGCCTGCTTGAGCAGGCCCTGATGATCATCCGCTCGGAGGGCGACAAAGTCTCCATCGGCATCCAGGACAGCGTCCGGCGCCGCGCCATCCGCCTCTACGCCAAGGTCGGCGACCAGGGCGCCGCCCTGAGCCACCTCGAAGAGATGGAGGCCAGCCTGCGCAAGCGCGGCGTCAGCGGCGATCCGCTCGCCCGGGTCTACGAGGACCTGGCCCGCATCCACGTCCAGCGCGACCAGCTCGACGAGGCCCAGCGCCACTTCCTGAGCGCCATCGAGGAGGATGAGGCCAGCGTCGCGGCTCGCCTCGGGCTGGCCGAGATCCACCTGGAGCGATCCCAGTGGAGCGAGGCCGCCTCGCTGCTCGAAGCCCTCGCCGAGAGCCTCGACGCGCTGCCCAACGCCAGGGACAAGGGGCGCGTCCTGGCCGGCCTCGGCCGCCTCTATGGCGCCACCAACAAGGCCGCCAAGGCCGTCGAGGCCTACAACGCCGCGCTGGCCGCCGACCCCACCAACGCTGAAGCCCGCGCCGCCCTGGCCTGATCCGCCCACCCCGCCGGGCTCGACCCGCCCCGAGGGTCATTGACCCCTCGGGGAGACCCCTGGCTCGACGGACGCCCTCAATCCTTACATCCACAGGTGCCCCTTCTGCTCTGAAAATTTGTTTGAGGACATGTGCCTGATCGTGATAGCTTGACCACTCTTAAGGGTGTGGATTCAAGAGGCTTCCCCCAAATCACCAGGGCGCCCCTGGTCTGTGCGGTCAAGCCGATGTCTGATCTCAACACATGAGGTGGGTTCGATGGCGACCTTGAGCGATCTCTCTCCTGGTCAGTGGATCACGCTCCTGACGGAGATGGTCGGGGAGAACGTGGTCCCCTTGTGGGGGCGATACCCGAAGCTGACGCCGTGGCGCTCGGATCTGGAGGACAGGCTCGCCGAGATCAAGGCGGCCTCCAGCCGTCCAGCGCCCGCAGCGCCCCAGCAGGCCCCGCTGCCCAGCGTCGCCCTCGACAGGCTCGCGGAGGCGCCCGTCCGCGTCGTCCACCACATCATCCGGGCGCAGTACTACCTCCACATCGCGCTGGCCGAGCCAGACAAGGCGCTCAAGGTCCAGGAGGCCCAGGAGTTCGTCTTTGACCGGGGCCTCTCCTTCCTCAACGCCTCCTACGGCGCTCAGGTCGGGGAGACAGACCGTATGGTGAACCTCGCCCGCCAGGAGGCGCTGTCGTCGGCGCTCTCCTCTGTCTCGCTGGAGGGGCGCGACTTTCAGGCCCTGCTGGATCTGGTGGTGCAGAACAACGCCCCGCTCAAGGCTCGACTCCAGGCCGAGGCCGCCCCAACCCCGAGCGCCTCGCCGACCCCAGAGCAGCTCGCGCGCGGCCTCGTCTCCCTCTTCCTCGATCTGATGCCCTTGATCGAGCGCGCGCTGCCCGCCCAGCAAGGCGAACAGGCGACCGACAAGCGGACGCTCCTGGCGTCGCTCAACCGCGAGCTGGAGGTCGCCAGGCGCCGCCTCCAACGCCCGATACCAGCGCCCACCGAACCCTCCGAGGGTTGAGGGGCGCCGACCCCTGCCCTCGGGCGGCCTCTTGGAGGGGCGATCTGATGACCTCTCGGCGCCTCTGCCCCTCTGAAGGGGCATCATCGTCGACCCTCGGGCAGATCGACCCCTCTGAAGGGGCATCGTCGCCGACCCTCGGGCGGATCGGCCCCTCTGGAGGGGGGCTGTTGCCGACCCTCGGGCAGATCAGCCCCTCTGGAGGGGCGTTGTTGCCGGACCTCGGGCAGATCAGCCCCTCTGGAGGGGGGCTGTTGCCGGACCTCGGGCAGATCAGCCCCTCTGGAGGGGGGCTGTTGCCGGACCTTGGGGAGATCAGCCCCCTCCAGAGGGGCATCTTCGCCGACCCTCGGGCGGATCGGCCCCTCTGGAGGGGCGCTGTTGCCGGACCTCGGGCGGATCGGCCCCTCTGGAGGGGCATCGTCGCCGACCCTCGGGCGGATCGGCCCCTTTGAAGGGGCATCGTCGCCGACCCTGGGCGGATCAGCCCCTTACGAGGTGTGTTGACGGTGTCGATTTTCAGGTGTGACCTTCCAGGGCGGTTTGGTGTCGTGCTTCGAGCATGACGGGTTCGCAAAGGGAAGGGTTGTTGGCGCGCCTGAGCGCGTCGGCAGAGTCTGGTTTGAGGGAGGACGGGAGGGCCTGATCATGATCGAGCGGATCAAAATCGATGAGCTGGTGGAAGGGATCGGCCTCCCCTTCCTCATCGCCGATCCAGATGAGAATCGCATCGTCTACGCCAACCAGAAGGCTGCGGATCTCTTCGGGTTGCCGCTGGAGGAGCTCATCGGGAGTGCGGGGATCAACGCCTACGTCGATCCGGTGGACGAGGTGAGCGTTCGAGAGCAGGTGTCCGCCGGCGGCGCCATCCGCGACCGAGAGGTCCGTTTTCGAAGGACAAGCGGGGAGATCTTCTGGGCGCTGGTCAACGTGGAGTCGGTTTGGGACAGCGCGCGTCGTCGCCTGTTTGTCGCGACCATCAAGGACATTACGCCCCAAAAGGAGGCCACGGAGCGCGCGCGTGAGGTCATGTTGGAGGATCACGAGCGGGCGATGGCCTCATTGGTCGAGCGCCTGGCCTGGGAGCGCTCGTTGTCGAGGCAGAGGAACGCCTTGCTCCTCAAGAGAATGTCGGCGATGGCCTATCTGCGCAAGGGCGATGAGGTGCTGACGATGTTGAGCGTCAGCGAGGGCTGCGTGGAGGTGACGGGTTACGAGGTCAAGGAGATCCTGGGGTCCACGGGCCCCGAGTACCTGGCGCTCGTCCATGAGGACGACAGGGCCTGGGTTGAGCGAGCCTATCGGGAGGCCTTGGCCGAGCGGCGCTCGATTCAGATCGAATACAGGATCAGGGCGAAGGGCGGCGCGCTGCGTTGGGTGTGGGATCAAGGGGAGGTGTACCTGGCCAGCAATGAGGTCGATTGGATGATCGAGGGCGTCGTCCAGGACATCACCGAGCGCTTCGAGGTACGCGCCGAGCGGGAGCGGTTGGAGCAAAAGGCGGCGGCCTCGCAGCGCATGGAGGCGCTTGGGCGCTTCACGGGCAACATCGCGCACGACTTCAACAACCTCCTGGCGGTCATCCAGACCTACGCGGGCTTCTTGCGGGAGGAGGCGGGAGGCGAGGGCTCGCAGGCGGAGGACGCGGACGTCATCCTGGACGCGGCGCGCAGGGCGACGAGCTTGACGCGCCAGCTCCTGGCCTTCAGCCGCCAGGGGCCTCAGGCCTTGGCGACGGTGGATCTCAACGCGGTGATGGCGGAGATGAGCAAGATGCTCGGCCGGGTGGTGGGGAGCGACGTGACGCTGTCGCTGTCGCTTGAAAGGGAGCCGTGCAAGGTCAGATTGGACGCAACCCAGATCGAGCAGGTGCTGATGAACCTCGCGGTCAACGCCAGAGACGCGATGCCCGATGGGGGAACGCTCACCTTCGAGACGGCCAAGGTCAGGATCGGTGAGGCGCTTGAGGAGCAAGATCTGCCGTTGGGAGACTATGTGAGGCTCTCGGTTCGAGATACGGGGATGGGGATGAGCGAGGAGACCCAGTTGAGGGTCTTTGAGCCCTTCTTCAGCACCAAGGAGAAGGACAAGGGCACGGGGCTGGGGCTCTCGACGGTCTTCGGGATCATCAAGCAGTGCAGGGGGCACATCAACCTCAAGAGCGCGCCGGGAGAGGGGTCGACCTTTGAACTCTTTTGGCCTCTGGTCGAGGTCGATGACCTTGGCGATGGTGGGCAGTTGCTCCCGCAGGATCTGGACGGGGTCGAGAAGATCCTCATCCTCAAGCGCGGCGATCTGGAGATGGCCCGCGCGATCGGGCGGGCGCTCAAGGGCAAGGGCTACAGCGTGCTCAAGGTCGCCGACGCGGTCGAAGCCAGGGAGGCGTTGGCCGGCGATCTGGCGGGGGTCGATGTGCTGATCGTGGATCTGGGGCCGGCGGCGCTGGTGGATCTGGAGGGGATCAAGGAGGTCAGGGCGCGTCGCCCGGAGCTTGGGCTCGTCTTCCTGGTGGATGGGGTCGAGGTGCACATCGGGGCCAACGGACCCTTCGCGGGGGCGGCGGTGCTGCCCAAGCCCTTCACGACGATGCAGATCCTGGAGCGAGTCCGGCTCGTCCTCAACGAGCGGCAGGCGGCGCGGTTGAGTTCTTGAGCGGTTGGCAGGCGGCGGCGGGGCTCAGGGCAAGCGGGGTCCTGGGGATCATGGTGTCGCCTCCAGAGGCGCCGGTGTCAGGGTGTCGGTCGTCGCGCCCGGCCCTGGCGACGCGGGGGCTCGGTCAGACGCCCGCCGATCCGGCGGTGCGCTGTGCGGCCCGATATCCCTGTCCCGTTCCAGGGTGGGCCTCGTGATCGCCGCTCAACGACAGGAAGCGCGCAGCGACCGGGGCGACAGGCTCAGGCCGAGGGCGATCGGGGCGCACGGTCGGGATGAGACGAGGTCTGGGGTCGAGGCGGGTGTCCTCGAAAAATTGTCGCCGGATCGCGCGCGCGAGGACTTCGGCCAGCGCGGAAGGGACGGCGTTGCCAAGCTGGCGCTGGGCCGATCGGAGGTTTCCCTGCACTTCGAAGCCCTCCGGAAAGGTCTGGAGGCGACACATCTCCCGGGCCGACAAGCGGCGGCTCTTCCAGTGGAAAGGGCCCACTGCAGGGCCTGGTTGGGCCTGCAAGGTCCAGGAGGGTCGTGAGCGCGCCAGCTTGAGCAGAAAGCTCCAGTAGCGTCGACGCCACCCGAAGAGCGGCAATCCTTCCCCTCGCTCGGTGTGATAGAGGTAGTTGCACCCCTCGGGGATCGAAGGCAGGAGGTCGGCCCACTTGCCCTTCATCCGAAGGCGGGGATCATCGTCATCCTCCAGATCGCCGATGGCATCCCACGCGCAGGTGGCCACCGGGCGCTGCGGGCAGAAGAGCCCAAGCTGGGCCTGCGGTGCTTCGATTTCGTCAACCATTGGCAGGTGTCCGCCACCCCGAGGCAGGCGACGGTGCGTCGGCTCGGGAAACTGGAAGCGCCGGCCCTCGCGGTGTCCAACGATGAAGGCGCGCTCGCGCTCCTGGGGGATGCCATAGTCCGCGGCGTTGAGCAGGGCCAATTCGAAGGAGTAGTTCGTCCCGATCTCGGCGTTGATGGCGTTGATGGTGGTTTCCAGGAGCTGGACCCCCTCGTCCTTGCTCTGGTAGGCCAGCCCGGCGACGTTCTCCAGCAAGAATGCAGTCGGCTTGAGATCCCGGAGCACGCGCAAGTAGGCCTCCAGCGTGGTCGCCCTCGGATCGGACAACCTCTTGGCGTCGCCATGGGCCCAGTAGCCCGACTTGGAGAAGGGTTGACAGGGCGGCCCCCCGATCAGGATCGAGGCTTGTCCCTGACCCAGGCCACCGGCCCGAGCCAGCTCCTGCGAGCTGACGGCGTGAATGTCCCTGTCCAGCACGGGCCAGTCGCGGTTGAACCTCAAGGTGGTGACGGCATCGGGGTCCATCTCCACCGCGACGGCCGTCTCGAAGCCAGCCGCTTCAAACCCGAGATCGAGCCCCCCTGCTCCCGTGAACAGGCTGATGACCTTGTGCATCTCACACTCCTTGGATGCCATCCATCCGGTCTGCTTCCTTGTACCTCGCCGCAGGAGCGCGTACAACCCAAGCCCATTTCACACCCACGCGCTGGCGGAGCGTTGGGTGTTTTTCGGTCGATCGGTTGGAGATCAGTCCGGCTGTGTCCCGTCGGGACGCGCCCTGGGAGCAGAGCGTGGAAATCGACAAAGCGCGCGCCCTTGAAGTGCTTGAGCAGGAGGCTCAATCCATCCGGGCTCGCCCGGAGACGAGCGCCTGGATCCCTCGCATCCAGGCTGTGTCAGCTTCTCCAGACTTCAAAAGGAACAAGACGCTCATGGCGGCGCTTGGGACGGCGCTCCTGGCCAAGGCCACTCACATCGACGTGGATGTCCTCTCCCTGAAGACCGATGTCGCCCCCCCCAATGAGCGGGCCTATTCGGCGCGGAGCCTCTGTAAGGATGTCCTGGCGGCGCACGCCCCTCGGCTTGAGATCGATCTGGGGGTGACGGGCCGCGAGCCGTTGAACAATTCGCCCTTCTATGGTCCAGATCGTCTGGACAGCTCCAATCTGCTCTCCAAGGTCAGTGGCAAGCAGGCCTATGGCCTCTTCCTGGAAATCTTGAGGGACGTGGACGCCATCAAGGACGAGGCCGAAGCCCGTGAGGTGTTGCGGTCTTTTCTTCAAGTCCGGTGTCTGGATTTGCGGCGCTTCGACGCTTCGGAGCGCACGGCGCGCTTTGAGACGCTTCAGGATTTGACGCACCACATCACGAGGGTCGTTGAGCAAGATCCCGAGCTTGGCAAGCGCGCTCAGGCGGTGGTGGCGGGCTTGCTTGAGGCCGCCCATGGCGCAGATCGTGTGGTGGTGAGCCCCATCCACGATCCCGATCGCCATTTCCCAGGTGATGTGGCCTTGAGGGCTCTGGAGGGAGAAGGGTGGGAGCGCGCCGTCGAGGTCCGCCATAAATCTGTCCCCCGAACGGATCTGGAGCACTTCACCCTCAAGGCGGCAGCGGCCAAAGTCGATCGGGCGGCCATCGTCTCGGTCCACCCCGCGCAGGAAGCCTTGCCGGATCTGGCCGAGGTCGTGGCCTGGGCCGAAGGCAAGGGCGTCTGGCTGCGCTTCTACGGCAACTGGGACAGCTTTATCCATGAGGCCATCTTCTGGGGCAGGGCTCTGTCTCCCCGCGAGGTGGATCGGGCGGCGGACGCCATTTTTCGGCGATTTCAAGAGCTTAAGGTCAGTGAAGCGGGCATCCGCTGCTGGCTGGGCCTGGACGAACAGGGTGGGGCGCGCGCTGGCGGCGGGGATCAGGGGGAGGCGGGGGCGTAGGCGGCCTTGACGACCTTGGCGGCGCGCTTGTTGCGCGGGGAGAAGCCGATGCGGCCCTCCTCGTCGGTGTCGACGTTGGTGAACCACTTCCAGATGTAGACGCCGTGGATGAAGGGCCGGGCGCCGGCGGCGGCCAGCAGCGCGCGGTAGGCCAGGGCCTGGTTGGCCTCGTCGTAGTTGCGGGCCTCGGGGGGCAGGTGCTCGGGCCAGGTGCTCGGGGAGATCGCCGTGGCGACGATGCTCTTGTAGCCGTACTCGGTCAGGATCACGGGCTTGTCGACCTTGCGCGAGAGGGCGCCGTACTCGTCGAGCTGCTTGCCAGCGGCGGCGGTCAGGGATTCCAGCGAGGGGGTGAGGCTGTCGGAGAGGGGGGCGAAGAACTGCACCCCGATGAAGTCGACCTTGTCCCAGAAGGCCACCAGGTGCGTCTCGTTCCAGTTGGCGGCGTAGATCAGGGGGCCGGAGTAGTGCTTGCGGACCTCGTCGACCACGGCCACCCAGCGCTCCCGCATGTGGCTCGCCGAGGCCAGCTCAAGGCCGACGACCAGGGCGTCGAGCTTGAGGCGCTCGGAGATCTTGGCGAAGTGGACGATGAAGCGGGTGTAGCTCTCGAACCAGCTGTCCCAGCCGGCCTGTCCGCCTTCGGGTTTGATGTGCCCTTGCCAGTCCGTGTAGTTGATCCACAGGTGGGGCTTCATGATGACCTTCAAGCCGAGCTGTCGGGCCTGGGCGACCTCGGCCTCGATGCGGTCGTCGGACTCACCGGCCTTGACGTTGGGGTTGAAGTCCACCTGGGTGCTGGTCAGCGAGCGCTGCCAGCCGAAGGGGGTCAGGCTGATCGAGTCGACGCCCAGGGCGGCCAGCTCCTTCTTGCTCGCCAGCGAGGCCGCCGATCCATAGCCCTTGACGCCGTCGTCCTCGTAGCTGTGGGCGAGGCAGGCGCCGCGGTGGACGCCGGGGGGGAGGGGGGCGGCGTCGAGGTCGGCCGACGCGGCGGCGGCCTCGTCGGGTCGGGCGTCGGCGGACCGCTCGGCGGCGGACCGCTCGGCGGCAGGCCGCTCGGCGGCAGCGGGGCGGGCGGCGTCGGGGTTGCGACAGGCGCCGAGGGCGAGCGCGGCGGCGAGGATCAGGGCAAGCGGGGTCCTGGGGATCATGGTGTCGCCTCCAGAGGCGCCGGGGTGAGGGTGTCGGTCGTCGCGCCCGGCCCTGGCGGCGCGGGGGCAGTGGGCCGCCCCAGGCTCGCGCCCGGGGCTACAAACCCAGGGACGCCCCTTCGGGGCTCTCGACGGGCTCTGGAAGAGCCCGCAGCATCGTGTCGCTCGGCTCAATGGCCTCAACATCAAGGGCCGCTTGTCCTGGGTGACACCATGCCTGGAGGTTGACGCTCCGTCGAGAGCCTCGAAGAGGCGTCCCTGGGTTTGTAGCCCCGGGCGCGAGCCTGGGGCGAGCGGGCTCTTCATATCTCGATGAAGATGTCGCGGGCGCCCTCCGCCGTCAACTGGCTCACGCTGGTGACGCGGTCGGCGAAGCGCGCGACGGCCTCGGGGCGCAGGCCCTGCTGCCCCACGTCGACGAGCACCCCATAGACCTTGAAGTCGAGCCTGGCCTTCTCGGCCAAAAAACCCTCCAGCCACTGCGGGCTGACGGAGGCCTCGCCGTCGGTGATGAAGACGACGTCGCCGCGCTTGAGGTTCTTGTGCTGGAGGATCTGGAGGGCCTCGTCGAGGGGCCCCTGGAAGTCGGTGCCGCCGCGCGGGAAGTAGTCGGCGAAGGCGACCAGATCGGCGATCTTGACCGGCGGGGCCTCCAGGCGTCCGCCGCGGGGCATCTCGAGGAGGTCAAAGACGCGCAGGTCGCGCTGGGCGTCGGAGAAGACGAGGGCGCGGAAGTGGCGCTTCTGCCGCCGGGCGATCTCAAGGAGGGTGAGGCAGACGGCCTTGGCCCAGAGCTCCTTGTCGCCGGCCATCGAGCCGGAGCCGTCGACGCAGACGACCATGGGGCCGCGCGCGCCCTCGTCGCGGCCCTCGATGGCGTATTGCAGGAGGTCGCCTTCGAGCAGCCGGCGCAAGAAGAGGCGGCGCAGCTGGGGGTGTCGGAGCTGGGAGGCCTCGGTGGGCAGCAGGCGGGCCAGATCGCGGCCCCGCTCGATGGCGTGGACCTCCGCGGGGAGGCGCTCGAAGCGGGCGCGGCGTGCGGCGCGGGCGAGCTGCCGGAAGGCGCCCACGAGGCGAGAGAGGCGCTTGAGCTTGTCGTTGGTCAGGAGCCTGTCGCCCAGGTCGAGCTTGGCGGCCGAGGGCATCCCGCCCTCGATGGAGGCGCCGAGGTCGTGGCCGAAGTCGGAGAGCGCCTGCTCGCTCTGGGCCATGCGCTCGGGCAGGGCGCCGGTCAGCTCCCGCAGGCGGCTCTGGATCGAGATGGGCAGGCCGTCCAGGCGTCGGGCCTGGGAGCGGCGCAGGCGCTTGAGCGCGGCCTGGGCGTCTTCGAGTTCGCCGTCGAGGGCGTCGATGGTGGCGTCGAGGCCCTCGCGGTGGCCCTGGGCGGCGAAGTCGTCGGCGGCGTCCCGGGCCTCCCGCAGCGCCTCCAGGCGGCGCTCCAGGGCGTCGATTTCGAAGCCTTCGAGCAGGTCGTGCTGATCGAAGAGCTCCTCGCGGCGCAGGTTGCGCAGGACGTGGTCCAGGACGAGGCGGGCGCCGTAGGTGGCGCGGCCCTCGTCCAGTACGGTCTCGGCGCGCAGGCGCTCGAAGTCGCGCGAGGCCCGGACCCAGCCGACGACGCGGCGGGCGAGCGCGGTGCGGCCGGTCGTGTCGGGGTCCTCGTCGAGGATGGTGGTGGTGTACTTGAAGAGCAGCGCGAAGACGTCCCTGGCCAGCGCCTCGAAGCCCGGGTGGAGGCGCAGGCCGGCCTGGACGGCGGCGGCCAGCGCGGCGTTGTCGATCAGGGCGCGATCGAAGGCGGCCTCGTCGTAGGCGTCCCGGCCGACGACGCAGGGCGCGGGCGGTGCCTCGTCGAGGTCGTCGCGGGGGTCGTCCATCAGACGCCCTCTTCGAGGATCTGGCGCTGGAGGATCTCGATCTCGCCCAGGATCTGCACGACGGCGTCGGCGCGGCGTCGGCGCTGGGTGGCGGACTCGGCCAGCGCGTGGACCTGGGCGTGGATGCGCTTGAGCTTGGTGTGGGCCTCGATGCTGGCGCGCATGGCCATCTCGGCGTCCGGCCAGCGCTGCAGGGCGTAGTCGCGGACCTCGCGGGCCTGAAAGAGGAGCTCGCGGGCCTTGTCCTCGTGGCCGAGGAAGACCTCCTGGAGGGTCAGGCGGACCTCCTCGCGCTCGGCGGGGTCGTTCCACAGGACGTGGACGAGCTGGGCGAGGTCCTGGGCCTCGACCTGGAGGCGGCCGTCGACCATGGCCCAGGCCTTGAGCAGCCGGATGGCCTTGCGCCAGCGCCGGTCGCTGGCGATGATGCCCTTGGCCTTGAGGCGGCGGCGCAGCTCGACCAGATCGCCGAGCCAGGCGCTGTGCAGCTCGACCAGATCGACGCGGGCGCGCAGGTCGTCGAGGTCGGCCAGGGTCAGGCCGGCGGGGGACTCGGCGCGCTCGGACATCGAGAGCATCTTGAGGAAGCGGAAGTCCTCCTCGATGTAATCGACGGTGTAGCGCAGCATGAAGCGGTCAAAGAGGGCCATCAGATCGCCCTCGTCGGGCAGCTCGTTGCTGGCGGCCACGAGGGTGATCAGGGGGACGGGGGTGGCGGACTCGCCGTTGTGGAAGACGCGCTCGTTGACCAGCGACAGGAGGCTGTTGAGGATGGCGCTGTTGGCCTTGAAGATCTCGTCGAGGAAGGCGATGTGGGCCTCGGGCAGCTTGCCGGTGGTGACCCGGACGTAGCGGTCGCGCTCAAGCTCGCGCAGGCTGATGGCGCCGAAGAGCTCCTCGGGGGTCGAGAAGCGGGTCAGGAGCCACCCGAAGTAATCGGCGCCCTCGATCCGCCGGCACAGCTCGACGGCGAGCATGCTCTTGGCGGTGCCGACGGGGCCGAGCAGCAGGACGTGCTCGCCGGCCAGCAGGGCGGCGAGCATCCCCCGGATCACCTCGTCGCGCTCCAGGAAGCGCTCCGTCAACGCGTCGCGCAGCTTTGCGAGCTTCTCCATGCCCATCCTCGGCTCGTGGTCATGGCGCCGCCCGTCCAGGTCCGACGCCGCTCGCCGGGAGGATAACCCATCTGTCGGCAAAGCAGAAAGCGGCCCGGAGGTCGCTTCGGGATATGTTGTCGGCCGCAGGCGCGCTATGGTGGGTCGGGGTCGCGCCTTCGCGCGGCGTTGGCGCGCTTGGGAGCGGTTGGATGGAGCGAGCGCTCACGGCAGACGAGGCCTTGGAGCTGATCAGGGAGGAGCTGCACGCGCCGGAGCCTGACTTCGGGGGCGTGGAGGCGGTCCTGGCCTCGGGCCTCAAGGGGGAGGGGGCGCTGGTGGTGCAGGATTACCTGCTCGGCGCGCTGCGGTCGCGGCTGCGCTCGCCCTCCGGCGGCGTGTGGGGCTTGCTCCGGGTGGCCGCGGAGCGCTTCGCCGAGCACCCGGAGGCGCTCAAGCCCGCCGAGGTGCTCGGCGCGTGGCTGGCCTCGGAGGAGCGGGCGGTCGAGGGGCTGGAGTGTCTGGGGGTGTTTGCGCGGCGGGGTGAGCTTGGGGGCGTGGCCTTCTGCGGGGCGCTGGCGCTGGCGCTGGTGGTCGGCGAGCGCGCGTGGACGGACGCGCAGGTCGGGATCGGGGCCAGGGGCGCGGCGCTGGCGCTGGCGCTGTGCGGGGCGGCGTCGGATCGAGGCGAGGGCGAGCGGCGAGGTCAGCGGGTGTGCGCGGCGGTGCGAGGGGCGCAGTCCTGGGGCGCGCTGGAGGCGGTCGACGCGCTGATCCGGGAGGCGCGCTTCGAGGGCCACGACGATCGCGGGCCGGTGGTCGCGGCGCAGTGGCGCCAGAGGGCGCAGCGGGTCTTTGACAGGCTCTGGGATCTGCTGCACGAGGGCGGGCGGCCCTACCTGTTCAACCTGGCGCGGCGGGACGTGATCGGGGTGCGCCGGGTGCGCTACGCGGAGCTGCCGGTCTTCGCGCAGGTGGCGACGGGTGCGGCGCTGGTGGCGGAGCTGTCCTCGGAGGCGAGCTGGAGCGCGCAGGCCAGGGGTCAGGCCGAGCACCGCTTCTGGTCGGAGGCGACGTGGGCGCTGGGGCAGGCCGGGCTGGTCGTCCCGCTGCTGGCGTCGCCCTCGGGCGACGAGGGCGACTTTGATGAGATGGACGCCGTGCTGGTCGGTATTGACGGCGAGCACGCGCTGGAGATCGCGCTCTCGGCGGCGGCCTCGCTGGGGGCGGTGGGCGGCGAGCGCTCCGCGTCGGCGCTGGCGCGGGCCTTGAGGCCGCACCTGTCGCAGCGGCAGCCGGGCTACGAGGCGTGGTGCGCGGCGATCGAGCGCGGCGCGTGGTAGCCCGCGGTTGGCACTCCACCCCCTGTCCCCCTCCTCCCTCCGGAAGGCTGTCTCTTAGTCACATCTCATCGGAGCCCGTCGTGGCGGGGATCGAGGGGAGACTCAGTTGATGGGTCTGGGGTCAGTGCATTGGCCTTGCTCAAAAACTCG
>SXGS01237193.1_pt1 | contig 32980 bp, 26 predicted proteins | sample 3174681 | NCBI WGS metagenome assembly SXGS01 (sample SAMN11356861, study PRJNA531348) | freshwater metagenome | isolation source: freshwater sample F1-80 | place: China: Fuxian Lake, Yuxi | collected 2017-12-25
AGTGGTCGAATGGCGAGTTTCCGAAGTGTCGATCAATCCGGTGTACGAGTGGGTTTTTATGAGTCGTCTAAACTGAATCCTGCAAGCTATACAAGCCATACGTTCAGACTAGACCTCATTGAGGTAGTAACACCGTTCGCCAATGATAACGCTTTCAGCTGCAATGGGTTCTTATGTTTCATGTTAGATATTTGTCTATAGATCTGTGTTTTGCTTCGCGGACCTGTCGATTGAGAGTTTGATACAATTCAACTCAGGAACTCGTTTATTCGCTGAATGATACAAAAACATTGGACTCAGAATTCTGAATCGGCGCCGCAAATTATGCGCAATACTTTAGTCGAACACGGCTTAAAACGAAGTCGTGAATGAGGCGAAATTCAGCTAGTCATCCAGTGCATTCCTAAAATTAGTTGTCAGAACTCATCCGTATTTCCATAGTCACAACACGACGCCAACTAATCATATTGCTAGATGCATACGGTAGCACCTGGGGATGAAATGGCTCTTACAAGGGGCGGGCAGCCACCGTGAAGAGGTGAGCTCAGGGGGTTAAGGGTTCGACAATCTGACGTCCCAGTCATGATTCTTGTACCGAGCGAATCGAACCGGCACTCACGTCCCACGACTGAAAGTCTCGCCCCAACTCCCTCGACCAACTTTCTGCCGTGCAAGTCATAAACGCCTGGCCACCCGCTTGGTATGCACGGTTCAACAATGGCAGTAAACCGTTCCGCCGCTGAGCGTCCAACTCTCCCATCACATCATCGATCAACAGAACCGGCGAAACCCCGTGAATTCCTGTCAGCAACTCGGCCTGGGCCATCTTCAACGCGATGGCCAACGTCCGTTTCTGCCCCTCACTCGAGTATTCGGCAGCAGATCGGTCATTGATGAAGAATTCCAAATCATCCCGGTGCGGTCCAAGAACCGTCGTCCGAAGCGTCCGCTCACGAGATCGCGCCTGTGTCAACGCCAATGCCAGATCTCCGCTGACGCTTGGCGCATAATCAATCCTTAGATCATCCGCGTCATTCGCAATCCGTCGAAACGCAAGCCGCGTCAACGGCGACAATCGTGGGACCAGCGATTGTCGAGCCGAAATCAACTGTGAGCCCACTTGTACTAATTCATGCGTGAAACCTGCGAGGGAATCCTCATCGAGAGAATGGTGCTTGAGGAGTGCGTTGCGAGACCTGAGTGCCTGGGTGTAACGCAAAAGCAACGCGAGGTATCCCGGCTGCGTCTGAGCCAGTAACAAATCCATGAACCGTCGCCGCGCCTTCGCCGCGCCCTTCACCAATAATAAATCCTCAGTGCAAAACACCACCGATCGCAGCGTCCCAAAATAATCCGCCAGTCGTCGAATGGGACGCTCGTCCAAGGACAGCTTGCGCTCACGTGACGACCAATAGGCCTTCACCACATGCTGCCCGGTTCCCTCGATGGTCGCCCCAACGAAATACCCACGCGCTCCATGCCGTATCATTTGCGCGCCTCCAACCCCTCGAAAGGACCTCAAGGTTGCCAACAAGTAGATCGCCTCCAGGATATTGGTTTTTCCCTGGGCATTGGCGCCACGCAACACGTGGAAGCCGGGCGAAAACGTCGCGTCCAACCGCGTGTAATTGCGGAAGTCTCGAAGACGGAGTTGCGCCAGGTGCACGCGCGATTCTTCTTCAGCACCGCCCCAATGTCGAAGCGGAATCCATTCGCCATCCCACAGCGGCTCTTCCAGACAGAATTGGATTCAGCAGTTTCCTCGGTCGGTCTCTTTGCGGTTGATCGGGACCAAGTCACGAGTAGGTTCCTTCCCGATGCGTTTCCACCGCGGTCTATTGATGAGTTGTTTTTACTGGATTGCAGCTGCCCGGCTCGCGACAGCATCCGAGATTCGGACATTTCAGACGGGAGGGAGTGTCACTTACCGTTTGGAGACGTCTCAAATTCGCCCCCAGTTCACGACCACCGGCGGTGTCCCGGGGCCATCTTGGGTGCGCGCCCGTCGAACCGGTTCTGCCCGCGCCGAATACCTCGGCAGTCGGGTGATTCTGGGGCTCCACAATTCAGACCACCTTGCGTTGCTGCTCAAGAATCGCCCTCTCGAACTGATCCGGGAGATCACGCCCGGAGTATTCCTCTTACAAGCCCCAGACGCCCTGACCGCCATCCATGAAGCCGCCACACTAAGCGGCCAACCCGACATTTCAATCGCTCATCCGATTCGTCGCCACTCCGCCTCGCTCCACGCTCCTTATGCCGCAGAACCTTCCGATCGATACTTCGGTCGTCAATGGCACCTTGAGAATCCGCCATCCACCACGGATGTGCTCGGCCTACGCGCCGACATCAATGTCCGCTCCGCTTGGCCACTGACACGTGGCGAAGGAATCATCATCGCCAACGCCGACGATGGTGTGGATTCCACACATCCCGACTTGGCGGCCAATTGGTATCCAGAACTTCAGAAGAACTTCCACACGCTCGCCGACAATGGGAGCCATACCACCCGATTCCAATATCACGGCAGTGCCACCGCCGGACTTCATTCTGCGTCTGGCAACAAAATTGGCGGTATTGGTGTGGCACCCAACGCTCGGTTCACCAGTTGGGTGATTTTCGATTCCGCAGATAAAATTCCGGATGAACAAGGTATGGCGGACATGTTTTTGTATGCATCGAATACCATTCCAATCCAGAATCATTCATGGGGTAATGCTGATTTCACACCACTGATCCCCGGCACGCTCGAATATCTGGCGCTCTCGAACGCCGCTACTTTGGGCCGCAACGGACTGGGAACCCTCATGATTCGATCCGCCGGGAATACCCGCAAGAAGAGCCGGGGTGCCCTTGGAATTGGCGATGCAAATCTCGATGGTTATGCTAGCGATCCACATGCCATCACCGTGGGCGCCGTGGCGATCCATGGACGGACTGCAACTTACAGCGCTTTCGGCGCGTGTATACTGGTCGCCGCGCCCGGTGGCGAATCTGGAGCGTTCGGCATCTTCACCACGGATCCTGTCGGGGGCAATGGCCGGAACCGTCAAGGCACCCTAGAGGATCCAGACTTGGCCGACTACACACCGAATAGCCTTGGATTCTTCGGTACGTCCGCAGCAGCTCCCATGATCACAGGCGTCACCGCACTCATTCTAGCCGTCAATCCAAAACTCGGTTACCGCGATGTCCAACAAATCCTCCTGTTGTCCGCACGACAAACCGACCCGGGAGACCCAGATGCTCACCCCAATGGCGCCGGCTTCGTGGTGAGTCATAATACAGGATTCGGTGTGCCGGACGCCGGTGTGGCTGTCCGACTCGCCAAACTCTGGTCTAATCGACCGGCTTTTACCCGACTTTCGTTCCTGGACGAACAAACCACCCCGATCCCAGATGACGGTCTTCGTGTTCGAGTCACCGGTGAGGGCATCCCGCCCGAGTATTCCAGCCTTCGAGCGACCGGAAGCGATGGGCTTCACGCCGATACTCCCACCGACTCCTTGCCGCTTTACAATGCCGGAATCGCCAGCGAACCCATCTCAGAACCCCTAGCCTCTCAAGCCGCCCTCATCCAACGCGATAATTCCTCGGTGAGTTTTAAGACCAAACTCGATCACGCCTCCGCCGCAGGTGCCCCATTTGCCATCGTCTACAACAATGAAGGCTCCACGGAACGTCTGTTCATGATCGACACGGAGTTCTCACCGATCATCGGCGTCCTGATCAGTCGCCTCGACGGCGAAGCGCTCCTCGCGTTGACCAGAACCAATAGTGGCGCACGGGTCCAACTCACACTCGATTCAGCGATCCGATCCTTTGCCGTCACCAATACCCTGCTGTGCGAACACGTCGGGGTCCGAATCCGCTACACTCATTCCCGGATGGGCGACTTGCGCGTCACACTTCGCTCGCCAGCAGGCACCATAAGCGTCCTCCATCGCCCCGGGCTAGTCACGTCCGAGGTGCCGGAAGAACTCACTTATTGGACCACGCATCATTTCTTCGAAAGCACCGCCGGTGTTTGGACCGTGTCGGTCAGCGACGAAGCGAGTGGTAATGCCGGCCAAATTCACCAGGTCGAATTGATCCTCCATGGCGTCCCAATCCAGGACTCTGATAGGGACGGCTTGGACGACGATTGGGAACGGCTTTTTCTCGGCGGGGTGACCACCTACAAAGCCGCAGACGATCCCGATGCCGATGGATTCATCAATGCTCGCGAATACATCCTGCAAACGGACCCCATGCGGAATGAAACAGCATTGATCGTGGACGCTTCGCGAGTCACCGCAAGCCGGATTCGGTTGAGCTGGCCTGGGGTCACCGGTCGCAACTACTCGGTGGAATCCTCGGAAACACCTCAAGGACCGTTTCAAGTGATTAAGACTGTCCCAGGCTATTTCCCCGAGAGCGGATGGCTGCTCGATTCGATTCCGGCCAATCAATGGCTGCGAGTCCGTGAGTGAGGGCGTGGGCGGCGGGTAGGCCGCCCAAACAGACCGAGACCGGCGCGGCGAGCACTTCTGAAAAAATTTCCCTCGTAACAAAATGGTTGCCAACCAGATAAGTCTCAGGCTCTTAATAAAGCCTTACCAAGAACGCATTCTTATGAAGAAAAAACTCTCTCTTCCACTGCTGTTAACAGCCCGGGATTCATCTATTGAATTCCCTTTGACGCTCCGCGAAGTTAAGCGATTGCCTCGGAAGAAATTCTTTGCTTCAATGCTTTCGTCCACCCGAAAACAATTGCATGAAAAAACACTCATACCTACCGCTTCTTATCGCGTCGGTATTTCTGCCAACGCTTGCTCAGACACAGGAATACGACATCACAACGGATGACCCGACCGCCGCTGGAGTTTGGTCTGACCCTGACCAGACCTTTCTCATGGTCCCAAAAGTAGCCAATGGCTCGATCACTGCTGACGGTGCGGTAACGTCGGCCGAATACGGCGGATTCACCGGAGTAAACGTAACCCCCGGCAATCCTGACGGAACAAAGGGCAGCGCTTGGATACTTAATTTTGCTGTGCCCCTTTCGTGGGACGGAAAAGCAGATAACAGCTTCACCTACTATCTTGCCCATGACGACAACTACTTCTACGTCGGTGTGGATACCCATGACGACGTCGTGAACAGTGACGACTCGAATGGCTCTTTCTGGAAGGACGACGCCATCGAAATCGTCGTGGACGCTCTGAACGACAGGTTTGATAACAATACGGACAATTCCAATGACCCCATCGGTGGCCATTGTTATGTGAATTACCTCGGGAAGTTCAGTGGTTGGGATGATGTTGCCGGGACGAAAAATACCAGCAAGACCTGGGCTTCGGCCGTCGATTGGACATACGGCCAGACCGGCGAGATCTTTGGCCTCGGCAAGAAGATTACAGGCGGTTGGCAGATGGAAGTACGATTCAAGAAGAACCTATTTGAATCGCCCACCGCCGGCAACAAGCTTTCGAACGGTTACGTCATGGGCTTCAACATTGGCATGGATGATGACGATGGAAAGATCGAGCCAGCCGAAACAGGGACCCTAAGCGTACAGTACTTCTGGGCTAATCGGGCAAGGTACAAAGGGGTCGATGCCGCATATTTGGAGACTCTCACTCCGGAGGAGAAAAACCGCCAGGTTTGGCGAGTGCCTGCGACCGCGGAACCTCCAGGGACCTTGGAGGATCATCCCCTGGGCATCGACGGCGCTGGGCGGCTATCTCACGCTGGCACGGGTGAAATTATCTTCGGTTATGATGAAAGCAAGAAGTCATCCGGGAAGATTTTATTTGTCATGGGGAATGCACTTGCGCCGGGCCTCGGCGACGCGGGACTCATCGCTCTCCTACGCGCTAAGGGCTACACGCTCACGCTCCATACCGCGAACGCCGCCGACCCGGATGGGCAGCGCGCCGCTGCGGTAGGTCACGATTTGGTGTATATCAGTCAGAGCCTAGGTTCTGGGACTGTTGTGGAAAAAGTCACTGAAGACGCGCCGTTTGCAAATGGACTAATCCTCAGGGACGTCGATATTCCGATAATCTCCGCCGAGGCATTCATGTTCGATAACGCCCAGTGGTCAGCCCATCCGGGAGATAATAACAATGTTTTCTCGTTTTTTGGAGCTACCGGACGCGGAGGTGCAGAACGGGATACCCAACTCGATGTACTTGAGGCGGGGTATGACTCTCTGTTCGTCAAGTTACCCAACCATCCCATCGCCAAAGGAATCACCCTGGGAGCGAAGGGGGTAGCGAAGGTTTTCAAGACGCACTATGTCTTGAACTACGGGAACCCTGGGTCTGACGCTGATGTTGTAGCCACCGTTCTATCTGAAAATAAGGACCCGGGTGGCGATACTAGTCTTTATCCTACTCTTTTTGTCTATGAGAAAGGTGATCGTCTTATCGACGGCAGCGTCTGCCCCAATAAGCGTATCGGCTTTTTCCTCGGGCAGATTGCAGCAGGCATCGCTAACTGGCATCCCGAAACCAAAGACCTTACCGAAGATGGAAAAAAACTCATCTTCAACACGATTGACTACGCCATTGGCAAAACCGCGGCGGTTCCGCCAACCCTATCCATCGCGAGAAGCGGTGCCGGTGTCACGATCACTTATGTGGGCGGCGCGTTGCAGAGTTCAGCGACCGTCAATGGAACGTACGCGGACGTCTCCGGGGCCAGCCCGTTGTCCGTCCCATCGGCTGACGGCAACAGGTTCTATCGAGTCAAAGGTAACTGAACCACATCGGATCCCGCAGCCAGTTTACTGCAATCCTTGACGAATGGCCGGGCTTCTAGCCCGGCCATTTTTATTGTGGTGAGCTGAATAGCCATCTCCGCTCGATACCACGGATGAGCTCAATCGTTCTACCCACCGGCCAACTCCTACTCGGTTCAAGGTCCCAACTTACGTCCATTGGGATGAGCTTGCGCATGGCTGGTTCCTGGGTGTTTCCTAACCCCTATGCACAAACGGCTCGCGGCACTTTGCCTTATCCCAATCACCTGGGTCCTCGCGGATGGCCCTGCGGATAACCAGGTCGAGAAAGTTCGCTCAATCCCGCCCCCTGGCATTTCGATTCCGGACGATGCCCGCCGCGAACTGAGTGATCGCGTCGCTCAACTCGGCAGCGAGATCGAGACTCTCCGAAGTGAATTGGCCAAGAAACCCTCCCTGCTCGGACGCCTGCCTGACGTCCAAATCTTCCACAAAGCCGTAGACTGGGCGCTGCGCTACAACGAATTCTTCACTACCAACGAGGTACAAAGCGCACGCACTCAATTGGATCAAGCCGCCCAGCGCCTCGCGGCACTCCGCGAAGGGCATACTCCCTGGATGAACCAACCGGGGCCGGTCGCCTTGGGTTATACCTCGCGAATCGATGGCTCGGTTCAACCTTACGGTCTGGTTATCCCCACGGGGGCTCACCCGGGCGGCCATCCGTTCCGTCTGGATTTTTGGTTCCATGGTCGCGGCGAACAGCTCAGCGAACTGGCCTTCATTCAGGATCGTTCTCGCAATCCCGGAGAATTCACCCCGCCAAACGCCTTCGTCTTGCATCCGTACGGGCGTTATTGCAATGGCAGCCGATTCGCCGGCGAGACTGACGCCTGGGAAGCCTTAGCGGATGTACAACAGCGTTTTTCCATCGATGAAGACCGACTGGTGAATCGTGGCTTTTCTTTGGGGGGTGCCGCCTGCTGGCATATGGCAACCCATCACGCTTGGCGCTGGGCCGCCGCCGCCCCAGGCGCTGGTTTCAGTGAAACCGCCGACTTCTTGAAAGTTTTCCAAAACGAAACACTTCAACCCACTTGGTGGGAACAACGTCTCTGGCGTCTTTACGATTCCACCGACCACGCCCTCAATGTCTCCATGGTGCCCCTAGTGGCATATAGCGGTGAAAAAGACCGCCAAAAACAAGCCGCCGACATCATGGCCACGGCCATGGAGCGAGAAAAACTCGAACTCACCCACATTATCGGCCCAAACACGGAACATCGCTATGAACCACGCGCCAAAGCCGAGGTCAATAAGCGCATCGACGCCGCCGCTGCCCGTGGCCGCGATCCCCTGCCCAGCACCGTCCGTTTCGTCACCCACACACTCCGCTACAATCGCATGGCCTGGGTGGTTGTGAACGCGTTGCAACAGCATTGGGAACCCGCTCGCATCGAAGCGTACCTAAATCCTGGCGGCAAGATTCAGGTCACCACCAAGAATCTCACCGCGTTCACGCTCGACATCGGCGCCGGCCTCGCCCCCTTCGACCCAAGGAACGAGGTGGAAATCCAAGTGGATGGTGTAACGCTCAAGGCTCGCCGCCCCGGCTCAGACCGTTCCTGGTCCAGCTCATTCCACAAGACCGGCGACCACTGGAAGTTGGGAGGTCTTCCGACGGACGAGCTGCGCAAGCGTCATGGCCTCCAAGGTCCTATCGACGATGCGTTTATGGATTCCTTCCTTTTCGTGACGCCCAGCGGCAAAAGCACCAGTGACACCGTCAATCAATGGGTCGAGAAGGAATTCCGCCATGCCGTGGATCAGTGGCGCAGCCAATACCGCGGCGATGCTCGCCAGAAAGCTGCCGCCGACCTCACGGAATCCGATATCGCCTCGCACAATCTCATCCTATGGGGCGATTCCCAAAGCAACGAGTGGATCGCCAAAATCGCCGACAAACTCCCCATTCGATGGAAAGACGGCTCCTTGGAAGTTTTGGGCAAAAACTACGCCTCCGGCCAACACGTCCCAGTCTTGATTTACCCTAATCCGCTCAACCCCAAACGCTATGTGGTGCTGAACAGCAGCTTCACCTTCCGCGAATACGATTATCTGAACAACGCCCGCCAGACATCCAAACTCCCGGATTGGGCCATTTTGGATGTCAGCAAGCCCGGCAATGCCCGAGTGCCGGCCGGTATCGTGACCGCCGGTTTTTTTGGAGAACTCTGGGAACTGCGAGCCTCACCTTGATGTTACTTCACGACCCTTTGTCCCTTAAAACTAACAGCTGGTTTCACCTTTCCTATTTCATCCAAGACATCCCTGGTTCACACTCATCGCATGAAACTCCTCGTTACGTCTCTGGCAACCTTGGCGACCTTGATCACCTCGTTGGCAGAAGCTTGGGTTACTTATGAACCCAAGGCTGGCACTTCCAATGGCAAACACATCGTGTTTTTGAGTGGCGATGAAGAGTACCGCTCCGAGGAAGGATTACCCCAGATGGGCAAGATCCTCAGCCAACGCCACGGATTCAAATGCACCGTCCTCTTTTCTCAGGACACCGACGGAACCATCAATCCAAACAATTCCACCAACGTCCCCGGCATGCATCTGCTCGCCGGTGCCGATCTGGTCGTGAACCAATTCCGCTTCCGCGAACTCCCCGACGCGGACATGAAGCATTTCGTCGATTACCTTAATTCCGGCAAACCCATGATGGTGCTCCGCACCGCGACCCACGCCTTCAATTACGAACGCAACAAACAGAGCGTGTACGCCCGGTATGATTGGCGGCATAAAGGTGGCGTTTGGACGGGCGGCTTCGGCGGCGCGGTGGTTGGCGAAACCTGGACCTATCACCACGGTAATCATGGTGGCGAAGCCACTCGCGGCATCGTCGACGGTGCCAACCGCGCGCATCCCATCTTGCGAAACGTTAATGACGTGTTTGGCCCCACCGATGTCTACGGGGTGAACCCAGACTTCCCTAAGGACGCCACAATTCTTATGCATGGCTTGACCCTCACCGGTATGAAGCCCACGGACGGACCCAACGTGAATAAGGCGATCATGCCGCTCGTTTGGCTTCGAGATTACCGCGGAGAGACCGGCAAGACCTCCAAAGTCCTTTGTTCGACCATCGGCGCCGCCAGCGATCTCGAAAGTGCCGATCTTCGTCGATTGTTCATCAACGCGTCCTACTTCCTGACCGGACTCGATGTCCCCAAGTCTGCCGATGTCACGCCCATCGGCGAATTCAAACCCCTCATGTTCGGATTTAATAAGTTCAAGAAGGGTGTCAAAGTGTCCGAACACGAACTGAAGTAGCCGGCCTTTTTGGGAGCACGACTACCCTCTGCCGTTTTTTCCCTCCCGCCGGCTACTCAGCAACAGCAATTCCCAAAAGCGGTGGAGGGCCACCGCGCTCCAAAGTTTGCGACCCACCCGCGATTCGAAAAGCACTTCCTTCAGACGCTGACCGCCACCACACAGCGCGGACACAACGTTGGGTGGTTCCCGTCTTGTCCCACCTCGACCTCCCAGTGCCAACATCGATCACACTTGGCCCCCGCACCCCGCTCGACTCGGGCAAGCAGAGTGTCACCTGGTTGGATCACCAGCTGGGAGACATTCAACGCTTCCTTAAGATCTGCATGCAATCCAACCAGCGCTCCGCCAAATTCAGCTGGCAATGTCAACTCCAGTTTCGCCTCAAGTGCTTTGCCGATCAATTTGGATTGTCGCGCTCGCTCCAATTCCGGCAACGCCTTTTCCCGAATCTGGAAAACCGCTGCCCATCCCGCCTGTTCCTTCTCACTCAATTCGACCGACGATGGATGCCAGGTCGAAAGATGCACTGAGGGCGTCGGACGCCCTGGAATGAACTCCCACGCTTCTTCGGCCGTAAATGTGAGGATTGGGGATAACATCTGACACAACCGAGTCGCGATGCGATACAACGCCGTCTGAGTAGACCGGCGACGCGAAGAGGCTGCCGCATCGGTGTACAACCGATCCTTCACAATGTCGTGGTAGATGGAGCTCAATTCCACCGCGGCAAACTGGGCAATCTTCTGGTAGACGACATGGAACTCAAAGGCTTCGTAAGCTGCAGCCACCTGCTGTTCCATGGCCGAGAATTCGCTCAATATCCATCGATCCAGTCCCGTCATCGCCGAATCGGGCACAGCATGGAGCGCGGGATCGAAATCGAACAAGTTGCTCAGCTGATACCTCAGCGTATTGCGAAGCAGTCGATACGTCTCAGCCGACTTGTTCATCCGACCTTCGCTGAGGACGACGTCGTTGCGGAAATCCTGACTCGCCACCCACAATCGAAGGACGTCAACGCCGAAATCCTGAACCCATGCAGTGATGGATTTGGCTCCGCGCGACTTGGATTCCTTTTCGCCGGAATCGTTCACCACGAATCCATGCGTCAACACCGAGCGAAACGGTGCAGCACCGTTGCCAGCGAGTGACAACAACAGCGACGACTGAAACCAGCCGCGATGTTGATCTGAGCCTTCCAAGTATAGGTCGGCCTGCCAGATTTCTGGGTCCGTGTTGGGCTTACCTTCGAAGGGACGCTGCAGTTCGGTACGTTGCATCAACACCGAGCGCGAGGAACTGCCGGAATCGATCCACACATCGAGGGTATCGTGTCCCTTGGCAACCGCTTCCGGGCCGGTCCAATCCGCCGGGCGGCAATCCTTCCACAATTCGGCAGCGCTACGCTCGAACCAGACATTGGAGCCGTGTTGCTCAAACAAATCTGCTGCGCGCCGCGCAATGGCAGCCGTGAGTATTGGAGTGGCGTCGGCATCATAAAACGCCGGAATGGGCACGCCCCAGGTTCGCTGACGTGAGATGCACCAGTCCGGCCGCGCACTCACAGCGCCCCGGATACGATTCGCACCCCAATCCGGGATCCAGCGGACCGCATCGATTGCCTCGAAAGCCGCGTTGCGGATGGTGCGTTCCTGGCCGCCAGGTGTTCTTCCGGGTAGATCCACCCCAACAAACCACTGATCGACCGCGCGGAATACGACAGGCGTTTTGGAACGCCAACAGTGAGGATAGCTGTGCGGATAGTCCTGGCGATGAATCAACGCTTTGGTTTCTTCAAGCAACGCGATCACAGCGTCATTGGCGTCGCTCCGATGGTTCTTTTCCAGAACCGATTTACCCAGCAAAGAGGCCGGCATTTGCTGTTCCACAGGCAAATCGGACGTGTGCGTGAGTGTGCCGTCGTCCGCCACGGGATTGTAGATCGGAAGCCCCACACTCAAGCCCAGTTGATAGTCCTCCATGCCGTGACCCGGTGCGATATGTACAAATCCAGTGCCGGTAGTACTCTCGACGAAACTGGCCGGGAAAGCCCGCCCGGTACGCGCACAGAAGGGGTGCTCATATTCCAACTCTGCCAACTCGCCGGGCTGCAGGGTCCGCAGGATTTGATAATTCTCCCAACCACAGGTCGCCGCAATCGTGCTCAATAGTGGATTGGCGACAATGAACGCATCGCCATTGGCAAAGACGACGGAATAATGGAAGGCTGGATTGTACGCGACTGCTAGGTTCGCAGGCAGCGTCCACGGCGTGGTGGTCCAGATCAACACGAACGTGTTGGGTTCGCCCTTCACCCGAAATTTCACATAAACACTCTGGCTGATGTGGTCCTTGTACTCCACCTCAGCCTCGGCTAGAGCCGTCTTGAACGGGATGCTCCAATAGACTGGCTTGCGCCCCCGATACACATACCCGCGCTCCACGATGTCGGCAAACAACCGCAGCTCCGCGGCTTCATAATGCCGATCGAGAGTCAAATAAGGGTTACCCCAATCTCCAAAGACACCCAAGCGCTTGAATTGAGTGCGCTGCAAGTCGATGTATTTCCGCGCGTAATGGTCACACGCCGTCCGAACCGTCGCCGCATCGGAATCCCCCTTGCCGGCAGCCCGCAATTCTTGAGTCACTTTCGACTCGATCGGCAGCCCGTGACAGTCCCATCCGGGAACATAAGGCGCATGAAACCCTCGTATGGATTTCGACTTCAATACGATGTCCTTCAACACCTTGTTGAGAGCCGTGCCAAGGTGGACGTCACCATTGGCAAAGGGTGGCCCATCGTGAAGTACATAACGCGGCGCCCCTGCCCGGGCTTGCTGTATCTGCCCATAAATATCGGCGGCTTCCCATTGCGCCAGTCGTTGCGGCTCGCGTTGAACGAGGTTGGCCTGCATCGCGAAGTCGGTCTTCGGCAGATTCAGCGTATTCTTGTAATCCACTTTCTGGCTCATGGCAGTTGGTTCCAAAGGGGCCGGAACCTAGGGGTTGTCGGCAAATTAGGCAATCTGCGGTTTCCTTTAGGATCTACGAGCGCTCGAATCGGTCAGCAGACCCAGTCAGCTTTGGTCTAACCGATAACGAATGCCCCTGGAATCCCAGTACAAGGGTGAGTCCAGAAGTCAAGTAAGACGGTCTTACCCGAGAGGTTTCCACAAGTTTCACCGCACGGAGAACATGCGATTGGTGCGACCCAAATCTTCAGGAAGAAACCACACCCGACCCTTAGAAATCGCCATGCCCTCATGCGCCAATTCAATTCCCGCCACTTCCGGCAACAGAATCCATTGAGGCTCCTGTTTCAAATCGAATGTCAGAACACCTCGATAGCCCACGAGTCGACTGCGCGCCTTGGTACTTTCATCACCACCCTCCACCCGGGGACCCCCGGATTTCCACAATCCGGAAGCCATCAACTCGTTCCCAACCCATTTCCAGTCCTGAACAGTCAACCCAGCGCGCGGGCCGTCACCACCCACAAATCCCAAACCCCATCGAGCCAACCCAGAGGCACTCACTTTGCGGATCAACTTCCCAGACAACTCCCACACCCATACCGTTTCCGTATCCCAACTGGCCCCAAAGACTCGATTTCGCTCGGGCGCGACGGCTATAGCACCGATATGGTCAGCGACCTCAAACTGCCGTGCCGCACGAATCGGTTGCCCTGAAATCAACGAATCCAAGCGGATGAGGCGAACCACCGAACGACCATTCCTACGGCTTTCCGCCAAGGGAATCCACAGGTGAACCCCATCGGATTGCATGCCACCCGGATGATCCAACAGATGTCCACCGGCCCCGACATCCGACAGGGCAAGATTCCAAGCGTCCCATCGAGCCGCCCCCAAGGTCGTGCATAGGAGCAATGGCTGCTTGGGTGTCACATCTTCCCTCCGAGCGGTCACCCAAAGCGTCGATCCAACCCATTCGATCCCCTGCGTGTGAACTCGGGCAGGGACGCCGTCGATCCGCAATGCAGGCAACGCATTCACTTGAACCGCCCCGGCATCCGATTGGGCTCGGCCAGTAGATACGAACGCCATGAAAAGAATCTCGACCAGGCAGGTCCAACGCTTTCGATAAAACGACAACCGCATGGTCCTTGTTACACGAGGCAACGACGAATGAGAAGACTCGTATGTCGGTGATTTGGAGCGCAATGGTCATCCGCCGTGTTCTCCTATTTTCCCAGACCCGACAACCGACCGCCAAGAATCCACGGGCTCAACCCCAAAGCGGCCGCGGGCTGCCGCGTTCCAAAGAATGAGGAGATTTCTGGAACCGGTTCCGGGCATTTGGCAGGCTAGCGCGCATGTCCATGTCGACCTTAGAACGGTTTTCCTTTGGTGTCGGTGATCGATTTGCCCATCAGGCGAAGGCGCAGCTTCGCACGTTCCAAGAAATCGCACGCGATGGCTTCGACGTTGTCCCAGTTTGGAACAAGTCAAACCGTGAACACACGTTCATCGGCTCGGAACCTCAGAGCGTCTTCGACGCCGCCCAAGCTGCGGTCCGCGCTCTGGATTGGAACCATGGCTGGCACGTCGATGCCGATCACATTCGACTCGATACCGTCGACCGATTTTTGCCCTGCTCCGACTTCTTCACGATCGATGTTGCGGATTCCATTGGTAAACCCGCGACCGCTGAAGCTGTCCAGGCATTTGTCTATCGGCATCCAGAACTCATTGGGACCGTGACCATCCCGGGCGTGAGTGCCCCGTTCACGACTACAAGAGCGAACGTTGAACGGGTTGCCGCAAAGTACCTCCTTGCCGTCCAAGACACTGGCAAGATCTACCGTCATATCGCCGATCGAAAGGGTGAAGGTGGGCTCATCGCCGAAGTGTCCATGGACGAGACCGACTCGCCCCAGACGCCGCCCGAATTGCTCATCATTTTGGCGGCGATCGCGGATGAAAAAGTTCGTGCTCAGACCATAGCACCCAAGTTCACGGGACGTTTCAACAAAGGTGTGGATTATGTCGGTGACCTGGCTCAATTCGAGAGAGAATTCAGTGACGACCTGGCAGTGATTGCCCATGCGATCGTCTCCTATGGCCTTCCCACCAATCTCAAGCTGAGCGTCCACAGCGGCAGCGATAAATTCAGTCTGTACCCAATCATCCGACGCGCGCTGGCGCGCACTGGTGCCGGCGTTCACCTGAAGACCGCAGGCACCACATGGCTCGAGGAACTGATCGGGCTGGCCGAGGCGGGCGGCGATGGGCTGGCGCTCGGCAAGGAGATCTACGCTTACGCACTCGCTCATGTGGACGAACTCTGCGCGCCATACGCCAGCGTGATTGACATCGATCATAGCCGCTTACCCAGTGCCGAAACGGTTCACCACTGGAGTGGCGCCCGATTCGCCAACGCCCTGAGGCATATCCCCAATCATCCCGAGTTTAACGCGCACGTGCGACAACTCCTTCATGTCTCATTCAAGCTGGCCGCCAAGGCCGGCAACCGCTACACGAACCTTCTTAAAGCCAACGAAGAAATCGTTGCCAAACAGGTCTCTGAGAACCTCTATCAACGCCATATGCGCCCACTGTTCATCGGTTGAACGATCCCCATTTTCACCCCACTGGCCATTCATCTCTCGTCCCCTCTATGGAAACTCGTCTCCTCGGAAAAACCGGTCTCCGACTGCCCATTCTCAGTTTCGGCGCGTCCTCGCTGGGCGCTGAATTCCGCAGTGTTAAAATCGAAGAAGCCCTTGAGAGCGTTCACGTCGCTCTCGATTGCGGTCTGAACTTCATCGATACGTCTCCATTCTACGGACGTGGCATGAGCGAGGTTCTGCTCGGCGTGGCACTCAGGGGCATTCCACGCGATCGCTACACGCTTTGCTCCAAACTGGGTCGCTACGACCTCGCCCATTTTGATTTCAGTGCCAAGCGTGTCGCGGAAAGTGTCGATGTGAGCCTGCACCGGTTGGGAACCGATCATCTCGATATCATGCTATGTCACGACATCGAGTTCGTGCCCATGCAGCAGATCGTCGATGAAACCCTGCCGGCGCTCCGCAAGATCCAGAAGGCCGGCAAGGTTCGTTTTATCGGATTTAGTGGTTATCCAATGAAGATCTTCCGCTTTATTCTGGATCAAACCGATGTCGATTGCGTGCTTAGCTACAATCAGTACACGCTTCAAAACACCCGGTTCGCCGACGAAATCGTTCCCCTACTTAAGGCCAAGGGGGTGGGTGTAATGAACGCCGGCCCCTTCAGCGCCCGTCTACTCACGAACGCCCCGTTACCGGTCTGGCTCAAGGAACCCGAGGCGGTCAAAGCCGCCGCTCGCCGCGCTGCCGAACACTGTGCCAGCAAGGGAGTCGACATCGCCAAACTCGCTCTACAGTTCAGCCTAGCCAACCCGGATATTACGACAACGGTCAGTGGCAGTGCGAACCCCAACAATATTCGCAACTGGGCTCGCTGGGCAGACGAAGCCCTCGACATGCAGCTCCTAGCCGAGGTCCAGGCCATCTTTGCCCCGGTGAAGAACATCGGCCACAAGGAAGGACTCCCCGACAATAACTGACCCGCGAATTCCCCATGAAAGCACTTCAATTGGAAAAACCCCTCTCCTGGAAACGCGTCGAAATCCCCGAACCCAACCAACCCGGGCCAGGCGACGTGCTGCTGCAGGTTCATCGCATCGGTATTTGCGGCACCGATCTCGGTGGCTATCTCGGCAAGATGCCGTTCTTCAGTTATCCCCGCATCCCAGGGCATGAACTTGGCGTGGAAGTTTTGGCCGTGGGCGCCGGGGTCACCCATCTCCAACCCGGCGACAAATGCTCAGTCGAGCCCTACATTAACTGCGGTCACTGCTATTCGTGTCGGCGCGGCCACACCAATTGCTGTGAAACCAACCAGACTCTTGGCGTCATGTGTGACGGCGGCATGACCGAACGGATCCTCCTACCCGCTCGCAAGATGCATCCCTCCAAGAGCTTGACCTACGCACAGTTGGCCCTGGTTGAAACCCTGGCGATTGGATGCCATGCCATCCAACGAGGACGCGCCACTTCAGGCGAAAACATTCTTGTCATCGGCGCCGGTCCCATCGGCCTTAGCGTCATCGAATTCGCCCGCCTCTCAGGAGCGCGAACCATCGTCATGGATGTCAATGAACAGCGCCTCGATTTTGTCCGCGAACGCATGAAGGTGCCGGACACCATCCTGACGCGCGGCGATGGCGACGAATTGAAGCGTCTTGCAGAATTCACGAACGGCCAATTGGCCGATTTCGTTGTGGATGCGACCGGCAATAACAAATCGATGGCTCAGGCCTTGAATTATTGTGCCTTCAAGGGGCGACTCGTTTATGTCGGTATCACCCAATCAGATATCAGCATTCCCCATGCTCCCGCCTTGCATCGCCGTGAACTCGACATCCTCGCCAGCCGCAACGCGTTGCCCGGCGATTTCACTCGCATCATCCAACTGATTGAGACCGGCCAAATCGACACGGTGCCATGGATCACTCATCACGCATCGTTCGACGGCATGATCGATGTGTTCCCGACCTGGACCAAACCCGAGACCGGAGTCATAAAAGCGATAGTGGAACTGGATGTCGTATGATCGATGCGCACCAGCATTTTTGGCAACTCAGCCAACCCTTCAATTATGGCTGGCTCGATAACCCCAGACTGGCGAGGATTCGTCGCGACTACTTGCCTGACAATCTGAAGCCCCATTTGGACGCTACCGGCATTCAGGGAAGTGTGTTCGTCCAAACACAACACGACGTGGCCGAGAACCGTTGGGTGCTGGGATTGGCCGAGCGCCATGACTTCATTGCGGGTGTTGTCGGCTGGGTGGATCTAGCGAACCCGGAGTGCGAGGCTCAGTTGCTCGAATTCAAGGATCACCCCAAATTCGTCGGAGTTCGCCACGTCACGCAGGACGAACCCGATGACGACTTCATCATCCGCCCCGAAATTTTGAGAGGGCTGAAGGTCTTAGAAAAGCACCAAGTGCCCTTCGATCTGTTGTTTTACGTCAAACACCTCAAGCACGCCGCGACGCTGGGGAGATTACTGCCCGACCTGCCAATGGTGGTGGATCATCTCGCCAAGCCGCGCATCAAGGATCGATCCGTGGACGATTGGTTGCCACACTTGCGCGAGGCCTCCAAGTGCCCGAACATTTACTGTAAACTTTCCGGTCTGATCACGGAAGCCGACTGGCAACAGTGGAAACCCTCGGATCTCATACCCTACGTCGAAGCCGCTTTGGACGCGTTCGGCCCCGAGCGATGCATGTATGGTTCCGACTGGCCGGTCTGTGAACTGGCAGGCAGCTACGAGCACGCCTTCTCCGCACTCAATGCAGCGCTCGGAACGCTGAGCGTGTCGGAATCCAACGCAATCTTTTCAGAGACAGCCCGTCAGTTCTACCGACTGAAATAATAAGCCTTAATCCCCCGCCACTTTCTCCAGGAATGCGTAGCACCACAAATGGAGAAGATTCATCTGCACATCCTCAACTCGGCCGTAGTGGGTGTCTTGAATGACGATCAATTGGTCGGCAATTTCCGCCATGCGCCCCCGTTTGGCGCCCACCAGTGCGATTGTGGTCACGCCATGGGCCTTTGCCCATTCCATGGCTTTCACGCAATTGGGTGAGTTACCGCTGACACTGATCGAAATTAGTACATCGCCCGCTTGCGCATAGTTCTGCAATTGACCGACGAACACATCGGCGTAGCTGTAGTCATTGCCGAGCGCGGTGATCCAACCGACGTTGTCGGTCAACGAGAGAACTCGGAATCGTTTACCCATGGCATCACTCGCACCCTTGCCCAGGTCCACCGCGAAATGACTGGCGTTGCAGGCACTGCCCCCGTTGCCAATGGCAAACACCTGGCGGCTCTCGCGGTGCACGCGCTTCAAGGTCTCCACAACACCGGCGATCTGCTCCACGGGCACTGACTCCAAAGCGCGTCGTTGGGCATCGACATAAGACTCAATCCATTGCTTCATGTGTAGGGATCAGTGTTAAGCGAGGAAGCCCGACTTCCGAGCGAAAAATCAAAGCCCCGGAAGCATCGCCCAAAGTCGAACCCGGGGGATTCCTTGCCCTAACGCTTCCGCAGCATCGACATGTCCCCCACCCGCCAAGACTATTCGGTAGATCGAGGCCGACCAACCCGTGCCCCATGCATTATGAACCAGGATTTTGTGCCAGATCTAAATGCCTACTTCGATAGGATTCACTACGTGGGCTCACAGTTGCCCACCCTGGACACCCTTCACGCCATCACGGCACATCATGCCTCGGCGATTCCTTTCGAAAACGTCGACGTACTGTTGGGCCGCGGCATCGATATTTCACCAGGCGCCGTGCAGCAGAAGATCGTACAGGAACGCCGAGGAGGGTACTGTTTCGAGACCAACCAACTGTTGCTTCTCGTCCTGAAGGCAATGGGTTTCCAGGCCGGCACGCTCAGCGCCCGTGTGTGTTGGCAACTCCCCCGCTCCGTCGTCCCACCGTTCACACACATGTTCGTCCAGGTGGAGATATCAGGTGAACAATGGATCACGGACTGCGGCATGGGCAGCATGTCCCTCACGGCAGCACTCCGATGGCAGGACGGTTTCGTTCAGGAAACGCCTCACGACAGACGTCGAATTGTCGCCGAGGATGGAAAATGGTTTCATCAAGTGTGTTTCGCGGACGAGTGGTTGGATGTTTGCCAGTTCACGGGCGACGAAATGCCCGCCGTCGATTGTCAAGTCGCCAATTGGTGGACTAGCACGCATCCGGATTCGAGGTTTCGAAACAACCTCGTTCTGTCGCGCGCAGGGTTGGATGGCATTCGACGCACTCTGTTGAACACCGAGTTCACCCGCCGATGGAAACGGGCATCGCCAGAGACGGTAGAGATTCGAAGCGAACCCCAACTACTCCGTGTGCTGGAGGAAGAATTCGATCTCATCCTTCCCCAAAACACGCACTTCGAGAATCTCCAGTTTCCCAGGAATTCTTAAGCAGCCCCACTCGCCGCGAGAGCCAAGGCACCTATCGTCACCGAATCTTCCTTGAGACCTGCAAGCACGATACGCGGGCCGGGCCGAAAGGCTTCCATAAGATATTGGGGCAGGGCGCTCGCGATGACGGTGCGAATCGAATCCCCTACCAGAGATAAACCACCACCCACCACGATCGTCTCGGGGTGCAGAAGGTGCACCACATGCGAAAGTCCAAAGGCAAGATCATCGCCAACAGCCTCTAATAGATCCATCGCCACCAAGTCGTTCTCGGCCAACGCAGCTTTCAAAAAGCGCGCTTCCCCTTTCATGAAACCCATCACTAACGCGGCGAGCCGGCACTCAGGATTCTGAGCCACTGCCTGACGGATCCTCCGATCCACAGCCCAACCCGAACAACGAGCCTCAAGCGTGTCACCAGATTTATCCAATCGCAGGTGGCCCACCTCGGTTTCGCCAGGGCGGAGGCCATGGTAAACACGGCCGTCGACCACCAACCCACCTCCAATACCACTCCCCATGTTGATCCAAAACACTGGGTTCGAGCCCCTGCCACTGCCGTGCAGCGACTCACCGAGCGCGGCCACATTCGCGTCATTGTCCACAGCGACCGGCAATTGCGTTTCTTCACGCAGCCAGGCTCCCAACGGAAAGTCGTGCCAACCCGACACTTGGTGGGAACAACAAATCACACCGGTCTGCCAATCCACTGGCCCACCGAAGCCCACGCCCACTGCCTTGGGTCGATGCTCCCGAATCAAACCAGGCAACGATTCCGCCATCTGGCGCCGAATTCCCTCCCCACCTGAAGGGACATCAATCTCCGCCCGCACACGGGAAAGAATCTCCCCTTCAGCCGTGCCGACGACGAGCTGGAGTTTGGTGCCGCCGATTTCAATGCCCAGATACGACATGCACCGAGTCAACGTTACCGCCACCGGCTTTGACAAGCTTCGGCGGGTAGACAAGCGCAATTCGCAGGAGGAAGTCAGAAACTGACTCAAGGCGGAACTCAGAACACCTTACGGACGGCAACTCAGTGTGCTTTGGGTTCCGCCTTGAGGCGGCCAGTAAGCAATCTCCAGCAAAATGAGAATTGCTGGACAGGCAGGACACTGGCACTCGGACTATTTTATTTCTAGGACCACCGCCACGAGTTGATCCTGGCTATTCCAGTCCACTTCGAGCGTCTGTGTCCCAGCCTTTCGGTGAGTGAATTCCAACAAGTATTTCCCGAATGGAAGCCCGGTCGGCATTTCGAATTCACCGTGGGCGTCCGTGACCGCGAAGTAGGGATTATCGACGACTCCAATGTAGGCGAACATCCAGGGATGCACATTGCATTGCAAGGTCACGAACAACTCCGGTTTGGTGAATGTCCGAGTGTCTACTTGACCCTTCCGGGTTTGAGCCAAATTGAATGTGGGATTCCCAACTTTCGACGTCGCCAGTACGTTGTGCATGATCGCATCCGAATTTCGAATCTGAATCGGTTCGTTGGTGACCACGCCAATCATGTAGGGCTCGTACAGACAACCCACTTGGTCCAAAAGAGGCGGGGCCTTGGATGTCGCAGGTGGCAATGACACATCCTCCGGTTTTCGGAGGATACGCACAAAAACATTCCCCAAACCATGAACGTTAGAATTTGGCGGAAGCGCATCAAGCCACTTCGAGAGCTCAGGACGACGAGTCGACGAAATGAGGTTCGTGCTGAGGACGTAATTTCGCGTGAACACCAGATCAGGCCGCAACGGGCTGCAATTGAGATCCGCCTTAAAAGCCAACAACTCACGTTCAGGTGGAGGACTCCCCACGAGCAACGCCATCCCATGCAAACCGCCGACACGGGCGCCCGGGACGCCCAGCGAAACTTGGGACCCGTGGAGTCCACCAGCGTTTGAGGGAATCGCCGCCGCCGATGCCTCGCCTTCTGGCACAGCGGACTCCGAGGGTGATGGCTTCAAATCCTGGTCGTTGACACCATTGGCCGCACTCCGTTTTTGGGGCGCGCTGTTGTCACGAATCCTGAGTTGGATGTCTCCAGAGTTGTTCATGATCCTGTCCACAGCCTCCGCGAGCCTTGGGGCTTGTGGATCGGATTTTTTGCGAGATGGGAGGAGTACCAGAATAATGACCAATATGTTGATGGTTACCAAGATTACGGTGGCCCACAGGATCGTGCTCAATGACCTGGGTGGCCTTGCCTCATTGGAATCCGACGACATAGGCAATCACTAAAGAAGGAACATCCGCAAATCAACCAAGGATAACCGCGGGACGTGCCCCCAGGGAATGTCAACCATCTCTACCGCGCTGTCGCTGACCTTAAATCCCTTCTGGAGGTTTTGATTTGCGGAGTCGCTTCAGAAACACACCGACGATATCCTTGGCCTGCGGGAGGCGCATCCAGAGCGCCACGAGAAAATAGACTCCCGTGGACAACAGGATGGGGACAAACACTGCGCCAGCGCGCAGCGGAATTCCCTGATGACCCAGGCGGCGTTCCCAGGTGAAATGAGCTCCCCAAGCACAGAGACCGGCGAGTACAGCAACCCCAAGTATCGCCAAGAGTGGGGCGCGCATGCTGGCGAACTCGAAACTGGGGAGCTTGCGACGCAACGCATAGAGCAATAGAGCTGAATTGATGCAGGCGCTCATCGAATTAGCCAAACCCAACCCCCCTTGTTTGAGCTGTGGCAACAAGGCCATGGCCAACAGAATATTCACACTCAGACAAAAAATACTGATTCGCATCGGGGTCTTCACGTCGCCTAAGGCGAAAAAGGCTCGCGTCAGAATATTATTGAGCGAAAACAGGATAAGTCCCGGGGCCAAATATTGCAGAGCGAGACTGGTCCGATCGGTCGAATCCGCGTCAAACATGCGATATTCAAACAACAACCGAACGATAGGCTCGGCCAACACGCATAACAATCCAGTGGCTAGCGCATTCAGGAAGACGACATTGAGAATACCCTCCCGGAGTGTCGCTCGAAATTCCGGATATTTCTTCTGAGCCGAGAGATGGCTCAACTCAGTGAGTAAAAATGTGGCCATGGAAATCCCGAAAACCCCTTGCGGCAACTCCATCAACCGCACTGCATAATTAAAGGAGGACACGATACTTTTGCCGTGGGAAGCGGCCATCCACTGGGTAATCACCACATTCAACTGAAAGGCAGCAGCTCCGATGGTTGCAGGCGCCATTCGGGCGGCCACCTCACGCACGGTCGAATCCTCGAGAGGATTCACCCAGACCGGTCGATACCCCTCCTTCCAAAGGCTCGGCAATTGAAAAACTGCCTGCGCGATACCAGCAACCAAAACTCCAATGGCCAACCCAAAGACTTGCGTTGAAAGTTCCGTGCCAAATTGTGGAGCCAGGAAAAAAATGGAACCAATCAGCACGACATTGAGCACCACAGTTCCAATTGCAGGCAGGAAGAAATGCCCCCTTGCGTTGAGCACTCCGATGAATACCGCCGCGATGCACACGAATAGTAGATAGGGGAACATGATCCGAACCAATCGGAGCATGAGGTCTGTCTCGATAGGCAAGTCCACCGCGAACATCAACAGTGTCGAACCAACTGCGGTCAGCACAATCAGAGCGAGGCAGATGGTGATCAGCGCGCAGAGCACCGCGTTGACGGCGCGCCAAAGTTCCGAAGGAGTCTGGGTTTGTTCCTTGGCTTTGAAAATGGGCACGAAGGCCACACTCAACACCCCTTCGCCCAGAAGGCGACGAAAGAGATTTGGCAACGTAAATGCCATGATGAACGCATCGGCAACTGGGCTTGTCCCCATGAATCGAGCCAACGCCCATTCGCGCACAAAACCCAGAATTCGACTTAACAGCGTAGCGATTCCAGCAGCGCCGGAAGCTCGCAGCATTCGTGACATGAGTGGGAGAGCATCGAGATTTCAGCGTTGCGAGCAAGCCCCGGCACTGAGAGACTCGAACAATCACCTTGGGCAACCCGCAGCCGGGAGGATTCCAGAAAAAAAGCAGGCGATGAAACCTGCTCTGAAGACTAAACCAAAAGTTGGGTATTCTGCGATAGCCAGAACCCACTCCCAATTCAAGCCAACCGCTTGCGAATATAACCCAGGCCCACAACCAACGCCCCAACCATCGCAAGGCCTAAGCCGCCCTCAGGAGTTACCACCGTCTGTTGAAACGACTGGATTATCACCGAAGGTCCAGTCAAGCCGCCCCGATGAGCGGCAATATCAATCTGAGTTTTGATCCAAAGCTTTGAAGCGGTTGGATCCACTAAGAGATCGTCCCCCGCCTCAGAAATCGGATCTTCCAAGTCCAAAGTCGGAGGCAACCCAGCCACATACCCAAGGTTCGACATGGCCGTCACGGGCCCAGCGAAACTGCCGGTATGCGCCGTTTCCTCGATAGTGATCGTGCCACCCATGCCTGCCGCCGAATGCACATAAGCCTGACCGATAGATTGAATCAATGACTGCCCAGAGGTCGTTGCAATGGAATAGCTCAAGGCAATACTCGCCGAGTTGCCCAGGCCGAGAATCCACGGCCCTTGAAGTGTCAGCTGATAGGTCCCGTTCCCATCGATCCCGGCAGTCACCGTCGCATCCGACGGATTGAACATCGAGGATGCAAACTCGAAGTCGTCAAAAATCTTATCCCCAATAGTGATAGAATTCCCGCTCTGAACGAGATCGCCCAAATTGTAAGAGATCGCCTGGAGGCTACCCGATGTCGACAAAAGCCCCGCCACCAGCCCCACCCAAGTTAATTTACGATTCATAATTCGTGTGTCTTTCTTCACTCGAAGACTTTCACCAAGAGCAATCATAGGCGGAAAATTGAAGAAAAACAACAACTTAACATACTCCAGCTGAGCAAGTTAGCCATATAATTAATTTGAGGTACCCCCCACGATTAACCGAGCCAACCAGATGGTAATACTAGCATGAGTCTACTCAATTTTATGAAAAACCCTTCTGGGAATTGCCAAGCGGCATACCCGTAGCGCCCAGAAAGACCTCTAAGCCCTTATCTGAAACAGGCAATACTAGGTCGCTTCGACCCAACAACTGGAAACTGGAAACGCGCGCTTTCGTGAAGCGCTTTTGCACGGCTCAATCACGTTTCAAGCTCAACGTCGACTCGACCCCCATCGCTCGCTAAATGGCCAAAAAACCAAGGACTCCTTCCCAACTACCTGTCCCCCAGGGAAATCTGGTTCCGGCCAATCCCGCGAATCCGCGCTATTCAAGGTGTTGTCTCCAAATGTGAGGTAGTGGCCCGGTCGAATCGTGATCTCGGTTCGTTCGTCTGGAAAATTGCCTGTCGGACCGGGTGTTCCAAAATGCTTGGCCCAAGTTTTGCCGTTCAGATGCCCCGAATAGTGGTCCGCCCGCGGCGGCAATTTGGGATCAAATGAGTAAACATTCTCGAACCCAAAGTCATTGGTCTCAAGCCGACGCCCGTTGATATAGACATGCCGGTCGTCCCCAATTCGAACTCGCTCGTTTGGCAATGCAATCAATCGCTTGATATAGTGCGTGTTACGCGTCATGCCCGGATGTTCTTCGGAACGGAAGACGATGGTTTCTCCACGGTGCGGCCGGCGAAAATTGTAGGTGATTCGATTCACCAAGAGATGATCCCCGGTTTGGACCAAGCACCTCACGATGGGCTGCCCCGTCTTAAAATAACGGAGCGGTTTTGGCATTCGCTGTCCTTCGACGGTTTCCAGGAGTCCCAAATGCAGCACGGCGTTTTCGTCGGGTGCTGAAACGCGGTACTCTTCGCCGCCCACGCGAAAAACCGCCTGCTTGTTCAGCTTGAGAGGCCCCAATCCAATTCTCGGAACGATCTCCAACCGACCATCCCACTGCCCGTCTGCGCGGGCGATCGCCTCATGGTAAGTGATTCCATAAATGCAATAATCCCAAACTCGCTTGGGCACCCCGGGCGTTTTCCAAGAAGCATCCTGCCGATAATCGACGTGGGTAATGCCGTTAAACGTCGGCTGAGCTGACCCAGTTGGAATCACCATCGGTTGGAAGAAAAAAGTGCGGAAAGCAATCGCCACTGAGCCCGCGACGACGATCGTATCCACCCAATCTCGCAACCCGGGATAGGAATAGCCTTTCAGCCATTTGTTCGCAGACTCCTCCAGAGCCGTCATTTGCGATTTCAGCGCTGCGGTATTCGCTCCGCTCGCCAACGCTTGATTCATCCCGGCAATGGCCTGCTGCAGTTCCAAAACATTTCGCTCAGGCAAAATGTCGCGCTGGTGATTTAGGATCTTCAGCACCTGGTCATTTAGGTCCTTGGCTTGGCGGACAGTTTTGGAGAAGAACGCACGGATAAACAGCATGGGCGGTTCGATGATGGGTTCAGTGCTGCAACAAATCAATCAAACGCCAAACCCGAGCACTGGCGCCGGTGGGAGACGAGACATCGGTTTCCAAAATGATCGCAGTTGGCAGTGACTTCGCGGCAAATGGTCGATAGGTAACGGACTTCAAATGGAGCCAACTTTCGGCCTTGGCACCCAGGGAGCAGTTTTGAATAAAGGCTTTCAACGAAAGCGGACCATGGTCCGGGTGAGCGAGACGGTAAGCCGTATATTTCTGCCGTATCTCCTCGATAATAGGCTCCACGCTGTCGGCGGCCTGACCAAACCCAGCCACGCCCCTGGCTTTGCGCAAGGCCTTCCCCATCGGCGCCAGCATCAAGGAAGCCAAGATTCCAATGATGGCCATCACACAAAGCAACTCGATCAGAGTTACTCCCGAAACCATGTGACACTGCCGCCTTACCTGACTCGGCTTCCATGCGATGCTGGCAATCGATTTGTCCCGATAGGCCATGGCCTTCTGAAAGGCATTGCGGTTCATCGGGGGAGTTTGACCACTTCATGGCGTTCTCATCACGAGGTCTTCAGCACTTCGATAAAGGCTTCCTGGGGAATATCCACCGATCCCACCGCTTTCATCCGTTTTTTCCCTTCGCGCTGCTTCTCCAACAATTTGCGCTTACGGCTGATATCACCACCGTAACACTTGGCTGTAACGTCCTTCCGCAACGCACTCACCGTCTCGCGCGCGACAATCTTACCGCCGATGGCCGCCTGAATGGCCACCTGATACTGCTGGCGCGGAATGACTTCCTTGAGCTTGGCCGCGATCGCACGCCCCCGGTTCTCTGCTTTGCTGCGGTGTACCAATGCCGAGAAGGCGTCCATCACCTCGCCGTTGACCATCATGTCCAGCTTCACCATGTCACTTGGGTCGTAACCATCCGGCTCATAATCCATCGAGCCATACCCTTTGGTGAGGGACTTGATTCGATCGTGAAAATCGATGAGGATTTCATTCAGCGGAATCCGGGCTGAGAGCATCACCCGACGGGCGTCCATGGTTTCCGTATTCTGAATGCTACCCCGTTTTTCCGAAATTAGGGACATCATGTCGCCAATGGAATCATTCGGGCAAATGACGAACGCTTTGACCACGGGCTCCAGGATTTGCTCGATGTAGGTCACGTCGGGCAAAAAGGCGGGATTATCCACCTCCTTCTCTGTCCCATCGGTCATCTGAACGCGATACACCACGCTGGGATACGTGGCGATGATGTCCATCTCGAATTCACGGCGCAGGCGCTCCTGGACGATCTCCATGTGGAGCAACCCGAGAAAACCACAGCGTAATCCAAACCCCAAAGCCGCTGAGCTTTCCGTCTGATAAGTCAGAGCGGAATCATTCAGTTGCAACTTGGACATAGCCACTTTTAGTGGTTCGTAATCACCCGGGTTGATGGGGTAGATGCCACTGAAGACCATCGGATGGATTTCCTGAAATCCCGGCAAGGGTGTCGCCGGGTTCTTTGAATCCAGAATCGTGTCCCCAACCTTCACCTCTCGCGGCGTTTTGATATTAGCCGTGATGTATCCCGTTTCGCCAACTTCCAGCTTCTCGCGGATGTAGGGCTTGGGATTGAAGGAACCCACCTCTTTGATTTCAACGGTCTTCCCAGAGTGAGGCATCTTGACCATCATACCCGGTCGAAGTTCCCCATTGAACACGCGAACCAGCACCACCACACCCTTGTAGGTATTAAAGTAGGAATCAAAGATCAGCGCTTGAAGGGACTTGGCGCCGGTGGGCTTGGGCGCCGGGATCCGCGCCACAATCGCTTCGAGAATTTCTTCAATGCCAATACCTTCTTTGGCGGATGCCAGCAGTGCCGTGTCACCGGGTATAGCCAGCACGTCTTCCAATTGCTGTTGGGCCATCGGCACATTCGCATGTGGCAGGTCGATCTTATTGATGACCGGCAAAATTTGAAGCTCCTGCTTCATTGCCAGATGCACATTGGCGACTGTCTGCGCCTCGACCCCTTGCGCTGCATCGATGATCAGGAGCGCGCCTTCACAGGCACTTAAACTCCGGGATACCTCATAGGCAAAGTCCACGTGCCCAGGGGTATCGATCAGATTGAGTTCGTACTCTTCCCCATTCTTCGCCCGGTACAACATGGTGACCGGATGGGCCTTGATAGTGATTCCCCGCTCACGCTCCAAGTCCATGGCGTCGAGCATCTGATCCTCCATTTCCCGATCCGCAACCGTGCCCGTCCGCTGCAGCAATCGGTCGCTGAGCGTGGTCTTCCCATGGTCAATGTGGGCGATAATGCTGAAATTGCGTATGTGCGCTGCGTCCATCGATTGTGTGGCCTCGGAAAAGTCTCCGCGAGTAAATACCAAGATTCCTCTGCGCGTCGCTCTTCGATAAAGTGGGGGCGAAGATAGTCACGGCCTGTCCTATGGGAAGGGAAATGTTCCAAGGATCCTTACAACCTTTCGAGCAATTGCCACTTTGTCTGAATTTTCGCCGAACGTTTTCTCGCGCCAAGCGTTTCACCTAAGGACGCTGAAATGGATTGGCCCTTTAGAACCTCCGATGAACAGTGGATGTGGCGTGTTCAAAATCTAATTCGGAACATTGGATGGATTATCTCTATGGCGAACTGCCCACCGCGGAACGCGCCAAGGCCGAACTGTATTTGGAGTCCTGCCAAGGATGCCGCCGAACATCGGGAGTGGGCCTCTACCTTCATGTCAGAACTCAAACATGCCCGAGCGCTCGATCGCCACGAGTGGATCGGCGCATTGGATCAACTCGAAAAACAACGCGCAGCCCAATATCTCGCGTTACGGTCCGATGTCGTCGATCTCGCGCGCCAAACACGCTTCGGATTCCGCCAAACGGAGGACAACCTCAATCTGCTCGCATCCTCCCTGCCGCTAGAACCCGACAACAGCTCTCAGCCAAACAACGAAACTTCCACCAAGAACACTCCTTGAATATGAATAAACATTGGATACTGAAATCATCCGCCATCGCCCTCATCGTCATGTCGCCATGTCTGGCGAAGGCGCAGGCCAATACTGACAACAATACCCTGATTGCTCCACCCGAGGTCACAGGAAAATCTCCCACCCGGATCCGGCTAAAAACGCCTCCAGAACTGCCAGAAGCCGATCCTTTCGCCCCGACTCCCCCGGGTACTGAGGAAGAACCGCTTAAGGCCGCACGCCATGAGGCCGAGCCGCTCGCTGGCGCTGCGCGCAACCAGGCAATGACATTGGCGCGCGAGGGACAGCGGATCGCCGCGCAAGTCCAACGTGATGTCCTGCGAGCCACCGAGGACATCAAACGCTCGGCCCGGGACGTGAAGCGGGTCACCGTGTTGATGGATGGACGCCAGCAGACGCGCACGCTGGTCCTGCCAGGCGAACGCACCACGACTGAAGCCACTTGGGAACTGACGGAAGACCTCGACGTGATGCATCGTATTGTCGCCAAGGCCTCGGGACGACGACGGGACGTCGAAGTCGAGCCATACGACGCGGCGAGAGTCGAGAGGCTCCAGACGAAACTAACGGCGGCGTTAAAGCACGCGGCCAATATTCGTAATCTTTATCCAAATGAGACCGTCACCATCGTGGTCACTGGGCCTGCGTTCACCACGGCTCAAGAAGCCCACGACGAGACCGTAGATGGGGATCTGGACCGAGACGCCTTGACTGAACGCGAAGGTCGAGGGGGCAAAGGGAGAGGAAGGGTAATACCTACCAGCAGTGGTGCCCCTCGGATACAAAACCGTGAATCCCGACTCACACTCCGGGCGAAGAAAGAAGACATCGATGCCGTTGCGGAAGGTAAGATCACCGCCGATCAACTGCCGGTGAAGATCACGAAAAGCGGACCCTGATGGGGCCTTTCCGGGTTGCTTGCGTTGCGGCGGTTGCCCGATGCTCCGGACGTGAACCAGTCCAAATCGCCCGTTGGCGTTGAAAGAACCGGAATACCTCCCAGGGCCGCCGGAGCGACGCCAGAAGAGAAGGATCGATACTGGTTCACACACGTCTACCGGGGTGACCAAGAAAAGCAGCTCACACTACGGGCGCTGTTGATGGGCGCAGGACTCGGCGTGTTCATGGCGATGTCGAACCTCTATACGACCGTGAAATTGGGCTGGTCGTTTGGAGTCGTTGTTACTGCGAGTGTATTATCCTATGTGATGTGGAATTCCCTAAGGCTGCTGTCTGGCGGGCGCATCCAACCGATGAGCATTTTGGAAAGCAACTGCATGCAATCCACCGCATCAGCCGCAGGTTATTCCACCGGAGCTACCGTTTCCCTCTGCTTCGGGGCCACTCTGCTGGCGACGGGCGTGCAGCAACCCTGGTACTTGCTGGGCTTGTTCACACTATTGACCGCGGGCTTGGGAGTTTTTCTCGCCATCCCCATGAAACGGCAGCTGGTGAATTACGAAGAACTGCCATTCCCAACTGGCACAGCCGCCGCAGAAACATTGCGAAGCTTATATGGCCAAGGGAAAGAGGCGCTGCAAAAAGCATTCGGTCTGATCGCCGGACTCGGGATGGGCATGCTCGTTGGACTGTTGCGCACTTATGGCACCTTTGTGGCGGAACTCAGCAAGACACCCTGGCGCTTGCCGTGGCTCGAAAACCTGCAAAAGCGTCTATTCATCCCCGAAGACATCGCGCTCGCCGGCGCACTGAATCCGCTGACCCGTGGCTCCATGGCCGGCTTGGCTTTCGAGCCCAGCGTCCTTCTCATTGGCGCCGGTATGATCGTTGGAACCCGGGTGTGCCTCTCCATGTTTCTGGGCTCCGTGCTTCTTTACTACGTCGTCGCCCCACAAATGCTGGCGCATGATGCCGCCAACAGCCAATTGGCAGGGTACGTCCCGGCATTTCGAATGAATCCCACAGGCGGATTCAACCCCATGCGGTGGGCGGTTTGGGGTGGCGCTTCGCTCATGGTGTTCGCCAGCCTCACATCATTGGCACTCGATTGGAAAACCATCGCTCGTGCCTTCCGGACTCTTCGAGGCAGTTCCGTCACCGCCGCCAACGACCCAATGCGCGCGATCGAAGTTCCCAACACTTGGTTCTTCTGCGGCATCTTTCCGTTCGCATTCGGTATGGTTTTGCTGCTTCGGCTTACCTATAATGTATCTGTCCCTCTAGCCATCGTCGCTGTCTTGCTGTCCGCTCTGGTCTGCTTGGTTTCCGCGCGTGCCACCGGGGAAACTGACACCACACCGGCAGGCGCCATGGGCAAGGTCACGCAATTATTGTTTGCCGTCCTGCCAGGAAGCGCCGGCAATGCCACCATCAATCTCATGACAGCCGGCGCCACTACCGGCGCCGGCATGAGTGCCGCAGACCTGCTCACTGACTTGAAGAGCGGTTACCTGCTTGGAGCGAACCCACGCAAACAGTTCTGGGCTCAGTTCGTCGGCGTCTTCGTCGGCAGCCTCGCCATCATTCCTTGCTGGTACCTGATGATCCCCACCAAGGAAGCTCTAGAACGATTCAATCCACCCGCTATCAACATGTGGAAAGCAGTCAGCGATCTCTTGACCCAAGGCGCCCAAACGCTGCCCTCCACCGCCATCAGCCTCATCGTGATCGGGTCCGTCGTCGGAATGCTTATCCCCATTCTCGAAAGACTTTTCCCGCGCGCAAAACCTTACCTTCCTTCCGCCATGGGGCTGGGACTCTCTTGGGCTGTGGTTTTCCAAAACGCCCTCGCGTTCGGCATCGGCGCCTTAATTGTCTGGGTCTGGAATCGACTCAGTCGGCGGGCGTCGGATGTGTACTCGACACCCGTCGCTTCCGGCTTGATCGCCGGTGAGTCATTGGTTGCAGCACTCATCGCCATGAGCTGTACCCTGGTTGGTATTCTGGCCAATTAACCCTACTTCTTTGGAACCAACACCTGCACGCTCGCTGGAATCACCGTGCCATCGGGACGCATGACCTCTGCCCGGATCGTATACACGCGTCCGTCGCCACGGCCGGAACGTTCCGCGCGTAGCAGCGTACAAAGCTCGTTCCTGCCAGGCAGGCCCCAGCCATGTGACGGCGACCGCACCGCCTCGGTGAAGGAATACTGCGGGGTATGACTCTCGGTGAAGATGGGATTAACGCCCGAATTGAAGCTCCAATCCACGCCCTTATCCCCATCGCCAGTACCATTCCATGGCTCATCGCTGCTGACACTTAGGAGGCGAAAACGGAGTTTCTTCATATTCTCACCAGGGACCGTGACTGTTATCAAAATAGACACGTACTTATGATTGGGATTGAGCAGGATGTCCGGCGTTGCAGTAGCTAACGCCGTGGGTGGAGCGGGATTCACAATGTGCACAGAGGAACAGTGTTACTACCTCAATGAGGTCTAGTCTGAACGTATGGCTTGTATAGCTTGCAGGATTCAGTTTAGACGACTCATAAAAACCCACTCGTACACCGGATTGATCGACACTTCGGAAACTCGCCATTCGACCACTG